>JACLAC010003079.1_pt1 | contig 13741 bp, 11 predicted proteins | sample 8027881 | NCBI WGS metagenome assembly JACLAC01 (sample SAMN15725517, study PRJNA655200) | protist metagenome | isolation source: fluorescence activated cell sorting (FACS) single amplified genomes of... | place: Spain: Blaines Bay Microbial Observatory, Mediterranean Sea | collected 2016-01-19 | reverse complement strand
AAGGTTTGCCGGGAGTGTGGGGAATGCCTTGTAACAGTTGATGCTTCATGTGCTCGCTTAGGTAAACCTTGCCTTTAAAGACCGTGTGAATGGCGTCGATTAAGGTATCGGCGGCGGAGCATTTATTCACGTAGCCGTGTGCCCCGGCGGCTAGCACGCGCTCGGCGTGCAGTTCTTCGTCGTGCATCGACAGCACCAGCATGTAGGTGTTGGAGTCGTGTGCTTTGATGCTTTCAATTAAGTCAAAACCGCTTCCACCGGACAAGGACAGGTCGATAATGACTAAATCGGGTTGTTCGTTGGCTAGCAAGGGCAAGGCCTCGGCCATATTCGCGGCCTCTCCGACCACCTCCAGCTGGTCGGAGGCCTCTGCAATTAGCTGGCGCATTCCCTTGCGAACCATGGGGTGGTCGTCGACGATTAGTATTTTTTTCATGTCAGCTCCGTCAGAGCGAATGTTGAAAGAGTTGCGTAACCTATTATTTTAATAGGTATCAATCAATAGGGGAACCCCTGATAAGGCGCATTTAAAGTGCCTTATTGTATAATACCCGTATGACAATCAAGCAGACTTGGGGGCTATATTAGGGAGTGCTATACTAAAAGGGATGCTTGCAAGGTGGGAGTGAGGTTTGACCAAACGGCTTTCGATTAAGAGACTATCGATCAAGGGACTATCTCTCAAGGGGCTATCCCTCAAGGGGCTAGGGGGATTGGTGTATTTATCATTCTTGCTGTCCGGTAGCATTAGTGCCAGAGAAGTGACGGTGGGTATGGGGCTGTCTATTGCGCCGTATATCATCTCCGATACCAATACCGGGATCGAGTATGACATCATCGCTTCGGCTTTAGAGGCGGTAGGGCACACGCTCAAACCGCGGTACTTGCCTCTTGCCCGGGTGAAGCTGATGCTCTTTGAAAAGAAAGTCGATGGCGCTACCCCGCTTAAACCTGACCTCGCTCAGAATATTTGCTATTCGGATTCTCATATTCGCTACCAAAATGTGGCGGTGGCGTTAAAAGATAGCGGCTATGCCATTAAGCACGTTCGTGATCTTGCCGGGATGCGCATCCTGGCCTTCCAAAATGCGCCAATCTATTTGGGGGATGAATTTGGTGCCGTCGTAAAAGGGAGCGAGCATTACCGTGAAGACCCCAACCAGAGTCGACAGGTGCATGCTTTGTTTGGTAATTATACCGACGTGATTGTTTTGGATAAGAATATTTTTTATTACTACTTCAACCTATCTAAACGCCGACAGGACTTTAAATCTTACACCATGTATCATATCTTTCCTCCGTCTATTTATTCGGTGGGGTTTACGGATCGTAAGCTGTGTGCAGATTTTAATAAAGGGCTAGCGTTGATTCAACGCAATAAGGTGTATTCGGATATTGTAAAGCGTTATACCTTACATTGAAGAGGCCGCCAAATAGCGCTAACATATTAACCTTTATTTGTAGGTAAATTGAACAGCGTAGGAGAACACATAATGCTACATCGAATTAATGCATTCTTATATGGCACACCGCCACAAAATGAGCAGCAAACCTTCGATCGGGTGCGTCAACATTTTGCCGACGATAATAGCGTACAATTTGAAACAAAAGAGTTACCCTTCGATCGCGGACACATGCTTAAACTGACCGTAAAAGGGTATTGGATTAATGTGAGTTATATCACGGAAGATATCGAACAACGTATAGAGCAAATTGAAGCCAACGTGGGCACGCTTACCCACAAAGCGATCAAACCCTACTGTGAGGTACGCACCCTATTTGGCCCCGACGAACACGCCAACTTCTACCCCTACACGGTTAAAATGCACCAGTTTCTAGAGGCGCTCCCTAATGCGGTGGTTTATGATGAAGACAAACATCATGTGATTTCAGCGTCCATTTAACACCCATCGGGTATAACCCTGGTGTTATGTATAACCATTTCGAATAGTGGCACGATGACAATTGCGCTTTTCTTGGTGAATCGATATATTGGATTTGAAGAACGGCTCATAGAGGGGCCGTGAAAGGAAAGGGAGCCTCAAAGGAGAATTGTCATGGAATGCCCTAAGTGTGATAACACGCCACTCAAACGTCATTTTGTTAAATCTAAACAGGTCGAGCTAGATCGTTGCACCCGTTGCAAAGGCTTATGGTTTGACGCCACCGAGTTAAACACTATTTTAGGCGAAAGGGCGGACCCCAATCTGGTGGTGCCTTCATATGCTTTAAGCCAGCAAAACGTCCAATGCCCCCGATGCTGCAAAGGGATGGTGGAGTTTTGTTATCCCGGTACCGATACCCGTGTCGACATCTGCAAGAGTTGCCAGGGCATCTGGTTGGACGACAGTGAATGGAACGATATCAACGCCGCTAGGGACATGCAAACCCATATTAAATGCCCCGAATGCACGGTGTTTCAAAAGAAATATGATTTTTGTGTTAGCTGCGGCGTGGTGTATGACGATCTAAAACCTTAAGTCACCGCTGCGTCGAGAAGAAACTCCCCCATCACCGGCAAGCCAGTATATTATTAGAAGAGATACCCCCATACTTTTTACATAAGGGCACTCTTACATGCCAAGCACTATCGCGCGATCATGGCCCGCTGTGGTAGGGCTGTATCGGCGTTTGTCGGGTTCCATCGCAGCCAAGAGCGCCTTTTGGGTTTTTTTGGGCAGCGCTAGCCAGCAACTTTTACGCCTGGGGGCCAACCTCATACTAACACGCTTAATGTTCCCCGAGATTTTTGGGATCATGGCCTTGGTTCACGCGATTATTATTGGTTTAAACCAATTGTCCGACGTAGGTTTACGCGAAGGCGTGGTCAATAGCGACCGCATTAACGACCCCGCTTTTATGCGTACCGCTTGGACCTTACAGTTACTGCGTTCTAGCGTGATCGCCCTAATGGCCTTCGCCATTGCCTATCCGGTAGGTAAAATGTACGATGAGGCCCTGCTCACCCCTGTTCTCATTATGACCGCTGTAGGGGTGTTCATTAGTGGTTTTAAATCCATAAGTTTACTGGCTTACGACAAACGCTTAGACTTAAAAACCCAAATCCTAATGGATTTGGCCGTGCAGGTGGCGAGCCTAACGCTCATGATCATTTGGGCTTGGATCTCGCCTACGATATGGGTCATGGTAGGGGGGCATTTGTTTGCGGCCATTTTGGATGTGGTGCTCAGCTACTACTTATTTAAAGGCCACCATAGCCGACTCGCCTGGGACACCTCCGCTACGCGCCAGCTATTTGGGTTTGGCAAGTGGATAATGCTCTCCACCGCTATTTCCTATATCACTGTCCAGGGAGACAAACTGATCATGGGAGGCTTTCTGTCCATGGTGGAGTTGGGCATATACTCCCTAGCCTCGACTTGGTCGGCTATTGTGGCAATACTGGCGGCCAGCTTATCTACCCGCGTGCTGCACCCGTATTTCAAACAAGCCATCGACACCCATAGTGATCACGCCCAAATCTACAAGGTAAGAAATGGGTTGAACGTGGGTTACATGGTGGTGTGTGTGGTGCTGGCGATACTAGGGGATGCGTTGATCCTCTTCCTCTACGATGACCGTTATCGCGACGCCGGTTGGATGTTACAGGTTCTGGCCCTTGGCCAGGTAGGGCGTTCGTTAAGTGGCACGCTCTTACCTTTTATGTTGGCCAATGGGGACTCTTTTAACCAAATGAAGTTCAGCGCCGCAGGGGCCTGCATCCTAGTAGTATTGGTCTTTTGCGGGGGCTGGTTGTTGGGGCCTGCGGGGGTGATTATCGGCTATGCTTTAACGGGCTTTGTGGCTCACCCCGTGATCGTGGTGTTCGCTGCAAAGCACCGTTATTACTGCGCTAAGGCAGATTTAAGCATTGCGCTGGTAGCGATAGTGCTGTGCAGTGTATGCTGGTGGTATACTCAGGCACCGGTCTTAGCGGTACTCAAAAGTTTGCTACACATGATATAAATGTGCAAACTAGCCATGTTCCCTTATAGAAGTCAAGGGAATTAAAATGGTCTTTTTATGCAAAAAGGGGCGCAATTGGCGCCTTAATCGGTTAATATGCAACCAGCCCGTATTAGGGTAAGCACACAGTAGCAACAATAGACGAAGGTAAAGGTAGTAGAACAACCATGACAAAGAATGTAAAAGTATTAGTGATTGCGGAAGCGGCGAACCCAGATTGGACGAGCGTTCCGTTACTGGGCTGGTCCCACACCTATGCTTTGTCCAAAGTGTGCGATGTTCATCTGGTGACCCAAATACGCAACCAAAAAGCCATCGAGAAGACCGGCTGGCGTGTGGGTAAAGAATTTACCACCATCGATACCGAGCGGTTTGCCGCGCCCGTGTACAAAATGGTCACCAAGTTGCGCGGGGGGGAATCCCTGGCATGGACTTTAAACACCGCCGCCGAAAGCCTGTTTTACCCCATGTTTGAATATTACTGTTGGAAGGCCATTAAAGAAGACATTTATGCGGGTAAATATGACGTCGTGCACCGTATTACGCCCGTTAGCCCTACCGCCCCTAGCTTTTTGGCGGCCAAATTAAAAAAAGCAGGCGTGCCTTTTGTGGTGGGACCGTTAAATGGTGGGGTCGAATGGCCCGAGGAATATCGCGATTTACAACATAAAGAAGGCGAGTGGCTTAGTTATGTGCGGGGGGTGTATAAAATGTTGCCGGGGTATGCCTCTTTACGTCGCAACAGTGCTTGTTTAATTGCAGGTTCCATGGCCACCAAAAAGCAATTGCCACAGAAGTTTTCGGATAAAACCTTATACCTACCCGAAAATGCCATTGATATCTCACGGTTCTCCCTTAAAAACACCTCGACTTACGAGTTTCCGATCAAAGCGGCGTTTGTGGGGCGTTTAGTGCCTTATAAGGGCGTCGACATGGGCATAGAGGCCATCGCCGATTTAGCCCGAGAAGGCAAAATGACCTACGACATCTATGGCTCGGGGCCCGAAGAGGAAGCCTTGCGCCAACAGGTAAAGGATATGGGGCTCGAGGGGAAAGTCACGGTGCACGGATTTGTGCCCAATGAGGATTTACAGGGCAAGTTGGTCAATGCCGATGTGTTGGTGTTCCCTAGCATTCGTGAATTTGGTGGGGGAGTCGTGTTAGAAGCCATGGCTTTGGGGGTGGTGCCAGTGATTGCCGACTATGCGGGCCCTGCCGAGTTGGTGACACCCGAGAGTGGTTATTCCATTCCTATGGGGCCACGCCAGACCTTGATCGACAACTTTAAAAAGCAGTTGCGGGCCATTTGCGATAATGCGCCAGAATTGGCGGGCAAGCGCGAAGCCTCGATTAATCGGATTAACACCTATTTTACTTGGAACAAAAAAGCCGAGCAAATGCTTAAGGTGTACAAGTGGTTAATGGGCACGGATGAAAAGCCAGACTTTCATAAGCCTTTTGCTTGATTTATTGGTGATAGCTTCGCCAGTTGTGTATTATCCAAGGGTTGTACGAACCCTAAGCTGAACAAAACCCATGTTGTATAAAACTAATGTTGTATAAAATTAATGTTTGAGGAAAGTAATGCAAGACGATAGTGCCGTTGACGTGACCAAAATAGGTTACTTGGTTCCAGAATTTCCGGCTCAAACCCATATATTTTTCTGGCGTGAAATCTCTGCCCTGCGTGAGCTAGGGGCGGAGGTACAGATACTTTCCACACGACCAGGGGACTTGAGTCAGGTTAAGCATGCCTTCGCCAAACCCGGTAAAGAACAATGCCACTATACCTTCCCCCCCTCGGTAAAAGCCTGTGTTTATCTGTTAAAAAAGCCTGCCTGGCTATTTAAAGCGATGGGCTATGCCTTGTCACTAAAGGCAAACCTGAAGGAAAAGGTGCGAACATTAGCGATGATTCCTTCCGCCGCCGAGATACTGATCCATGCGGAGTCTAAGGGGATAAGCCACGTACATGGACATTCCTGCGCCAACGTCGGCCATGTGTTGGCTATGGCGGCATTGTCTGGACGGATGAGTTTCAGTTTAACCCTGCATGGTGATTTAGTCGCCTATGGCACGTGTCATAAAGAAAAAATGGCTCCAGCGGCTTTTGTTAGCGCCGTGACCCGACCGCTACAGCAACAAATTCATCAGCAAGTGGGCTTGCCCGTGCAAGATATTCCGGTGATTTGGATGGGGGTTGACCTTAACAAATTTAAGCTTAAACAGTACCCTAGCGACACCTCGGCGCCACTGCGTTTTATCTCCGTCACCCGTCTTGACCCCGGCAAGGGGCACTGCTTTGCGCTGGAAGCTTTGGCAAAAGCTAAAGCCGAGGGGATCGCCTTTCATTACGATATTATTGGCGGAGGGTGGTATGAAGATGAAATCCGTTCGACCATAAGTAAACTCGGGCTCGATAACGAGGTGACGATCCGTGGTTCTTTATCGGAAGATGATGTGTTGTCGCTGTTGGAGGGGGCCGATGTCCTGTTGCTCACCAGCGCAGCGTTGTTTGAAGCGGCACCGGTATGTGTGATGGAAGCGATGGCCATTGGTGTGCCTGCCATCTGTTCTATTATTGGTGGAACGCCCGACATGATCGTCGACGGTGTTGATGGGTTTTTGACCGAACAAAAAAATGTGGATCAGATTTTTGATAGCATCAAACGCTTTGCCGAGGATCGCAGTCTTTGTGAGAGCATGGGAAAAGCCGCACGTAAGTCGGCAGAGGCGAAATTCTCCCATATTACTCAAGCACAAAACCTCCTGAATGAGATCACAAAAGTTAGGCCTGAAACATAAAAAAGCGCCCAACAAAAGGGCATCTTCAACGATGCCCTTTTGTAGACTTTTATTGAGGGACTAGTTCATCTAAATCGAAATACCCATTAAATCCTTTCATATACACCGCGGCTCGATGCCCGAACAACACTGTGGCTTCTGTGCGGGTTTCCAGATCGTTTTCTTCCACAAAGGTCGACTTGGCGTGGGTGCCCACTTGATAGGTTTTGTTCCACAGGGCGACTTTCTCTTCGGCACTTAAGGCATGGGTTCTATTCAGCCAAGAGCTCACTTGCTCTTGCTCGGGGCTCGCAGCGGGTGCCTGGTTTTGTGGTGGTGCTTGTGTGGGGTTTGCTTGTTGCTCTTGGCGCTCCTGGGTGATTTTTGTCACCATTTTACTCAAGACCTCGCCGTGGCCAACTTCGGCAAACGCCATGTCGCCTTTATCCATTAAAAGATTCATACTTTCACACCACCTCACAGGGTGGGTGATTTGGTTCGCCAAATGCTCTTTCACCTGGCCACTGCCATAAGGTTGTGCCGTCACATTGGCGATTACCGGTATTTTGGCGTCGTTAAATTCGAATTGATTCAAGTATTGGGCAAACTCTTCTTTGGCCTCTTGCATTAAGGGAGAGTGAAAAGCGCCACTGGTGTTTAAAGGAATATATTTGACTTCTCCGAATTGGAAAAAATCATAGGCTTTCATAATCTCGTCTTTCGGACCCGAGACCACAATCTGGGTGGCGCTGTTGTAATTGGCCAGAGCTAGCCCAGTTAAGCCGTGTTCTTGTTTTACCCGCTCAATGTCTTCTACACTGGCGTTTAAAATTGCCGCCATGCCGCCATCACGCGCTTGTGCCATAAGTTCCCCCCGCTTTTTCACTAACTTTAAGCCGGTTTCAAAATCAAAACACTCCGCAGCCAATAGGGCGTTAAACTCCCCCAAACTGTGGCCAGCGACAAAATCGGGTTTTTGCGAAGGGTCTTGTTGAATACGATTAAAGTAACAGTAGGCGCTCACCACATAGAGGGCAGGTTGAGTAAACTGCGTTTTATTCAGCTCTCGTCTTGGGTCTTCCAGGCATAGCTCTTTAATGGAGTAACCCAAAATAGCGTCGGCTTTTTGGGTGAGTTCGGCGTAGTCATCAAAGAGTGTGCCCCCCATGCCTTTACCTTGAGAGCCTTGACCAGGGAATAAAAACGTTTTCATGACAATACCTTCTCTATCAAATGGGGGTTAGATGTTTTATTACTTGCTCTAGTTTTTGTGTCGGGCAATGTTAGCGTCGTGCCTTAACCTTAGTCTATAGTCTAGACCTTTAGGGGCTAGTCCCCAAGCAAGGTGTGAATGCTGTTGCTTAATAATTCGGCGGTATCGAGCATGAGCATTTCGCCAATTTCGTGTACGTGTCGCTGGCGCCAGTCTTGTAGCTCGGTACCTTTGACCCACTGGTTAAAAGCGCCCAGAGCTGGCCCCGTATGCACTTGAAAGTCCACTTTCGATTGCTCATCCCCGGCAAAGGCCAAACGGGTGCTATGTAAAAAATACCAGCGGAACACCATGGCCATTTTTTTCTTGGGGTTGCGCTCAATTTTTTGGGGGATCTCGGCTCGACCGGTGCTTTCGTAATACTCACGCGTTTCGCGCCATACTTCGTCAAACGATTTTTTAAAATATTTATCCTGCACTTGGCGTTGGATTTTCTCGGGGATGTCGTCCAACGAATCGTAATGGCTATAGAGTGTAAACAGTTTGTTAGCTCTTGCGGGGAAAAACACGCCTTTTTTCAACACCTGCACGCGGGCGCCAATTTCGAACATATCCCCTGCTGGGGCGTAATCCGTATCTTGCACATTAATGTCTTGCAACATATTTTTAACGGTATCACTGGCGCCGGATTCTACGGTACATTGGTTAATAGAGCCGGTCACAATAAAATCAGCCCCCATCACAAAAGCCGCCGCCGCCGCTTGTGGCGTGCCGATGCCGCCAGCCAGACCAATACGAGGCGTTTTGTGGTACTGGTATTGGGCCATGATCTCTTTGCGTAAACTTTGCATCGCGGGGAACAATACCGTGGCCACGCCTTGGTCGGTGTGGCCGCCGGAGTCGGCCTCGACGCATACATCGTCGCTCATCGGAATACTTTTTGCCCATTCTGCCTGGGTTTGGGTGACCTTCCCTTCTTCCAGAAGTTTGTTCACAATGCGTTCGGGGGCGGGGCTCATAAAGGCTTGTGCGACTTCTGGGCGGGAGACTTTCGCAATGACGTTGTGATCGCTTGTAATGTTGCCGTTATCATCTTGTCGTAGGCCTTTTAATCGATAATACGCTAACGCTGGGGTAATTTGTAAAAAGGCGGCGGCCTCCACATTTCGGATGCCTTTTTTTAGATACAACTCGACGGTTTTCATTTCTTCATCGGGGTGTGACAAGTCGCATAGTAGGTTCATGCCATAGGCTTGGTCTTGGTTGAGGGCGTTTTGAATATAGTCAATATCCCCCTCGACCCGGTCGAGCTTTAGCCCTCCGACGCCTAAAAACCCCATTAAGCCCGCTTTGCCCATAGCCACTACCAATTCTTTGGAAGCCGTTCCTCGGTACATGGCGCCAGAGTAATACGCATATTGAATACCATAGTCTTGTTTAAACTGCGCGCTGCCCAAGTGTTTGGCTTGGGTTTGGTAGTTATCTCGTTTTTCGGCTAAGGAAGCATTCATGGTGGCTCCGTTGGGGGTTATGGGTAAGCGTGGCTGTGCATTATTGTGCCTCATTATTTCAATAATAGTCCTTTTTTGATATCCCCCTCACGGGGATACGGGCACTTTGGGTATAATACACTAACGAGTCTTTGATAATAGGTTACAAACTTATGGCAACTTTACCAAGTGTTTTTATGTTTTCTGGACAGGGCAGTCATTATTACCAGATGGCGAAGAACTTGTATGAGAACCACGGCGTGTTCCGCCAGCAACTATTGGCACTGGATGATTTAGCAAAAGCCCAATTAGGGACGTCGTTGGTCGAGCAGGTGTATGACCCTAGCCGTAAAGTCTCCGACCCCTTTGACCAGACCCGATGGACCCACCCAGCAATTTTTATGGTAGAAGTGGCTATGGCGAAAGTGCTTATGCACGAGGGGATTCAACCCGATTATGTCTTAGGGGCCAGCATGGGTTCGTTTGCCGCGGCGGCCATCGCGGGGTGTTTGGATGTGGAGCAGGCCTTTACGGCGGTAGTTAAGCAGGCAGAACTTTTACACGAGTGTTGCGAGCCGGGCAGCATGGTTGCCATTTTGGATAAACCGGCGTTGTTCGAGCAGCAGCCCGAGTTAAACCAACATAGTGTGATTGGCTCGGTGAATTTTGAGAATCACTTTGTGGTGTCGTCTAAACTTTCATCAAAAAGCAGTATTATCGATTTTTTAAAGTCTCGTAATATCACACACCAAGACTTAGCGGTGAGCCATGCTTTTCATTCGCCATGGATCGACGGCGCACAAGAGGCCTATTTGGATTTTTTGCGCACCTTAAATTTTCGCCCGCCCGAGGTGCCTATGATCTGCACCATGGAGGTTAATCGTGTGGCACACATTAGCGAGCCCTATTTCTGGCAGGTGATTCGCCAGCCTATCCGGTTTAGGGAAACGGTGAGCTTTTTGCAAGCGCAGCAGTCATATCATTATATCGATCTGGGCCCTTCGGGGACCTTAGCGACTTTTTTGAAGTACATCTTGCCTAGGGAAACCTCCTCGAAGGCCAGCGCCTTGATTACGCCTTATGGCAAAGAGGACAAAGCCTTGGAAACCCTAGTGGCTCAGTTGGCTTAAAGGCAAAAGGCTGATGAGCTAAAAATTGAAGATGCCCCCGCCACTGTGATTTACTGCGAGGGTATTTTAAGAATATTTCTAGGACACCCATAAAGTGTTGAATTTTTTCTCCCCCTAGATTAAACTCCATATTATGACAAAACCACGCGAACAGCTTGTGTCATTAGAAGACACCCCTTACTACCACTGCATTGCCCGCTGTGTGCGCCGTGCGTACTTGTTCGGGGAAGATGCCCTTACCAACCGCAGCTACAACCACCGTAAGCAGTGGGTCGTCGATCAAATCACCAAGCTTGCCCATGTCTTCACTATCGATGTCTGCGCGTACGCTGTCATGACCAACCACTACCATCTGGTGTTAAAGATCGATGCCAGTAAGGCCGCAGAACTAAGCGATAAGGAAGTCCTGACCCGCTGGATGACCCTATTTAATGGGGATTTACTCGCAAGAAAAGCCCTCACCGAAGGCGAAACCCTCGAAGCAGAAGAACAACTAGTGCTAACCGCACTCATAGAAAAGTGGCGAGCCCGCCTAATGGACGTCAGCTGGTTCATGCGTTGCCTAAACGAAACCATCGCTCGCATGGCCAATAAAGAAGACGGTGTGAAAGGGCGCTTCTGGGAAGGGCGCTTTAAAAGCCAGGCCCTGCTTGACGATACCGCCTTGCTTACCTGCATGACCTATGTCGATTTAAACCCCATACGCGCGGCTTTGGCCGGTACCCCAGAAAGCTCCGATTTCACCTCCATTCAGCAACGTATTCGCGAAATGGCTGAGGAGCAAACGCCGACCAAAACACAACAACAAGTGCCGCTAGCTAAATTCAGCGAGCCTAACCCCAAAACGCCAGAGCTTGAAAAACAAAAGGGCGAAGGTACCAAAGAACTCCCGTTTTACTTACAAGATTACCTAAACCTAATCGACTGGGCAGGGCGCGCCATAAGAGAAGACAAAAGAGGCTACATAAAAGACACCACACCACCCATTCTCTTACGTCTAGGTATCTCCCCCGACAAATGGCTAGATGCCTTACCCCAACTAGAAGCCCAATTCCACCAGTTCATGGGGGAGGAGAGCTCGATGCGATCCATCAGCGGCAAAAAGAACCAGAAGTGGGTTAAAGGCGTCACCATAGCGAAAGACATCTTTGGCTCTAATGGCCATCAAGAGCCGCACTTTTAACCACCGCACCAAAAAAATCAAAAAAAATCCAAAAAAGTACCCCCACCTGTCACATCCGTTAAAGCTACCCCGACTTACTAGATATACAAAGAGTGAAGAGAGACAAAGTGAAGGAAGACAAACTAAACGTATTTTTAGCCCAGAGACCCCGTTTGCTATCGATGACCTATCAAATGTTAGGCACCGTTCACGAAGCAGAAGAGGTACTGCAAGAGGTGTACATACAGTGGCACGACATGAAAGATAAAGACATTCGCGAGCCCAAGGCGATGCTCACCACCATGACCGTCCGCCGAGCAACAGACGTGCTTAGAAAGGTATCACGCCAGCGCGAACACTACGTAGGGCCATGGGTACCAGCGCCACTCATAACCGAGCACGAGAGCGAGAAAGCCGCCAGTACCGATGAGCCCCACCACCATGTGGAGCTATCAAACGCTTTGTCCCTGGCGTTTATGAGCCTGTTCGAAATGCTTAGCCCCTCCGAAAGAGCGGTGTACATTTTACGCCATTGCTTCGACTTCCCCTATCGCGAGATCGCCGAGCAATTGACCCTTAGTGAGCAAAACGCCCGCCAGTTGTTTAAGCGCGCCCAACAACGGATGGAGTCCAGCCAAAAGCGTTTTGAAAGCGACGAGCGGCAGCATTTAACCTTACTCAAACACTTCCAGTCGGCGATAGAGTGCGGCGACATACAAGCCTTTTCCAACACCCTGGCAGAAGATGTCGTGCTGTATTCCGACGGTGGCGGCAAAGCAATAGCGGCATTAAGGCCTATTTTTGGCGAGGCTAAAGTGTGTCGTTTGCTCAAGGGTCTAGCAAAAAAATGGCAACCTTTATCACCTGAGTTTTTAATTCGCGAGATTAATGGCGCGCCGGGCTTGCTTTGGCTATTGGACGGAAAAATCCAAGCGGTAGTATCGGCTACGTTTTATGAAGGACGCGCGGTCAGTGTGTATGTCATGCGTAACCCCGACAAAATAGGGTATTTGCACCAGTATTTATAATTGAGAGAAAAAGGAAGACACTATGAACGAAACGGTATCGATGGGCTTAGATAAAACGACAGGTGAAAAAGTCGGTGTGTTATGGGGCTCGGCGCTGGTGAGTGCGTTGGCGTACCCCGGCTTTCTGAGCGCATTTGGTTATTTTGTTAAACAATATAACGGCACTGGCTCGGTACTCGCTGCGCTACTGGCGGTATTAGTGATAGCTTGTACTTTTATATTACCTGCGGTGGCACTATGGCTTTTATTTAAACGTCACGAAAATGCAGGAGCACTTAGGCGCGATGAGCGGCGTATGTTGCATTGGATGGTGGCCGTCCCCCCCTTGTATTCTATATGTTCACTGGTGAGTTTTTTGGCAGGCGTTGCCCCGTGGCTCACGTTTATCTGGTTTGCCGTATGTTTTGTGAGTTTCGGGCTGCTATTTTTATCCCCTACCTCCGCCGCGCCTAGCAAGCCCTTTGCCCCTTGGCTGCGAGTAACGCATGGGATTGTGGCTTCGGTGCTGTTGTTAGCGTTTATTGCTATGCATTTGGCCAACCACGCATCGGCCTTGTTAAGTAGTGCTTTACAGGAGCAATTAATGGAAGCGTTTCGGCTTTGGTATCGGGCGACGTGGGTGGAACCTGTGCTGCTGGGCATGTTCGCGGCCATGGTGCTAACGGGAATCCCTATGATGGCGCACTACACTAAAGAAGGCACCACACGGATGCGTTTATTGCAAACGGCTTCCGGTGGGTATCTGGCAATATTTTTATGCGCCCATATATTAGCCATTTTGTCGGCCCGCCAGTTTGGGATAGATACCGATTGGGCCTACGCTGCTGGTGAGCAAGGCCTAGCGAATCACTATCATATGCTCATTCCCTATTACGCTTATGCCGTACTTTTTATTACGGTGCATATGGCCGTGGGCTTGGGGAATGTGTTGGTGGCCCATAAAACTGAAAAACGAGTAGTGAATCGAG
>JACLAC010013537.1_pt1 | contig 13744 bp, 2 predicted proteins | sample 8027881 | NCBI WGS metagenome assembly JACLAC01 (sample SAMN15725517, study PRJNA655200) | protist metagenome | isolation source: fluorescence activated cell sorting (FACS) single amplified genomes of... | place: Spain: Blaines Bay Microbial Observatory, Mediterranean Sea | collected 2016-01-19 | reverse complement strand
AAGTAACAACTAGCAATCCTGGCGCATCAGGGTCGTTTACATTTGCATGCGACGGATGCTCAGTAAGCGCATACCCTTATCCGCTTACGAACTATCTTAGCCGGGGGCGAGCAACTCGCCAAACTGGTAAATTAGTAAGTGTTACGGGAAACAATCAAACTAGTGGAACATTAGTCGACATACGTGGTGAATCGTTACAGACTGGTGTTGGACTTAAAATAACAGGTGGTAGCGACCTTACAACTGGGAGTCTATTGGATATCGTAACAACATCAACATCAACCGTAAACGGGTTGATTAAAGTATCTGCAGATTCTGTTTCAAATGGGACAGTAATGAAAGTAAGTGCAGATGGCTTAACATCGGGGACGGGGATCCACGTTGTCTCGAAAGGCAATCAATTAATGGAAACAGGAAAATTGATTTCTGTAGAAGCTAATTACCAAACTGATGGTACGTTATTGGATATCAGCGCAACCAAGATGGAATCGGGGACTGCATTGCGTATTACGGGTGGTTCGGCAATGGATGTAGGTAAATTGCGGGAGATAGAGACGATGTCGGAAGTGTCACCAGGTGGCGTTTTCGTGCTGAATGCGAATAGTGTTAAATCGGGGAAGGTTGTGAGTATCTTAGCGAATTCGCTGACGTCAGGCACTGCGTTAGAGGTATCCAGTGGTAACGGCACTCAGCTGAATGCCGATGGGAAACTGTTGAGTATTCTTGGGACTAACCAAACTTCAGGAACTTTGCTTAATATAGATGGAAGTTCCTTAACCGATGGATATGGCATGAAAATAGTTGGAGGCCCTGATTTGTCTGCGGGCAGTTTGCTGTACCTAGAGAGTGAAGCGGTTCAGCCCGTGAACGGTATATTTAGGATAGATGCCAAAAATATGACAAGTGGTAAGATTGTTAGTCTTAACGCGCCTTCAATCGCTGGCGGGACAGTGCTGGACATCCAGGCTGCTTCAACGGGCTCTAACTTTTCTGGTAAAGTCATAAACATTGAAGCGGGTCCTAGCTGGGACGGTGAGGGGGTCCTTGTTGATCTTACAGCAGACTATTTAACAACCGGTACGGTCTTAGACATAAGTGCGAAACGGCTGACAACCGGTCATGCAATAAAAATCGAGTCTTCTGAAACCGCTAATATCACAAATGCTTTGGTAGATTTTAGTGCAGACGGGCTGACAACAGGGCGAGTTCTGTACGTGCATTCTAATTCTAGTGATAGTACAAGTGAGAGGACTGTCATGGAAGTAAGAAACGAGCATCCTGATGCAACAAAAGCGCAAACGATGCGCCTTGTGCAGCTCGCTTCAGAATCGAGTGGGTCGTACTATAGACCAGCGGCAGCTCTTGCGATCGAATCATCTGTTTCAGAAGCAATCTTTGTTAGAAGTAGCAGCAATATCAGCAACAGTGGCGCACAAATTACTCTGGCGCGTGATAGGGCTGCAAGTCCCACGTTGACTCCGATCCCTGTAAAAAACAACGACGAGGTCGGGCGTGTAAACTTTGATGGATTTACCACAAGCAGCAGGGTCACAGTAGCATCAATATTTGCGAATGTTGACCAGGAATCTCCAAATAGCACCCAAATGGGTGGCTCAATGACGTTCCAAACTTCTCAAATAAATTCAACAACGTTAAAAACTCGCATGGTTTTGACGAATAACAATGAAATGGTTCTCGGCGATGATGAAACGTTTACGATGAAGCGCCCTGAGCGCACAACCAGAGGTAATGGGACGGACTTGACTATAGTAGCTCAGAATGGAAATGATGGAAATGGTGGAAATATTGTTTTCCAAGTGGGTCAGCATAATGGCACCGGTTCTCCGGGCCATTTCCAAGTGCAAGGCGCAAATGCAGACGAAATAATGACAATTGATGTCAACACATTTAAGCTCCGAACTCCGCATCTGGATTTTTCAGATGGAAAAAAAACCATTTCTGTTAAATCGAACGTTGAAGACGCGCTTATCATCGGTTCAAGCACAGTTCCTAACATTTTAGGAATAAATAGTACCTTGGAAGAAGAAAGTGTGAAGGTTAATGGCTCGCTGATCGTGACGAAAAACGTTGATATTCGGGAAAATGTTACCATTGGCGGATATCTAGCTGTGAGGCATGGAATACTAAGCACTAATGCGCATCGCGACGTCTCCGTTTTTAGATATAACAAAGATGGGTCAATGTTCTCCGGAAATGTCACTATAGGAGGCTCCGAGTCAACTATAAGAATGTCAAACGTTCGCGTTGGTGGGGGATTCGGTAGCGGTTTTCTAAATGAAACGCAATTAACTGGTAATCATACTGACATGAACATAACAGACAGCCGTGAACCCTTCAACGTTGTATCCCCGGCCTCGTGTTTCGACTGCAATTTATCGATTAATGTATCATCGAATAGATGCAGCGTTACCGTAGTTAGTAAGGGCACTGCACAGTATGTTGTTGGTGACACCTTGGTAATTAGGGCTGCAGAGCTTGCTGCTGGTGCAGGCTTTTATGTTGCCGACGACTTAGTCTTTACGCTGGGGAAACATGATGTAGTTCTTGGTGACGGTGGAATGACCCTGTACAGGACTGGCGATATCAAGATGGATGGAATACTGACGGTGAACAACAAGGTCTACTTCAATGACGATGTTGCCTTTGCCGGAGACATAGTAGCAACGACCGGGACTAAAACGGCGAATCGCTCGATTTTTAAATACGATGAAAACGACCAACTAGTAACAGGAAAAATAAACATTGGGTCCAACCAAACGACTGTTAGCATGTACCAATTGGACATTGGAAACCCGACAACAATGGCCTCAGTCACTAAAGAAGGAGTATTGACTGTCCAAGATTTCGTTATCAATGGCGATATTTACTCGGACGTCGACGAACCGAAATACATATTTACTCAGCGGCCAGGGACATCAATAACGTTGGGAGGAGCCACTGCATACGTGCACATTCCGGGCACCCTTAAAGTCGGTGGAGGCTTTGGAAGTGGACCACTCAGAATAGGACAGTTAAGCGGTAACCACAGTGAAATGACCATAGGGAATAGTTCGGTTTTTTCGGTTGACTTTCCTGCTACGTGCGGGGATTGCAATTTGAAGATTGTTGTGAATGGATCGAACACTTGCACTGTTACTGTAGGTGACGCGGGTTCAGCGCAATACGCTCCTGGCGACAAGCTGGTAGTAACGGCAGCGGAACTCACTGCTGGGGCAGGCTTTGATGTTGCCGACGATTTAGTGTTCACGCTAGCTGAAAGTGACGTGCTGTCGTCGCAAGGATCGGGTTTAACCTTTGCTTCCGATGGCAATGTATCAACAGATGGGTCCTTGCACGTCGTGAACGATACGTTCTTCTCAGGAGATGTTACCTTTGGTGGGAATATTCTTTCTGAAAGAGACGAGTCGAAAGAAATTTTTACTGCGATAACGTCTAAAAATATACAAATAGGTGGCGCTGGGTCAACCGTGCTAGTAAGCAAACTCAAAGTTGGCGGTGGATACGGAGATACTGGTTTAAGCGTGTGGCCAGACGGTAACATAAGCACAGATGGACACGTCCAAATAGACGGTAACCTTGAAGTTGAAGGCGATTTTATTGTCAACCAGAATGTTAGAACTTTGCATAGCGGCGGCCCTATCCAGATTTTTACAAAATACGGAGCATCTGATAATGAATATACGGGGACCATAAATGTAGGTGGCGTTGGATCCACGCTGAATATAACCGGAAACTTGAACGTTGGTGGCGGTTATGACTCTGGTGGTATCACACTTGACGATTCCGGGAACGCAACAATAAGTGGCAGCGTTGTTATCGATGAAAATCTAGAAGTGGCCAAAAATTTAATCATAGGCGGGAATATAACCCTGAGTTCTAGCGGCCAAAATGTTGAGTTGTTTTCCAAGTTAAAGGATGGGTCGGCCTACGATGGCGACATTTCCCTTGGTGGCAGTACCACTACGGTTAAGATGTACAGTCTCGCGCTTGGAAATACCAGGGATGAGCCAACAATATTCCTTAACGGTACCTCGGGGATAATAACAGCAAAGAATTTATATATTACAGGGAACATCACTGGACCAAATGAAGACAAAAGTATTTTTGCCGGTGTCGATAAGACAATCACCATTGGTGGAACAAACTCCCAGGTTGTGGTACAGAACTTACATATTGGCACTGGGTACTCTGGCAGTGGATCTTCCTTTACATCAAACGGTGATGTGAAAACCAAAGGTGATTTAAATGTAGATGGCGCTGTGAATGTTTATGGGACTTTGACCGTGAAGGGTCATATTGTGGCGCAAACTGCTGGGAACAAGAATTTGTTTACAACAAACAGCAACACCATTACCATAGGTCATACGAGTGGGACTGTCGAGTTGAAAGGTACCGTTAAAATCAACCAGGGGTATGGTGTAGCCAATGGTGTAACCATCGAGTCCAATGGCGACATCAAAACCAACGGAATCCTAACAATTGCGGGCAATATAACTTCATCAGCAGATACGAACCGAGAAATCTTTGCAAACGTAGGAAGTGATAACTCCATAACAATTGGAGGGGCAACGAGCACGGTGAAAACCTTCAAATTCGAAGTGACAGAAAGATTTGTAGTCGGTGTTGCCACTGACTATTCAAAGGTAGTGACTAATTCGAACTCCGCTATTGATAGTTTGCCAGTATGCAACAGTGCAAATGAAGGTGAAATTCGATACATCCGGAACAGTAATACAGGGGATACAGGGGATTTAACGTTTGGAAATAGTATTAATTTTACAGTGGCGCCTGGGCGGATGATTGAATTGATGTGCTTAAGCTTGAACGGATGGGTTTCCACAGGGCCAGGTTTTGCCGACTAAAATCTTACTAATTCCAAGCTCAAAGCCTCTTCGTTTTCTAGTCGTCTAATTTTATAAAAACAAGAAAATTGGCTGTTATTTATATCACCAAAAAAATAAAATTGTAGTAATAAATAATACGGACCAATGTAAAAAATTATCCAAACTATTGTCTAGACAACTAGCCAACTAGTCAACGAGGTATTAATATGTTGTTTATTATTTTTAAACTAATAATAGTTATGTAATAGTCGGTCTATTATTAATATCTCGTGTAATAATATTAATAATTCGTAATCAATCATCTCGCATCTGAAGAAATCCAATGCGTAATAGGTCTACTTTTCAGTCTACAAATAATTTTATTATAATAATATCCTAATAAATATAATAACGACCATAATTTATTTTTAGTAGCTAGTCGTCTATTTTGTTAATACAGTATTACTATAATAGTAGGTCGGGTACCAGGTAAGGTACGGTACCTACCGTATAATACCAGGTACCGTCCTTACCTACCGGTAGTCGTCTACCTCGTAGACTATTAAAAAGTATTTCAATAGACTAATAATAATAATAAAAAAAAACAATTCTTCTTCTTCTTTTCTACTATTATATTCAATAAAACTAATTTACATTTGACTGTATCTCCTACTGTATAATTATAAATTATTCCAAATACGTTGATACGTGCTTTTCTTTGCTTGCAAATGATTATGAACTGCTTGCGTCAAAGGAATTGATGAAATAGGGGTTGCGTCTTTCTTTGTTTTTTTTCTGGGGGGGGGGGGAGTCCGCGGTTGACTCACAAACATGTTGAAACGTGTCCCGTGCTTCGCGTGGTGTGTTCTGGTTTCGGTTCACCTATGTCAGTGTTTCCAGTTTCCGATTTCCAAACCGGTGATCTCTGGTGCCTATCGTCCTCGGCGTCGAGCCCGCCGGTTGAAAAACTACCCAGTACAGATGGAAAATGACGGGGTCTGGTACGCAAAGTTGCACATTGGAACACCCCCGCAAATTTTTACTGTTATTGTAGACAGCGGCTCGAGCACAATTGCTGTTCCGTGCAAGGGCTGCAGTTGCGGTTCCCATAATCATTTTTCCGAAGACAAGAGTTCTACTTCAGCGCACAAAGGGAGTTACGCGCAATGTTATGGAGAAGGGTCTTGTAACCGAGGCGTTCTGTTGGAGGACCTAATTTGTCTCGGGGACACGTGCGGTGCTGGAGAATCTGTGCGGCACACTTTCGGCTGCTGCACGACGTATGCCGCCGCGTTCAAGACGCAAACGGCTGACGGGATAATTGGCCTGAGCGATGGGTCGGGGACACTGTTCGCAAAGTTGCGCCAGCACCACAGTTTGCAGAGCGATATTTTTGGGTTGTGCCTTGGTACAAACAAAGGCTTTGTTAGCGTCGGTACGGACGACAGCACAGTCAATTACGACCCGTTTGGCTGGTCTCCGATGGTGAGGTCCGGCCTGTTTTACAAAAACAAGGTGCAGCGCATATCGCTCGCGGACGAGAGTGTCCTGGTCACAGACTCGAATATCAAGGCTGTCACAATTGACAGTGGCACCTCCTACACCTATATACCGTATTCTATCCATTCCACCATGAAGTCCAAGTTTGAGGCGTACTGCAACGGAGGGCCGGCAAGGTGCACGGGAACGCACAACCCTTCCGGGACGAATTCTCAAGACAAGGGCGACTCTGTATACTGCGCAAAGCCTAAAAGTGGCGATTCTTTCAAAACTTTCGCGGCAACGTACCCTTCCATATCGTTCTCATTGAACGGGGGGGTAAACTTATGCATCCCGCCCGCGTACTATTTTTTCAAAAGCGACCATGCTGTTTATTGCATAGGATTTTTCAAGGACGGGGACTTTGTCTTTGGGGCGAACATTATGAACAATTACAATGTCGTGTTTGACCATGGGAACACCCGGATTGGTTGGGCTCGGGCGAAGTGCGAAGCTTCTGCCAGTAACGAAATACCGTGCTGCGGCGAGCCGTGTAGATTTCACTCAACGGGCGGAACATCCACAACAGCACCGTTGCCTACAACAACTACCGTTTCCCAAACGACCCCCACCGCGACCACCGTTGCACAAACGACCACAGTGCAGGGGAGAGCCTCTACGACGACTGCTCGGCTAGGGCCGGAAACTACGACAACCAGCGCGAGTGTGCCGGGGACGACGACCATCCCTGGTAGCGGCACAAAACCAAACAGAACAACGGAAAGGTCGGTGCGGGACGGTCGGGCTAAAACGACCCCGCCCGTGAATGAAGACACGGACTGGTTTGCTTCCATGTCGCCGGAAATGTCCTTGATCACGGTACTCGGTTCCATGTTTTTCGTCGCGTGCTGCGTTTTGTGCTGGTGGGTGTACTACTGCTTCCTAGAGTCGTGGTGCCGGTCGAGAAAATCCTCCAAGTACAGCAAGATTTCTGATCTGTCGAATGAAAACCTGGACGGTGAGAACGCACTTTCAGGCGAAGAAATTGAAATTGAACTCACAGAAGGCGGCGAAGACTAGGTGGACAACGAGCGTGGAAACGAGAGTGGTAGGAATTTATTTCCATACATACACGATTTTTAGATATAATGCTATTCCCCCATGTAATTTGTACCACACTTCTAAAAAAATAAAAACGCAACCGTCGTCGTTGTTTTTCTGTAAGTAAAATTCTATAGTAGACACCTGTTCAATAAAGTGTTCAGTGTCCTTGGCGCGAATAAAAATCCAACTCGAATTTCAAAGTATGGTGGAAGCGTTCCGGGGACGTGTACTCCTCGTACAAAAGAAGAGGGAGAGCAAACACCTCACTTCCTGGATGTACTAAATTACCTTAATAATGAAAAATCACGAATTTAAAAAAAAAGATCCGTCCAGCATCCAGCAGCTATTATGTTAAAATTGGAATAATACGTCGTCTAAAAAATACTGTGTGTCTGTATTCTCTTTACTTTTCGTAAAACCAAGAAGAAGGATCACATCATAATATAATATATAATTCCAATAAAATATGATGGCATCGATTGTAATAAATAATTATTATAAGTTATAATTTATAGTCGTCTGGAAAAAAAGGTCCATTTTATCATTCAATAAGCTAATTTTAATGGTAAATTTATTCCAAAGAGGAATCTGCGGAAACTGTTGTCGTTTGCGACAATTAGGTTTTTTGTTCGACTTTTAGAGACGTTTATGGGTCATTATCGAAGCTACAAGTTTTCGCTCGTGATTGTGATTAAACTACAAAATGTCGGTTCTGTTCTCTAGGCGTGCCATTGTGTTTATTGTCTTGTCCTTTGCGGTGGCTTATGTTATCCTTATATCGGAAAGTTTTCATCTACTCCTTTTTGAACCAGAAGTTGCAGTCACAGCTCACTCGCACACCGACCTAAACGATAAGAACACTTTGGTTATGCAGACTAATCTCAAATCAGTACTCTCTTTCTGGAGCCGTTTTGCCCGAGGAAACAAGATATATTATATTGCTCACCAAGGAACAGCAATGACAATATTTCGTGATGGGAAGCTTCCGCCGTGGGAAGACGATGCTGACTTCTTTTTGCTTCCATCTTCCATGAAGCGTTTGCGGAACGTGTTGAGTGCAAGCCACAAACAAGTTAAAATTTTTTTAGGTGGACAGTACGCGGACTCGGAAGGTTACTTAGTCGAAGACAGGTATTTCTTTACGGAACCAAAGGTCGATCGATATGGTTATTGGTTCAAGGTGTTCGATTTGAAATTTCAGCACGGGAAAGCCGGGCCTCCACTGTGCCAAATAGATCTGATTGACTGTTCTACTCCCGAAACAATTTGGTGCGATTCTACTGGGTTTTTGAACGATGTGGACAACGCATATTTACGCAAACCAGAAAACTGTAAGAATTTTTTGACCAGGACGTGCAGCTCTCCAAAGTTTAGCGTGGAGTGCTTGCTGGACGATATCCCCTTTCGTTGCCCAAATGCGTCCGTATCAACGGAGATAGTTCAGACACTGTACGGAAAATGGTGGTATGAGCGACCGTACTGCTTCGATACGAAGAGGCAGAATTGGATTAAGCGAAAGACTGATTCTCGGGGGAGAAAAGGCAACTTTAATTGTATCTGAAATCTAAAATGTAAAAAGAAATAAATCAATCAGCGACTGATAATTTTATATTTACGGAAAAGTAGAAGGAATGGAGCCTCTTTTCATCATGGATAAATTTTGTATGGCGCTCTTCTACAAATGTGTTAAATATTCGAAAATAAATTATATATTTAACAATTTACGACAAGTATTCCCTGAAAAATGTCTTTGAACCTGTTATTCAGTTCGCAGTATATTAATATTTAACTACTTAAATAACAGCCAATAATTTTCTTGTTTTTATTTAAGTATGATAGTACTAATTAAAATTTATCTTCCTCATGTACCACGAAAATGAATCTGCCCCTTTTGTCCATTAAAGGTTTACGTTCCTTCATGTAATGTAAAGATGGATTTTCGCATTATAATTTTTTAGAAGGATGAAATTATCAGGGAGTTTGATTGGGAATTGGATCGATTTGTTGAGTACAGATCACCTTTAACACAGAAAAGAAACATTATCACTTGGTAGACGACTACTCGTATGTTAGTAATTGTTCATTGGAATATCAAATAAAAAAACTAATGATATACATATGTCATATGTCATTGCTTCAGGCGTTTGTTTGTATTCTCTAGCTCAGGGATGTAGGATCTACCTTAGCTAATATAGACTAATATCAAAAGAATCAATTTTGCTTATTAATAATTTTTTTATCGATGAAAAATTATATTATAAAACTTCTCTCTCTCGCTTGCAGTTTCTATTTCGCAAAGACAAGTCCTCAAAGACAGACTCCCAATCGACTGCGGTACGGTACGGTACTTCGAATGAGTCGTTCATACTAGTCCTAAAGAAGTCAAGTGTTCTAGTCGCTCTCTTCTGTAGTCGTATTTTGTTCATGAAAAACCGCACAATACCTTTTCGTTTTTCTTTCTGTTAAGGGGGAAAATTTCCCACTGGCTGTCGATGATAGCACAGCTAATAAAAACTTACCGCTCAAAGCACAAATTAGGGCAGGCTGTTGAGAATTTTTTTTGAGAAATTAGCATGGACTTAGTATGAAAACTAACCGGTTTTCGGCACAAATTAGGGACTTGAGTAATTAAACAAAAAATTGGCTACCATATTTCGGGCAAACTTCCTACCTAAAATTTCTAAAATCGTTTGTCCTGTTTTCAAAAAAGGGTTTTCTTTAAGGTTGTTAACAAGACGTGAATCAGTTATGATTGAGACACTGGAGGAAGGAGTCGATTTTGGATTTTGAAGATGGAATCTTTGCAGTACACATCTTGCTTAACTGGAGTACACAATAGGAAGATAGTGTAGATTAATGATTAACTTAGTAAATCGATCAAGGAAAACACAGGAGCAGAAACAAATCGCAGTACAAGAAGGAAGTAAAACTTTAGAGTTCACATTTTCCCCGCAGCACCTGGAGTCTTTACACGCCGGGTGAGTTTCCCGCTTTTTTGAAGCTGCTCTTCACGGTTTTTCTTCCGGTCTTCTTTTCTTTTAGCAGCGCGATCGTTGAAACCCTTCCTGGACTCCACAAACTTTGCCTCCTCCGCCTTAGCTTGCAACTCTTTGTTTGCGACCGCCATCTTCTCAAGCGCTTTTTTTGGATTGTAAGCAGCCCGTGCTAGCTGTGCCTTGGTTACGAATGGGACTCCTTTCGCCGACACATTCGCAGCATTAGCGGTCACTTCCACGCCCGCCTCTTCTTGTATTGCCGCAATTCTTGCCAATTCTTCCTCGCGTTCCTTCTTCATCTTCTCATACAGCCTCCTTTGTTTGTTCAATTTTGCATTTCTTACCCGTACCTCCTTCATATGGTCCCTCACTTGGACGAACAGTGCCTTTTTTCTGTTCCAATACCGCTGTCCTAGAAAGTTTCTTTGCATGTTCTTTTGGATGTGAAATATTGGCATGAACATGGACGCATACCGCCTATTAACAGACGCAAACTCATCCCACTCAACTTTTCCATCACCGTTTCTGTCGAACACGTCCATTACTCGATCTACCCCACCAGTGTGCAGCGGGTTGTCGCCATGTATTGTTACCAAAAGTTCACGCAACTCTGGCTCCATGATGTAGCCGTTCCCATGGGGATCAAACATCCCAAAGGCAAATTGTAACCACTCGTTCGTACCGAACATGCAGTACGTTCCCACCGCGTTGAAAAATTCAGGAAAATCCAACTGTCCATCGTTGCTCTCGTCCAAAAACGAGAAGAGCTTGTCGCCAAAAATGGACCTGTCCACATCAATATAGTCAAAGAATTCTTCCAAACTAACCTCCCCACTGTCGTCGGTATCCATTTCTTTAAACGCTGCCATGAGGCCCATGACATCATCTTCCCCCATTGCAAGAAATTCAACCATGTCTTTCAACTTGTTCTTTGCTTTTTGTTTCTTCTTCTGCAGCACACCGTCAAGCTCGATATTAAGTTTCTTAATAGCCCTTTGGGCTTTGATATTGTCCGGATCCTGCGCTAAAATCTCTTTGTACCCCTTTATCTGCTTATTTACCATGTCCTCAGTTACTTCTTTCTCTGGCTTGTTGATTCGACTCTTGAACTTTTTCTGCCAAAAGTACGTGGAAGGTGCCAGCCCGGCGTATCCAAGGTCCATTTTGATCTTTGCAAAGTGATCGTCAAGCATTGACCGTTCTTCATCCAACGTGAACGTGACATCGAAACTTTCCAGTGGATTATCGTCCCGCACTCGGCGGTACCACATTATCAAATCCATCTCCTCATTTTCATCTCTCACAGGACTGTACCCTTTGGTCCGGAATTCCTCGGATTTGAAGTAGAAATTTCCTTCTTCTGCGTGAGAGACTTGGATATCTGTGATCATCATTTCATTGTCGATGGTGTTCATGTACCAGACAACAAGTTTATCAACAGTTTTTGAAAGGCGTTTCCAGTGCGGCATTTCTTCTGCAACCAACTCGTCTTGGAGCAGCTGGAATTCTTGGTTGGCGTCCTTGCCAACAATCATTTTGATTGATTCAATTCCTTCAATATACCCCAAGTTACCCATTTGCTTGGAGCGAATGGACGCGGTGATGCGTTTCATTTCCTCTTCCGCCCTGATCTTGTCGCCATTAAAGAACATATTGACATCTTCCTTCAGCCGCTCAAACCGCGTTTTGTTCGCTCGACGATCTGATTCCCTCTTATCTCTCAGTTCTTGGGATACTTCTGTCAGCAGCTCTGCAAGGACTTCCCCGTAGTTGTTCAGCAATTTTTGTTGTTCTTTCATTTTCTTGTCTACTTTCGCTTGTGCGATGGCATCCTTGCGGTCTTGTGCTGCCTTTGCGACTCGCTCTGCTTCCGCTTTGACGTCTTGCTTTTTTCTTGCCAACTCTATGGCCTTATCAAACCTCTTGTTTTGTTTTCTTAGCACAAGTGGGGCCTTCTTGTCCGTCTTCAAATGCGCTCCCCAGGGTTTTTCTCTGTACAACGCAAACCAATCGTCGGGGTCGAAAACATTCTCTCCGAAACGTGCAGTTCTGACTTGTACCTTCCACTTCATTTTTCCAGGCAACCACTCAGGAACGACATAACGCTCTCGGACTAAGACTTGATCAGCAGAGCGTCCGGACAGGTCTGTTTTCATCTCCATAATGGCATCTTGCAGCTTTCGGAGTTTCTGTCTCAAATTAACGCGCCTAGTGATGGACTTGAACGCTATTTCAGAACCTTCCCCATCCATTAGTTCGGCCTGAGTTAGGTCAGCCTCAACCCACATGTCTTCAGCAATTATTTGTATTTGCATCTTCACAATTTCCATTAGTTGCCTAGCAGCTTTCTCGTGGTCAGCCTGAAGCACAAACTCATTTTTCGCACTTTCGTACGCGTGCTTGGCCAATTCAAGGCGCCCAGCGTCCACTTCCTGCAAGAGTACGCTGATTTTGTACCGCTGCTTTGTCAGCCAAATTTTTCGCAAGCGTATCATTTTTTGATGCCGCTTAATTCTGTACTTCTGGCGGACCGCTTTTTCTTTTATCTTCCGTTGAATCTTTTCTTGCTTTCTTTTCTCTGCGTCCTGGCGTTCGAGCTCAGCATTTATCCTATGCTCTTCCTTTTCTTCTTCCGTCATTGCATCGTAAGTTTTTCTGTCTATAGCAGGGACGTCTTCATCATCTTCGCTGTCATCGTAGGGATCTTCATCGCTGTGAACGACCTCTTCCTCCGGTTCTTGTTCTAGGTCTGACAGTTTGTCGAAGACTGACATTATGTTTCGCCTCTCCAAGTCCTTAACAGCAAAAGCTTTGTCAAGGGCCAACCCATCGGCAGTCAACACAGCGTCCCTTCGGCATTCTCTTTCTACACGAACACCCAAAAATTCTTTGTTTTGAGAATTCACCTTCCTTTGGGATACTTTCCCATTTTTAAAAATCTCATAGCGCACAACTAGGGCCTTGTGAAACTTCCAAAAATCTTGCAGTTGTTTTCTAGGATCATGCTGAAGGTGAGACAATGTTTTGCACTTCTTTGCGAACACTCTACTTTCTTCGGTGTATTCGTCCGCTTTTTTTTGGAAGTTCTTTGCTTTATTCGTCCACAACTTTTCCTTCACACGGTAACGGTCCGCTGATGCCTTGAGTTTGGTACCGAAACTAGCCCTCAATTTTTTGCTCTCTCGTACGTACAATTTTACGAGAGACGGAACGAAGACCCTCTTCCTTGTCTGAACTTGGTACCAAAATTTTCTCGGATCCTCGACTGTTAAGGTGACGATCCATATTCGAACAGAATAGCCCCGGTATAGAGACTGAATA
>JACLAC010003683.1_pt1 | contig 13746 bp, 8 predicted proteins | sample 8027881 | NCBI WGS metagenome assembly JACLAC01 (sample SAMN15725517, study PRJNA655200) | protist metagenome | isolation source: fluorescence activated cell sorting (FACS) single amplified genomes of... | place: Spain: Blaines Bay Microbial Observatory, Mediterranean Sea | collected 2016-01-19 | reverse complement strand
TGTGATGTGGTCCCGAAACAATTTTTGTTTTCTTTTGTGAGCGAGAGACTCTGGTACAAGTAGAGAACGACGCGCGCGTGAGCGCGACACAGACGAATGCGTTGTGTACGAAAGTACTACAAAGTACTTTTACACGTCCTGTCGCGACAGCCTCGCGGGCGGCGCCTTCTCTCGTCACCGCTCGCCCTCGCCCTCGGCTCGTTCGCGGCGCTCGCGCGCGACGCGGTCCGCCTCGGCGTACCGCGCTTCCCTCGCGGCTTTCTCGATCGCGAACTCTATGCGCTGGAGCTGCATCTGCTCCGCGAGCACGGCGCTCTCCATCGCCGAGAGCGACGCGCGCAACCGGTCGATCTGCGCCTGGCTCGCCTGTTTCATCTGCGCGAGCGTATCCGCGTCGAGGGCGACGGGCGGCGGCGGCGCGAGCGGCGGCTCAATCGGGGGTATTTTACGCACGGACGGGTCCAGCGCCCCCCCGAAAAGGGACCCGAGGGAATCCAGGGTACCGTCGACGTCGCTCGAGGCGGCGTCGCCGAGATCGCCGAGGTCGCCGACATCGCGCCCCCCCGCTCGCAGCGGGCGACTCGTGTCGACTCGCTCGCCGCGCTCCGCCGCTTCGCGCTCCGCCTGCACCTGCGCCATGATGTCCGCGACTTCGTCGTTGATCTTGGCCATCATCGGCGCGTTTCGCTCGGCGATGCGTTCCTGCGCCTCGATGAACGCCCGCTTGAACTCGGGGGTGAACAGGGGGTTATCCAGCTTCTCGCCGAACTGTTCCTCCACCTCCTGGAGCTTCTCGTTTTTCGCCTCCTCGCTCCTCTCATCCTCGTCATCCTCGACGGGAAGCGCAGCTTCCAGCTCGCGCTCAGCCTCGACGCGCGCCATAATCTGCGCAACCTCGTCGTTGATACGCGCGCGCTCGGGAGAAGCCGCCTCCTTGGCGTCAAGGCGCTCCTGTGCCGCGCGAAACGCCGCGCTGAACTCGGGCGTGAACAGGGACTCGGAGGAGGACGCCGACGCATCGTCGTCGTCCGGGGATCCGCCATCCGACTCGGCCGCGCGCGTGCGGACGAGCCTGGACGCGACGCGGGGAAGCGACGCGTGGGGACGGGCGCGAGCCCACGCCGATCGCGCGGCGACAGGGGGGACCGCGACCGCAGCGCGGCACGGCATCGCGGAGACCCCGCGCATTGGGCCTGTGAACATTCGCTCGCGCCGTCCCAGACCGAACGCGTGTTTTTCTGGACGCGTCTCATTCGCCAGCCTGACGAGGAAAACCAGAAACACGAAAAGCGTCGCGTCATCTCACTCGCGGCGGCACGCGTTCCCCCCGCGTCGCGATGGGGTGCGCGTGCTCCGCCCCCGCGGACGACTTCGACGACGCGCTCGAGCCCGAGGCGTTCACCGGCCCGAGCCGCACGATGCTCGCGCGACCGAAGGTACCTTCACCTACACCTACACCGCGTGTTTTCTTGCCCGCGGCTATCTATAGCGACGGTGAAGATGTCACCTCGGAACGCGCGCGGACGCCCTCCGGCAGCAGCAGCAGGGAGGAGGCACGTCGAGTGTCCTTTATTGAGTCGCGATTCCACATCGAACACCCTGACCCGTGTTTCTCCCCCCCTCGCGCGCATCTCGCAGCCTCGCGTGCTCGCGGTCATCGCAGCGTGGCACGCCGCGGACGATCCCGAAAGCGCGTCCGCCATCCCGCGGACGCGCTCGAAAACGCGGCCGGGCCCGCTCGAGGAGGTGGCGGGCAAGCCCATGGTGTTCCACGCGTGGCACGCCGCGCACGCGGCGAAGTGCGTCACGCGGTGCGTGGTCGCGACGGACGACGACGCCGTGGAGACGACGGCCCTCGCGTTCGGCGCGCGCGTCGTGCGCGTCGATGACACGACGAAAACCTCTCGGAAAACGAAAAACGAAAACCGTTTCTTCGGATCCGTCGCCGGCGCCGCGCGCGCGCTGGCGGCGTCCAACGCCGCGGCGTTCGACGTGGTGGCGGTGGTGGACGCGGACGAGGCGTTCGTCGAGGCGCACCACATCGAGCGCGTCGTGGACGCCGTGATCAATGCCGAGGCGCAGAGCGCGACGTGCACGCGCGATGTCGTGGACGCGGCGGACGCGCGAAACGACGCCGGGCGGGTCTTTGTGCGCGCGGAAAACGGAGCGTCCGCCGCGTCGGGGTACGCCACCGTCGTGAGCGTGTTCAAAGCGGGGACCGACGCGGACCGTCTCGGCGCGGATGACGCGGATGACGCGAGTGGCTCGCTGTCGCTGTCGCTGATCGAACAAGACGCGAACGACAGGAACGGTTCGTCCGACGGACTCAGTCCGACGGCTTCATCCGACAGCGACTCGCCGACCTCGCCGACCTCGCCGCGAAGAACGCGCGAAGAACGCGAAGCGCGAAACGTCGCGAAGAATTTTCGTACGTCGTCATTCGCGGAGACGGCGTCGCCGAAATCGCGCTCCGAACGCGCTCCGCGGACGACGTCGAACGTTGAGACCTCCACTTTTGTGGGCGTGGAGGTTGGCGTGCGGTCGTACCTCACGTCCGCGCTCCTGGAGATCATAGACGGGGCGCCTCCGCGGACGAATCAAAAGCCTTTTGATTCGTCGGAGCGGTCGGCGCCGAAACGACGCGGATTCCGAAACGAATCGGACCTTTTGCGAAACGACCCGACGCGCGAGGCGTTGCGTCTCGGGTGGCGCGTCGCCGCTGTTCGCGCCGAGGCACGGAACCGGCTCGGGGGGCTTAAGACGCAGAGGAGCCTGGACGCGAGGAACGCCGAAATCACCGCGGGGGAGATTCGGTTCGTGCCGTTCTTCTGAGTATGGAGATCGATCGTATCGTAGGCGCGATGATGGATGATGATGATGCGTTTCGCTTTGTGTTGTGGACGACGGTCTTTCACGTCGAAATAGAAATTTGAAAGAATCAACGCACGGGACACGGGCGCGCGGGTGTTCAAGTAGTTCGCGCCGATTTCGTGCGCGCGGTCTCGAGGTATGGGTCGTTTCGTTCGCAGGTCAGCGCTCGTAAGGTCGAGCGCGACTGTGAACGACGAGACGACGAGAGAAACGTCGGTGTCGTTGTTACACCGGGGCGCGCGGACGCGGGGTCACCGCCCGGGACCATGTCGGGCGATCATGACTGGCCCGAGATCAGGGCTCGGTCGGGGCCGACCTCGGCGGTGGACGGCGAGATCTGTCACACCGAGGGGGACGGACCGGGCCATCGAGTGGTGAAGCCCGCGCCGTTCCCCAGGCGCCGAGTCATGGCATCCAGTCCGTGCGGCGAGTGGGTCGCGGTCGAGGCGTGTGCCCCTGGAACCATACGGGTGTTCCGTGGTGTGCCGGCCGAGACCGCGGACGGAACGACCAAACACGTGCCCATCACGGATCGTCACGGACGCGAGCTGACGTTGGACATGCGTCCCGAGACGAGACCAGAGGCGCACGTTTTGGCGCTGGAGGTGGTCGCGATTGCGCCCGACCCGCACGACGAGAAAAAAGACTCTTCCGCGACAGTTTTGACCGTTTTCGCGACGACGCCGGATGAACTCCGCGCGTTCGCGATACGACGTATCGCTGTGACGTCATCAGACGAAGAACACGAAGAAAACGCGAAGGGTTTCGAGTGCGTCGCGGATCAAATAATCCAACACGACACGTGTTTGGGTGTCAATCGCGGTCGGCTGGTCGGCCTCGCGTCAAACGCGAAGCCGGACGCGCGACACGTCGCCGTCGTCGCGTCGCGCGTCGCGCGGTTTTTACCGCTGGGCGATTTATTTTTACCGAGGCGAACCGCCGTTCCCGAACAAGACGGACACTTGGGTTTCCACCCGAACGAGACGGACGGTCCGGTGGTGGCGTGTGCGTTTCTGGACCTCGAAACCGAACATCGCGCGCGTATTCCCACTGTACGTAACGAGAGTACCGGCCGTCGGCTCACGGCGCACGTCGCGGCGATCGGTTTCGAGAGAGAGATCCGAATCGTGCGTTTTCTCGACGGATTCCCCGATCGCGTCTCGGCGGCGCGTCGCGTTTTAGTGGATGCGCCGGGGCCGGTTCGGTCGATCGCCGCGCACGCCGGGTGGATATTCGCGAGCACGGATCGCAAAATCGCGCTCACGAGTTTCGGCGACAAGCATCGGCGCGAGCCCATGAACTTCGCGTTCGCGCGCGCGAGCGCCGCCGGCGAAAAAAAAAAAGGCGCCTCTCCGGATGGATCAGAAACCGCCGAGCTCGGAGAAGCGCGCGAGGACGACGCCTCCGTCGTGCCCTTTCTGCGCGCGCGTCTCGACCCCGACGCCGAAACGCGAAAACTTCGAGACATGGTCCGGCCTTTCCTTCCCGCGGAGCTTCGCGGGATCGAACCCGCGACTCTCGCGAGCCGAGAGTCGGAGCCGAGCGACGACGCGCGCGCGACGCTTCAGGCGTTCACGTTCGAACAACGCCCGGACGAGAAGAGCGGTTCGGAGCCGCTCGACGGCGTCGCGGCGACGTTCGTCGTCACCGCGTCTCTGCCTTTAGCGCCGAGCTCGGGCGCGCGCCCGGAGATTTGCGGCGCGCTCCAGACGAACGAGACGAACGAGGGTGGGTCCAAAATCGTCGTCGCTTTGGCCGACGTCGGCGCGCGGAACGCCGACGCCGCCGTCGCGATGGCCGAGTTGAGCCGGCGCGCCGGCGAGCTCGAGGCGCGCCTCGCGCCCCTCGGGACGGCGCCTCTCATCGCTCGCGGACGCGGCGAGAGTCACTCGCGAACGGGTGACAAACACGTGACGCGTCTCGAGGCTTTCGCGCGGACGTTTATCGCGCGGGCTGATCGCACTGATCATCGGTGCGGTCGATCAGACGTACGCGACGAGAGCTCCGTACGCGACGTCGCGCTTTTAACGCTTTTAACGTCGGAAACCGCCGAGAAGGAAACCGAAACCGCGCGCGTCGCCGGCGCGAACGTCTTCGGCGGCGGCGCGCGAAAAAAACCCGCGCGCGCGTCGGCGTCGCTCGCGACGTTTCGCGTTCGTTTTGACGTTTCGCTGTTTCCTTCGTGTCCCGCGGATTTCGTCGAGAAGGCTTTAGGGTCGAACGCGAACGGCGTGGGTGATGGTGCGCTCCGTCGCGGGAGTTCCGGCGCGAACGCGACGCTTTTTGAAGCGTCGGGAGGCTTTTTGAATGAAACGGGAAACGAGACGGAGACGCGCGACGCGCGCGCCGAACCCGCCGAGCGAGCGCCGAAACAGTCGGGAAAAAAAGAAGACGCGGCGGACCTCGACCGCGTGCTGGACGCGATACGCGCGCTGGACAGCGCCGTGCACGCCCGCTTCGACCGCGTGGAGGCGACGCTGCAGACCCAGGAGCGGCGGCTCAGGCGCGTCGAGGAGAGCCTGAAGAAGTAGAAAGTAGAAGTGAACGAACGACTTTTCGGTGCACGAGCGGCGAGTCTTTAATACGGCGTCCCGACAGTGATGAACGAGAATATCTTCCGTACGCGCTCTCGTGAGCACATTCATACTAGCTAGTTAGCCACCTGTGAGGTTTCACGCGTTCCGACGCGCGCGCACCAACCACCAAAAGGAGCTAGTACGTAGTCTACTGTAAAGTGACTCTCGCGTCACCGATCAGTAGCTAGAATCAGTAGAGCTCGTGTTCCCCTCTCGTTTCGCGCTCGTCTCGCCCGGCTCCTCCTCCGGCTTCCCCAGCGCCTCGATGACGCGCTCCGCCTCCCTGGCGGTCATGCTCACCCCGCACGCCTCGCGCACGGCTTTGATGAGCGCCTTGACGACCGCGGCGCGGCCGCCGTCGGTCTTTTCAGTATTTTCAGTCTTTTCAGTCTTTTCAGTCTTTTCAGTGAGAAAAAAGGCGCGCGCGGCGGCGAGCACCGCCGCGTCTGTCCCCGAGAAGGAAGAGGCGACGGCGACGCGCCGCGCCAGCGCGAACAGCGCCGCCGCGTCTCGCGACGCGATCGGTCCGGCGTTCAGAACGTTCGCGATCGCGCGACGCTCACGCGCGTGCTCCAAACGCTCTACGTCGGTGGTCGTACCACTCGCATCCGTCGTTCTCTCGGGTGGTGTTCTCGGATCCGAAGACGTTCCGTCGTTCGTAGCGTCTCGCGTCTCCGGCGTCCGGAGCACGTCCAGCGCGCGTCGCGCTTTGTGCAGTTCGTCCGCGAGCCGCACGCGTTCCTCCGCGGTGATCAGCCGTGAGTTGAACCCCGAGACGAGCGTGTCGCCCATCGCCTGGTGCACCTCGTACGCGCACACGCCCACGGCGTGCGACAGGTTCAGGGACGTCGGCCCGACGCCGCCCGTGTACCGTTTGATTTTCTTTTTTTCCCCCTCGTTTGTTTTCCCCTCGCCTCCGCCGCTTTGGTCGGGAACGCCGAACGAAGCCGTGGGGATCATCACGCCGACGTTGGCCAACGACAGCTCCTCGTTCGTCAACCCGGTGGCTTCGTTCCCGAACAGAATCGCCACCTTCCCATCGTTCGTGGCGTCCGTCAGGGAAAGGCTCGAATTCGCGTTTTGTGAAGCGTTTCGTGAAACGTTTTGTGAAACGCTCGCGCACGCGTCGCGAACGGAGACGATTGGCAAGTTTTCGCGCGGCCGCGCCGTCGTCGCCGCGACGAAGACGCAATCGGCGACGGCGTCCGCCGCCGTCTCGAATCGGCCGGCGTCGCGCAGGAGATGCGCCGCGTGGACGGCCATGATCCGCGCCTCGTCCGCGAAAGGCGCGGTCGATCGGTCCTTCGCCGAGTGGATCGCGCGATCGGACCCGTCGTCCATCAGCGCGTCGAAAGGCGGCGCCAGCGCCCCGGGCTCGGGCGCCACAACGCGCAGATCCGTGATGCCGAAGTTGTTCATCACGCGCGCGATGCCGCCGACGTTCGCGGGGCCCTGGGGGCGGCACAGCACGAAGCAGACGTTGGAGAGCCGCGTGGAGGTAGTAGACGGAACCGGCTGCTTTCCGTCTGCCGGCCTCGAGAATGACGTGACGTCGGTCGTCGGGTTTCCCTCGTCGGAGGGACGCATCGCCGAGGATGCGCAGCAGTCGGGACGGCGGCGGGCGGCGGTGCGCCGTCGCGGACGCGAAACGCCCGAGGAACGCGCGCGGCCACCGGAAGCGCCGCGCGCGGCCGGAACGACGAGCGCCGCGCGTGTCGCGACGGTGGACATCGCGGCGAAGGAGACACCGCGCACGCGGCTGTTGGGCGCGCGGAGGTGTGAGGGGCGCGTCGAACAAAAAGCGAACCTGTTGTTCGTGAAGAACTCCGCGCGCGGGACGAGCCAATCGCCACGTCAGCAGCGTTTCACTTCGCCGAGCACACCCGGTGCGTGACCTCGTCACGCCCACGATGCTCGCGATCGCGTCGACCGCGACCTCGCTCCGCGCGCCTCTCCGCGCTCGACGCGTCACGTCGTCGGCGCGCTCGGCCCTCGAACCCGCGCGCCTCACGCGGTCCCGCGCCGCGTCTTCGTCCGACACCCTCGTCACCCTCGCGTCATCACCGTCTCGCGACGACGCCGTCTTGTCGCGTCGCCGTTCCCTCGGGCGCCTGGCCGCCGCGGCGCTCTTCGCGGCGCAGGCGCTCTTCGCGGACGCGGCGCGCGCCGCATACGAGACGCAGACGGCGGCCGAACGAGGCGCGTCGGGTTCGCCCTCGGGTTCGCCCTCTTCCTCCATCTCCGAAAACCTGTCCGTGTACCGGCGCAGTTTTCGCGAGCGCTTCGAGACGAGCATCTCCAGCGGCACGCACGACTACTCCTTCGCGTACCCCGCGGAGAGCTGGCGTGCGGACATCGTCAGTTTGAACGACGGGAAGCTGTACGGCGTCGATTTGCGGTTTTCCAACCCCGTGGAAGGCAAGCTGTGCACGCACGTCCTGCCGTTCGTGGGGGACGATTCGCTGCGCGACGTGGGGACGCCCGAAGTCGCGCTCGATAGATTCGTGGAGTTGATCGGCGCCTTCTGGAACGAAAACGGCTTCGGCGTGCCGGGCGGCAACGCGGGGACGCTGGTTGAAACGCGGGTCAAGACGGTGGACGGGGTGACGTATTACCTGTACGAGACGGTTAAGCCGCGAAACCTGATCGCCGCCGCCGTGACGGACGGCCAGCTGTACGTCATCAACGCCGCCGCCGCGAACGACCGCCAGTGGGCGGCGGGCGAAGCCAACCTGCGCGCGATTGTCGACTCGTTTTACGTGCCTCCGTGACGCCGGTAGACTATTTAGTAAGCTACGATACGCGTAAAGTAAAGGACGCGATGCGGCATACGACATCACGTTCGCAGATCATAGTCTAACTACGGTACCTCCACCAACACGGACAGCACATAGTTTACGTAATACTTTCCCACTACTCACGCGTATAGCTCGCTAGGACACACCCGCCGTCACTCGCTCAACTCGGCGCGCGCGAACTCGGCTTCGATTCCGAAGGCGTCGCCGCCGTCTCCGGCGGTCCCCGCCGCGCCCTCCGACGCCTTTCCGAACGCCCCCAGGCCCGGGACGCGAAACGAACCGAGAAGCGTCGCGCCTCCTTTTGTTTTCTTCGCGGCAGCCTTGAGAGGCGCCCTCTTCGCACTTCCCACTCGAGTGGCGTTCCTCAGCTCGCTCGTGTTACGGAAACGCCCGCCCGCGCCGAACGCGTTCGGGTTCGCCCGCCTCGATTCCGGCGCGCCGCCCGCGCGCCCGCTCGTCGCCTCCGGCGCCACCAGCGCGCCGAGCGACGCATCCGCGGACGCCGGCTCCGTCGCAGGCCCTGAAGGCCCTTGACGGTTCGGCGACGCGGGCGCGGTTCGCGAGGCCTTGTTCTCTCTCGATCCCGCGGCGGGAAACGAAAACCTCAGAATCGCCGACGCCGCGTCGCCGTCGTCTCTGTTCCCGCGCCGCGCGCGCGCGGGCGGCACCACGCCTCCGACCATCTTCCCCGCGGCGAGCGCGGGAAGCTCGCCGGCGGGAAAGCGCACCAGGTCGGCGTCCATGTCGGAGCCGACGACGCGGACGCTGGACGCCAACACGCGCGATTCACGTCGAGGCGAGGATTTAGGTCGCTCCGGTCGCGCCTTCTCCTTGGCGATCGCCGCCGCCGCCGCCGCCGCCGCCGCGCGCTTCGCCGCGCGCTCAGACTTGCTCGCGCGAGACGAGGACCGACTCTTCTCGGCTCGCTCTTCTCGGCTCGCGCCGCGGAACCACGGTTTTTCGGAAAGCGGAAAGCGGAAAGCGTCTCGTTCTTCAGGCCGGCCGTGTCCCTGGCTCGGCGCGGCGCACGCCGCGAAGAGCTCGGTCCTCTCGGCGGCGGCGCTCGGGTTCCCAAACGCGCGCTCCGGGGCGGCGCGTTCGCCCGTGGCGGCGGCGTTGAAGACGCGCGCCGTCACCGCCTCCGACTCGGCGTCCCGCCGGATCCCGTAGTAGTCCAGGAACGAGTACGCCAGCCCCACGCCGAACGCGCGGTACTGCTCGTCGTTGGACCCCCACGGCGACCACCTCGGCGCGGGGCCGCCGCCGCGGGGACACACGCCGTAGAAGCTCATCTCCAGCGTGTAGCACATGCCCGCGCCCGCGCCGCGAAGCAAGCCCAGGGAGACGGGCGTGAAACGCTCTTTTTCCTCCTCCGAGACTTTTTCCTCCGCCTCGCGCGCGCGCGCGGACACTAAGCGTTCCTCCGAGGCGAGCATGGCGCTCACCGCGCGGCGGCCCGCGCCGGACTTCTCCGGGTTCTCGCAGAATCGGCAGTGGTTCAGCGCGAACCCCAGCGCGGGCCCGGCGTTGAGCTCGAGCATGCGCGGCAACGCCGCCGCGCGTTCCCACGCGAACGCCTTCTCGCACCTTCTCCGGAACGTCTCGCCGCTTTGTCGCGCTTTGTCGCCGGTCTCCTGCTCCTCGCATTCTTTCGCCTCCTCCTCGCCGAAGCTCGGGGGCTCGACGTACAGGAACGAAGCCTTGGACGACGTGTGCGCGTGGACGTCCACGAAGAAATCCAGCGCGTGGCATGGATCGCGCGCGTACCACTTGATCAACGCCTTGGTCGCGTGGAGCGTGGGTTCGCGCGCCGCCGTGCAGTCCCGCCAGCGCCGGTTCAGGTCGACGCCGTTCGAGTCGGCGCGGTAGTTCCCAGCCACGCACCCGTCGGGGTTCAGCATCGGCACCACCACGAACGTCACCTTGCGCCGCAGCGCCACCGCGTCCGGCACGGACGAGACGACGAAGTCCAGAAACCCAGCCAGGGCGTGGCTGGCGGGGGTCTCGCCGGGGTGCACTCGGCAGCTTAGAAACGCGACGCGTCGCGGGGCCAACGCCGTCCCCGGCGGCGCGTCGGGATCGTCCCCGCCATCAATCACTAAAACGTCGCACCTGCGTCCCTGCAACGTGTGCGCGAGCGTCCGGCGATGCACGTGCGGGAGGTTTCGTTCCTCCAGCGCGTCCAGCGTGGACTGCTGCTCGGCGAACGCGAACGGGTACGAGTACGCGAACTCGACAAACGCGTCTTCGTTCGTCGGTTTGGTTTGACCGGCGGATGACGCGCGCGCGTCATCCGCCGCGGACGACGCATCTTCCGCGGTACCGGGAAAACGCTTCGTCCTTTCCGTGTCGTCCTTTCCGAAGACGTGCGTGAAGGATAGGATGTGCGGTTTTCTCGGCCGCCGCCGCTCGCGTTCGCTCTCGTTGCCGTCGCTGAGGGTGCCCTTTTCGCCGTCGTCGTCGTTTCCGGCGGAGCTGCCGCTCGAGCACCGCTCGAGCGCGCTCGCGGCGCCGCGGCCGCTCGCGCCGCGGCCGTTCGGCGCGACGAGCGCGTCCTTGGTGCGGTAGTAGAAGACGTTCTTGGGGTGCACGCGCTCCCAGGTTCGATCCCCGGAAGGCCCCGCGCGGAACACCGGGCTCATGCCGTCCTTGTACAGCGACTTGGACTTGGAAAAGTTGGTCACGTGGAAAAGAACCTTCTGGCCGGGCCGCGCGTTTGAAACGCGGAAGTGGAACCACAACCGGTACCGCGCGGCGTTGGTGTCCGGCCGGATCGCGAGCTCGTACTCGTTCTCGGTGATCTGCCGCGCGGAGCCCAGGTTGCCTCCCTCGAACGACGCGTCGAACTGCGCGGCGCGGAGAACGGAGAACGGAAAACGGAGAACGGAGAACGGAAACGGTTTTTTTTTTTCGTTTCATCGGGAAGGGTCGTCAGACGGAAGGCTCCAGGCGTGTGTCGATCGACCGCTCGGCCTCGCGTTCTTTTCTTTTCCGACGATTATGGGGTGCCGCGTGGGCGAGCGGTGGGGTCGAGGAGGGTGGGGGCGCACCTTTAAGACCCCTCTGGCGTCCGCGGACGCCTCGGCCGCCGTGTCTCTCTCCGTCGCCGGGGACACCGGCGGGTGCGCGTGCGCCTTGGGCGCGGAGCTCGAGGGCGGGGGCGCGGCGAACGACATGATGAATGGACGCTCGCCTCGGACCGTGCGACGAACGGTCTCGTCCTGCCGAGCTGATGACCACGAGCGGACGCGTGTCGCGGTCGCGCAGCAGCACCTGCGCGCCCGAGCGGACGACTCCCCCGGTCGACCGCTCGCGTGCCTCCCGCTCGACGCGGCGAGGCACCCGCCCGAGGTGGCGACGCGCGCGACGCAGTGACGAGGCTCCCGGTCAAAACACACCCCCGTGCATCATGTCGTCGGGGCGCTCGGCCATCAGGCCTTGAAACGCTGGAAGGTTGAACTGGAAAATCGCATAAAAGAGTAGTCTACGTAAAACGCGTCGCGCGCGAGCGAAGCCGTCCCGTCTCGCGCGGAAGGCGAGGAGAGAAACATCCCACGTGCGATGGTACGTGAACGAGCGCGTCTGGAGTCCGCTCCACGACCTGAGCCGCACGCGCCGCACCGCTCTTTCGCGCGAAGGCACGAAGTGTTCCACGCGAACGTATGACATATTTTTTTGCAAATGCATGGTGAGGGCGCGACGAAGCGTTTTCTCGTCGAGCGCGCCTCCGACGTTCGGCGCTCCGGCGTCGCGCGCGAACGTTCGCGGCGAAAACGAATGACCGCCTGCCCTACTCGAAACGTCGAGGCGATCAAGGCGATCATCGAAACGGTGCTCCGGCGGTCTCAGCGTCTACTTCCCGCCTTTTGCCTCCCCCGAGTGAACTGCTTACGTCCGCGCCCGCGCTGCGGCCCCCGGGCGGTTTCCTCCTCCTCCTCCTCGGCGTTCCCGCCTCTCGCCAGGCGCTCCGCCTTGGCCTGCTCGGCGGCGAGCGCCGCCGCCTTCTTCTCGCGCTCCTCCGCGGCTTTGATCTCGTCCACCTTCTTCCCGAGCTCGTCCGAGGCGGACTCCAGCGTCTGCACGCGGTCGACCAGGTCGAAGCACTCGATCTTGTCGCCCGGCTTCCACTCGCCCCACTCCGGGTCGGCGCCGACGCCGCACTCCAAACCGCTCTCCACCTTCTTGACGATATCCTTCACGCGACGCAGCGAGCCGACTTTGCCGACGTACATCTCCTTCTTGCCCCGCATCACGCGCAGGTTGGCACCCTTCGTGAGCGAGCCCTCCAGCACGAGGCAGCCCGCCACCTTGCTGTTGCCGCCGCCGAACACCGCCTTGCACTCCGCCTCGCCCACGAACACCTCGTCCTGCACGCCGGAGAGCTTGCCCTCCATCGCGGCGCGGATCTCATCCACCAAGCCGTAGATGACGTCGTACTCGCGCAGCTCCACGCGCGCCTGCTTGGCGCGCTCCGCCACCTTATCGCTCACCGCGGTGTTGAACGCGAGCACGATCCCCTCGGACGCGGCCGCGAGGTCGACGTCGCTCTCCGTCACCTCGCCCGCGGCGGCGTGCAGGAAGCGCAGCAGGACGCGGTCCTGCGGCAGCGCGCCCAGCGCGGCTTTCACCGCCTCCACCGAGCCGGAGACGTCCGTCTTGACGATGACGTTGATCGTCTGCACGCCATCCTCGTCATCCTTCGCCGCGGCGAGGTTCGAGAGGGAAACCGCGTTCCCTTCGATGACGTTTATGCGCGCCTCGTCCGCGCGCGCCTCGGCGGCGTCGCGCGCGTCCGCCTCGCCGTCCATCACGTCAAACTCCTCCCCGGCGGTGGGCACGCCGCCCAGGCCCATGATCTGCACGGGCGTCGACGGGCCGGCTTCCTCGAGCTTGTGTCCGTACGCGTCCGCGATGGCGCGCACTTTGCCCCAGTGCGCGCCCACCAACACGGCGTCGCCCATCTTCAACGTACCGGTCTGCACTAACAGCGTGGCCATGGCGCCCCTCTGCTTGTCGAGGTACGCCTCGACGACGGTGCCGCGCGCGTTGCGCTCGGGGTTGGCGACGAGCTCCTCGAGTTCGGCGACGAGCGCCACGGTTTCCAGGAGCTTGTCGACGCCCGTGCCTTGTTTCGCGGAGACGTGGATCATCGGGACGTCCCCGCCCCATTCCTCGCACACCACTTCCAGCGCCGCGAGCTCCTCCTTGACGCGCTCGGGGTTGGCGCCCTCCTTGTCGATCTTGTTCACGGCGATGATGAGCGGCACGCCCGCGGCGCGCAAAGAAACGGACTTCTATAGCGAGGACGACGAAGAGGACCTCATCTCCAGGCCGCCGGTGGTGACCATCATGGGCCACGTCGACCACGGCAAGACGTCTCTGCTCGATTACATCCGCAAAGCGAAGGTTGCGGCGGGCGAGGCTGGCGGGATCACGCAGGCCATCGGCGCGTACCAGGTGAGCACGTCCATCAACGACGAGAAGCGCGACATCACGTTTCT
>JACLAC010023596.1_pt1 | contig 13747 bp, 3 predicted proteins | sample 8027881 | NCBI WGS metagenome assembly JACLAC01 (sample SAMN15725517, study PRJNA655200) | protist metagenome | isolation source: fluorescence activated cell sorting (FACS) single amplified genomes of... | place: Spain: Blaines Bay Microbial Observatory, Mediterranean Sea | collected 2016-01-19 | reverse complement strand
ATTACGAACCATAAAAAGAGAAGATATAATAAACGCAAGTTTTTCTACACTAAACGAGGGGTATCTAAGATCTCTCTTTCAAGGATCTAGGAACTGCCAATGATTTATAGTAATATACATGCAACAACAACTTTTGTACATCAGCAGTATTCAAATACATTTTTGGTACACGTATTTTTCACCCCTCTTCACACAGTTTTTGACAGGTTCTCGTACATACATATATGTATATAGAAAGACTTTTTCTTTGGTTCAAAAAGATTTTTTATAACTGCATATATCAGTAAATTACAATAATAAAAAAAAATAATAAAAATATTTTATTATAAATTATCATGTTATAAGAGTATTTTAAATACCGCACAGAGCCTAACTCTTAATAGACTAAACACTCTCTAATAACAAACTCATAAAATGATAAAGCAAATATCTAACTGCTAATGTGTATATGCTATAGCTATATTTCTTTTTATTTATTACGTAATGCTCTTCTTTCACCTCTTTGTGTAGCAACGAAACCTTTCGATATTGTTGCTACAGTTCTCCTAGCTCCACATGAATTACATTCTACAAAAAATAAACGTGAGGCTTGTTCTTTAACTAAATTTGTATCTGGTGATTTGCACATTTTGCATGTAACGTATTCACCGATGTATTTTTTCAATAAAGATTCAATTTTCTTAGGGACAAATGTACCTTTGAAGATTAAACGTGCATTACCATCAGTAGATCCAGTTGTACCAAGTTCAGTAATAAAATATTGATATACATGGTCTGGTTTACGTTTAATAGTTTCACAAATTTCTGGAAAGTTCACCCACATACATTTTCTGGTACCAATTCTCATAATTTGTGGCGGCTTCAACTTGTACCGCTTCCTAGCCATCAATTCAGGATTCTTCTCTTTCAAACTAGAATATATCCTGGTCAACATGGTTTCATATGAATATAAACCAGCTGCACTATCACTATCATTTGGACTACCACCGACTGCACCACCTTTATCTTTGGATTTTTTCTTATCTTTCTTTTTCTTTTTTTTCTTCTTTTTTTTCGCCATCGATGCGAACATGTCCGTCATGTCCACATCTTGTATTTCTTCTAACGTTGCTGCTGGTTGTTCTGCCATTTTAAAAAATAATCTTTTACTGAGAAATATAACAATTACTTAATCAAATGACTACTAGTGACAACTATTACGTCCATTGACAATCTATATATTTCATCAATCTATTTTGAATGATAAGTAATTTCTGGTGGTGGTGGATCGATGAGGACGACATTCCCTTTGCTGTGTAGTGCTTTGAACCGAAAAAGTGAAAAATAGCAGACGACAAAAAAAAGACCAGTAAGAGTTTTTAATGGTTGTTTAGATGCCATTTATATTTTTTAAGGTAGAATCCAATATAGGCAAAATATATGTTCAAAGTACAACGTAAACGTATTTGTATACACTGTTTATATTCTGAATTCCAAAAATTATAATTTCAATAATAATTAGTATAATTCTAGAATAATAGAATGACTAGGTATTCCCACCTCAAAACTCAAAAACTCACTGGTGAACTCTGGGGACTCGAACTTTTTGATTTTTTTGGAGTTACTGGAAGTTCATTCTTTGGTTCCTTAAACGTTTTTTTATTACTAGAGTTTTTATCTAATTTTGTTGATGATTGTGGACTTGTCGGTCGACTATTTCTTGAGCCTCGACTACTTCGTCTACTTGGAGTTTTGCTACGTTTACCATCTATATCTCGATCAGAGGCACTATCTCCAGGAACATGAGACCATGCATTACCCATATCAGATTCCTTTACCTTTGATAAAACACCTTTGATCATATTTTCAAACTCTGGGAATGTTAAATCTTGAATAACTACTAAATGTTCCACTGGCAACGTGTGATCTAAGCGATCACGCCAAACTTTAACTCGATATTTATGCATAACGTTTTGTGCCAAAGTTATTTCTTCTAGATTATCCTTGTTTTCTGAGGTTTTCGCTTCAATCGGTACAGGTGACATTCCAGAACTGAATGAAATTTCAACACGATATCGATTATTATTCAGCTCTTCATCATCAAGATCATCATCATCAAGTCCGTCATCATCATCATCTTCATTATTATTCTCACGAACTTCTTCACCATTCATATAGTTGTTTGAAGCGCTATTAGCTCCATCGTGTTGCTCCTCATTAGTATTTTCTTCAGCGTTTGAGTTGCCATTCATATTGTCATTATTTAATTCATTTGATAAATTCCTTGTAGCACCTTCTTGTTCAAGTTGTCTTTGCTCTACTTCTTCATCATCAAACTCTTCATCGTCTTCTTCTTCTTCTTCTTCATCATCATCATCATCAAGAATTTCATATAATCTAATAACAATATGAGTTAAATAATTTAATTCAGCACTCGAAGATAAAAATTTACGCGCTTCCTCGGATAATGGAACATTTCCATGCCTATCAGACACATTACCACTAATGTCATCTGATAAGTCGACTAAGTTATCTACCATAGCACCAAATCGGAGTACATTCAACACCGCATGTACATGCGACTCGCTTGTAAAATACAATCTTGTACGCACGTGTCGGGAGAGACTTCTAATATTTAATTCGCTCATGTAGCTAGAATCTAACCGGTATACCGTTTCATGTTTAAATTCCGATCCTAAAGTAGCAGATGCAGCTAAATCAGCAATTATTTTACGCAGTAAACGTTGAGAAATTTTCGCACCAATGCCAATCTTTTCAGGTAATTGGCATCCATATTCTTGCGGGATAACAACATCTGCAAGCGCTTTTGCAAGCACGTATAGATCTGGTACCCCTTTAATATCCAATACAACGGCATGGTTATGCAACACGTCATATTTAATACAATCGTATATATCAGGAATTTTGGATATATCCCATTTGATGCTTCCATCTTTTTTGCTTATTTTTTTTACCAAGTCATTCTCTAATTTTTGCCACCTCATTTTAATTAATTCGATCTCTTCGCCCCATTCATCAATATTAATTTCGATCGGAGTTACACCCGGCTTTTGTGAGGATTTTTTCGATGATGACCCACTGCGATTAAGGCGCTGTTTACGTTGATTGTTGACAATGTTAAGGACTTCAAGATCGGTTCCAACTGGAACATCTACAGATACGCTGCCGTTGTCATTTGCTCTTGAATTATTTGCCAAGCTATTGCTTATATGCTCCAAGGATGATGTAAATGACTTGATCAAGTTATACAACCTATGCAATGCATCATTCATATTCCCTAGAAAATCTAGTGCAGCTAAGACAGAATCGGATTTCGTTGGAGCAATTGCCACCTTTAACTCCGCAAGGGACATCTTTGCAGAAATATTTTTATGAAGTGACTTCTTTACCTGTTTCATATGACCAGATGCAGCGCTGGAATCATCTAATAAATCTGTGACATGCTCATCAGCTCGCACAAGACTGGTTATTATAGGTGGTAATGGACCTTCTAAATTCAAAAAACCTTTTGCAAATGCAGCAGCTGTTGTCACCACGCGCCCTTCATCACTGCTGTAAATTTTTAAGTCATGCCGAAATGTTGAGTGCAAACGCAACAATCCCGCGTTTTCACCAGGGTACAATTGGTTCCTACACCATACACCTAGTCTCTCGGCTTGTTTTCTACCTCGCGATGTTAAAACTCCACCCCATTTCACAATAACTTCGACTTTTGTTACTTCTTCTGTAAGTGCAATTGTCACTTTATTATTTGTATCATCATCTTTCATTTCCCAACTATTACCACTTTTTGGTGGTTTTGGGGAAATGTTTAGATTTGCATTTTGTACAATATTTAATGAACTAAGTCGTGATATCGACGGCAATGATTGGAATTGTTGTTCCTGGGTTGCGTTTTTCTCTTCATCAGTATTTCTATTTGGTGACGTACTGTTGTCCCGTTGTAAGTGACTCCTTTTAAATGCGCCATAGTTACCACCATTTGAAACGGCGGGAGCTGGTAACCGGACTGGGGAAAGCGGTATGTTTTTATTATTATTATCTTTATTATATAGTAAAGGGCTATTAAAGGCATTAGTAATTGGCGAACATTCTTCATCCACGTTGCTAAGATTAATTTTTTTCCACTCCATCGGTTTAATTTGAACTTTACGATTAATACCAGAAAAAGAACCACCACGATTTAATGCTCTTAATAAATTTGTCAGACTTTCGATTTCCTTTTCCACATCTTCCATATCATCATCTTGATTAATATTATCATCGCTACTGCCATTACTTTTATCGTTGCCCATATTATTTCCTTTTTTTAACTCAACTAATATAGATTCAGCTGTTTTTACAACAGTTTGTAATTCAATAGAACTTTTCAATTTCAATTCATCTCGTGGAGAAGTTGCAAATTGTTTATGGAGTGATATCCATTGCGCGTTTTTCGTTTTGATTTTCAATTTTTCCTTCGGTGTACGATCACCATGTCGGAAAATGCCAATAACACAACGCAATTCTTCCTTCGATGGATCACTATTACCAATCGAAGTAGATTTTTCTCGAGATTCTTCAAGATAATCAGTAACGCCATTTGCTAAATTTAATCCATCTGCGTCTTTTCTCTCATCCGTATTGTTATCCACAGATTGTGCGTCGGTGTTGGAGGTTGTCGCATCTTTTTTACTAGTATCTGATTCCAAATTAATCGATTCCCCCCATGGGGTTTCGTCGATTTCCTTACTTTCAAAACCTGGTAACGGTGTTAATTCTGTTATTGATGCTCTCCTATCTAAATGTCGACCCATATATCTAGTGAGCATTTCACGCAATATGCTAGCTGCATCTTCATAATATTTAACAGAGGTTTTAACAAATGAAAATCCATTTACATCGCAAACATATGATTTATTTCTACATTTTAAAATATCAAAACCACAAAATCGCATGCCAAACGATAATACAACCTTTCTTGCCATCAATTTTTCGAATGGTCGTAATACAATTGGAAAGCGCACCTCTTTACCATTTTTGTCACGTTGAACGATCCCATCTAATGTTGGTGCTTTTCTCGCTTCAGCATGAACGTAGGATGGACCACATGTGTAAACTTTGATATCCGTTCCACCAGTCGATAGAAATGATTCATATATATACGAGCCTTTCATACGTATATTGTTTTCATCAGCATAAAATTTACTAGACCGATCATTGACTTTTCGAAATAATCGTTTGCTACCTCCACCGGTTTTAGAGGAATAGTAAACATAAATATTATGATCTTCACCATCAACAGGCTTTTCAACAAATGGTTTCTCAACTTTCTTACCATTTACGATGATATAATCTTCTTTCTCAATGACCACTGGCATTGGTGCGCCTTCATAGCCATCTCTGCTACAAAATACGTGTGGTGGCACAGCAATGTGATTTTTTTGCAAATGGTTATATACTCTGCGCCGATCCCTCAAGACATATTCAGATTCTAAATTATTACAACACCATGGCTGTCTTAATTTAACGTATTCCTGTGCTTTTTTTAATGGAAATCCACCGGAGTAAAATCCGATCAAACAATCTACAATGGGCCATTTTTCCACTGGGTCATTTAGTAAACAATCATTACCAAATATTACAATTTCAAATTCTTTCTCTGGTAAGCGGCGCATGATTTCTTTCATCGGTCGACTCCGGGATTTCTTATCCATAGCGCATATACCTAATGTAATTTTTCTCGTTGCTTCTTTTGCCTCATTTATCTCTTCCTCTTCTTCATATTTACGCTTATCTTTCATAGCTTTCTTTTCTTCCTTTGATTTTGGGCTTTTAATTTTTTTCAAACTACCAGTTCTACTCCTTAAATTAGATCCACCAATTTCACTACCATCACTACTATCACCACTTTTAACAAGTGAATTATTATTTTGAGTATGCATGCCATCCTTTGCCTTGTCTGTAGCACCAGCATTGCCATTATCATCGTCATCATCGCCTTTTTCGTCGTCATCATCATCATCAGCTTCATCATGCGCTGCATACGGATTGCAAATGCTTGCATAATCTACCATCAAATGTGACAAATCTTTCATTTCAACCGGTAGCTCTGAATCAAATTTTGTGCCAGGTTTCAAATCCACAAGATTTAAAAATGTCTCAAACGTAATATTCTTTTTATCTGCATCACCGCCAATTAGCATCCATGACAATATACGAGATTTCAATTTTTCATCTGTAAATATTCCATATTTACCCATAATATTTCTACGATCTTGTTGCGTTACTACAAGGGAAACGCCAGTTGAACCAATTTTCTTTTTAATATTTGTTACCAATTCCAATTTTAAATATTTACGTACGGTAATAACATCAGAGCCATATTGTTCAATTTGGCCAAGTCCCTCTGCAACACTAAGATTCGATCCGTGATTAATAAATGCCCTAACTAAATTGACTAATTCAACCACATTCAATGCCCCATTATTTGGATTATCCATCGCACGGAAAGAAAACCGCAGTCTATCCTCTAACGATCCAGCAGTAAGCCCGGCAAATGTAACAGCAACTTCACGTAGATCGACGTATTGATTTTCATCTTTATCAAATACATAAAATAAACGTTCAATTAAACGCCGATCGTTCCGTAGCATTTCACCATGCCTACTTTCCGTTTGGTCACACATTTGTTCAAAAAAATCAGCAAACGAATTAATATCCGCTTTCGACTTGATGTTACCAAAAATTCCAGTTTTCTCCCAGTGGTTGTGCAATTTACGTATATATAACTTTCCAAAAATTTTATAAATTCTTGATGTCGTTGCAATTGCTAATTGCATATGATTAAACTCTTCCATTCGCCTTTTAATAAATTTCTTATTGCTATAACTATCAACCTTTTTATTGCCACGTATTGAGCGATCACGACTACTTGCTTCTGTTGAACTGTTTGCATCTTTGCAAAAGTTATTATCGGTACTTGAATCCCCACTATTTTGAAATGCACTGGATGTTTTTTTACGCGATCGTTGCCTTCTTGAAGTCGGTCTTTCTAATTTATCACCACGCATTTTATCTTTATTTGAAAGTCCAAGTTTGCTACCAACTCGTCTTAATGGACCACTGTTGTTGCTACTGGTCGTAGTATCGGACATTGTAGCTGCTAATAAAATTTCATTTTTCTTCCGAGTAGACGGTGATTTTGGACTGCTAGTTCTACTACTATTTCTACTGGAAGTGTTGTTGTGGTTGTTATTATTTTTAATAGGTTTAAATTCCATGATATTATTATTATTGTTATTCCCACTGGAGGAAGAAGAAGATGGTGAGGATGAATTATTGGTAGGTATATTTAAATTTCCAATTGTTATATTTGCCATATGGCTGTTGTTGTTGTTGTTGTTTATGTTGTTGTACATGTATATATTTATATTTATTATTATGCATATTTTTTGCTTACTATACCTCTAGAATACCTGGTGGCTTAAAAAAAAAAAAAAAAGATGATAATAATTCTTGAAGAAGAAAATTATAAACTATACTTAAGAAAAAAAATAGTAGTGTAATTCAATTTAACCAGGGAGTTCTCCCTGCTTAAACAGTTTAATTTATAACACGTGTCACAATGGCTATCCCGTTGGATCCAAAATTAAAAAAAAACGGATAGCCCCTTAAGTGTTTCACAGTCCTTAATGTTCTAAAAATAATAATAATAAAATGATGTGTATTATATATAGAATATGTTAAAAATGTAATCATGAATATCTGACGAAACAAGATATAGAAACTTATAATAATAATATTTTTTTTATTGTATTGTCTATTTTGTTTTTCCTTTCCATTTTCTTTTCTTTGATTTATGTTTTATTGATTTGTTTTGGTTGAGTCTTTCGAAGATGGACTTACAGCAACAAGTGGTGCTTCAACAAGGGCATTCTATTAAATGGAAAAATATAACCGCACCTTTTATTCATAGTGAGGAAGTTTTAATATATAATTTAGTCCGAGTTAGTTCCATATTGTCTCTTTTTGGTTCGTTGTTCGTTTTATTTACATGGTACGCGTTCAAAGATATACATTTTTTCTCTCGAAAATTAATTGTTTACACAAGTATTGCTGATATATGCTCGTCAATGGCATTTTTGTATGGGACATTTATTCAAGGTTACAAGGAGAATACACATGCATCAACACAATGCGTTGTACAAGGTATATTAATACAATTTTTTTATCTTGCTTCATATGTTTGGACAGGAAACTTAGCAATACATTTGTATCAAATTTTAATTAATAAAATAGACGGTGCCGAACGTCTTGAAATACGATACCATCTCTTTGGCTGGGGAGTACCTCTAGGAATCTGCATTTATCTTATGTATGAGGAATTTTTGCTACATGAAGAAGTTTTTGGTGGGGCACAAAGACCATGGTGTTGGATAGAAAATCATAGTTCAAAAAATTTAATGTGGACTACAACAGGTGTTTTTAAGCAATTTATTTTTTTTTATGTACCACAAGTACTGGTTTTTGCAATGAATGCGTGTATATATAGCATTTTGATAAGTAAAGTTAAAGGGTCTGTACTTGGTGAAAAAATGCGTAAACGATTATTATGGTATTTACTTTCGTTTTTAATTGTAGCAATATGGGGCATATTACATCGTACGTACCAAGTCTTAGTGCCAGATCATCATCCAAACTTTTATTTATCCATTATCGAATCATTTTTCTCGCCATTGCAAGGGTTTTTAAATGCTATTGTATATGGTACATCGAAAAAAATCGGTTTTCGATATATGCAATGGTTTACTAAAGATAATGGGGATAAAGAGTTTTTAAATAATTTAACAAGATTAGATGATACAAATGATTCCAGCATGCATATTAGTTTTTTACACAATGAAAGCTATAATGGCGACAACAATACAAGTTTTTCATCTATTTACAATAAAGGATCGCCTCCGTCATTGGTTTCGGACGATGCGCATTTGCATGATGGGGATGCAAGGTATAGACCATTAATAGATCCAGTTGCAACTGTAGCATCATCTGGACATCAGAGGCAAATGCATAATGGAATCGGTAATCTTGAGAATAATAGCGACATTGTGGAAGGGCATTCATTTGTTTATATTCCTCGACGTTTAAATTCACCAAAGAAAAATCTGGATCGCAACAATAATTAAAAAAAGGAATGTGATAATGCATATGCATATATTAAAATGATACTTCGTATGATTAGGATATTTATTGATTATATATATATATATCCGTTTTCGATCAACTGCAAGTTGATATAACATCTATTTGCCTTCATTGGTACGACGTATTCTCTTTTCTGAGAATATAAAACACCCTAGTGTGAGATAGATATTATTGCCTCAGTTATTTTGTATTATTTTGAAGAGTATGTATAAGGAATTATCACATGAGACTCTTCGTACTCGTATTTTTTATAAATATTTTAAAAATTAAAATTTACGAAACCGTATGCATATGATACATCATAAATTAAAATTATTACGAATAATGATAAAATATTATCTTGATAATATTGAACGAACGGTACGAGTACGAAGTAATATACTCTCGTACTGCATATATTTAATCTCGCACTTTTAATTTTTCAACACACACCAACAAATATTACTTTCTCGTATTTTTACTTCATCATCGTATGCATAGATTTAATTTCTAGCTTTTCTACAGCAAGTTTCGTCTTTTGTTCTTGTTGCAGGACAGTATAACCAGCCGTATATTTAAAGATATGTACACAATGCAACGAACGATCACACACAAAAATGCGTTCTTCATCAAATTTTTCATCCGGATCTACCCCATTGCATTTATTGCATTTTACCGTTTTCACTTGGGCCGGCACTGTCACACATGCGACTGAGATGGGCTCTATCATACTACCCAACTCATGCCCTTGCGTGCCCCACGTACATAGACATTCTAAATATATCCTTGGAATCCTTCGTCTAACTTTACCATTAGGTCGACTTTCATACTGCCATGAATCTACTTTTTCAATATCTCTTAGATCTTTTAATTCGTATGGGCCATAATCAACAACACGATGGAAGATTTTAATGCAGTGATGTCCAGTATCTGCGACAATATAATGGTCATAAGAATCTACTGTTATATCAGATGGATTATGCAATGATGTTGCTTCACCAGGGCATGGCTGTTCCGGATGCATAATTTCCACTACCCATTTCCCTTGTGTTTTCCCTGTAGGATCTTTTAAATGTCTAAAACCTTGAATCCTATGATTTTCGCTATCAGCAACTAACAATCTCCCAAACGAGTCAAATGCCATGCCTTTAGGTCTCCGCAATTCTCCTTTGTTTTTGCCGGTCGATCCAATAGTGTATAAATACGAATTTCTGTGACAATCAACGGCATTTCTTAATTTGTGATCGTCGTGATTATTGAAAAAATGGATACAATTTTGATCATGATCGGCAACTGCTAACACATTTATGGAAAATGTGTCCAACAAAGCACTGCCCCATGGCCTTTTAAACACTGGTTGATACGTGGGTACAGAGTCACGAAGATCATTTCTTGGTAGTAAACGAACTTGGTACTTCTCATCACTTGTCAGAAAACGAAATATGTAAAGTCCAGTTTCTCGATCAATTGCTATAATATCGCCTTCTAACCAAACCGATTTCCCCGTAAGCAACTTTACATGTCCTTGTACACTGCGTGCTATGATAGACTCGTATGGTAGAAGGAACGGCTTCTGTATTCCATGAATTTTCTTATTTGCTTTGTTGATAGGGACAAAGAAGAAAGAGTTAGACTTAGACTGTTCAACTTGACCTGATATACAGCGCTGAATCGACTTGGTTAATAACACCACTCCAGCAAGGTATAATTTTTCCTCAAAATACGTATCAAATAACTCTCCAATTTTCAAACAGATGTCTTTCTTTTCACAATTTTCTTCAAATTTGAAATTTTGCGTTGCTACAATCTTAAAAACCATGACAGAGGCATAAATATGAAGATGTGTATCAAAGATGATATCATTTTTTTCATCTTTAGATATGTCAAGCACTTCAAGTTTATAATCAGCGATACATTTCTGCAAAAAAGGGAACAAATTCTTACTTCTTTGCTGCGTTTCAATCTCCTTTAAAATATGTTGAGAGGATAGGATGCAGTCTCGATTATGCTTGTTTTTATTCAGTTGATTAGCAACAGATTGCCGTTCAGAGAGTTGCATCTCTGCCTCGTTCTTAGCTATTTGTGTTTCTACTATAAGCAGTTCATTTGTTAACTCTTTTTTCAATGCATTAATTTCGGATTTTACTAGCTTCTTATGTTCTTCTAAATTCTTTACTTTTTTTATTTTGATTTCAACAGGTTTTTTCCATATTTTTTTCCCATTATCAACGGATTTCAAAGCATTTTTAACAAGTTTTTTTCGAGTTGCTTCGTTTTCATTACGAAATTGCTGTTCGTAATATTTTTTCTCTCGTTTGTATCGTTTTTCTTGCTTCTGTTTCCATGCTTCATATTCTGTAACATTGTCAAACTCGAGGTAATTGACGACACTGCTACCTGTGCTTGCATCGTTTTTCTTACTTAATTTCATTTTTATTTTCTTACTTATAGAAATTTTTGGCGAACGGTTATTGTTCCAGAATACCCATAGATCATCAAGCCGTTTTCGTTGCATCTCCTGGAAGTTTGTACTCTCAATTATAGTTTGATGCAAATGATATATCATTTCTTCTTTCAAATCATTTTTCAATAAGTTGGGAGTGTCGGCTGAACCATCCTCAGGTGTCTGTTTTACTTTGCTTTTCTTGATGACACAATTGATTTTAAAAAATGATTTATTATTTAATTGTAACACAGGTGCGATTTCCACAGTTAAACTTATTGTATACTCTGGAAAATTGGGTAAAATCATTTTGGTCTTGTCCATACCTTGCATTGGTACAATATCTTCGTCTTCACCACTATCATCGTTGCTGTCATTCTCATCGTTACTATCATCATCGTCGTCGTTATCCTTTTTTTCAGATTCATTTTCTTTATGTTTTTCAAATGCTTCCATAAATACGTTTTTTGCAACCATTGGTGGCAAACTCAATATGTAAAAAATATACGGGTTTTTTGTATCACCATTTTGTATGCTTTCCGTATTAAATACGTTTTCATTAACAATTGTAATTTCATCTAGAGTTAACCAAGAACCATGAATTATATCATTCTTAATTAGTTTGTCAAGCAATGCTATCTTTCCTTGCATTGCTTTTTCTGTTTCTCCGACCATAAATTCGTTACCCTCGTTGTTCAAGCAATCGAAAGCTTCCTTTATTTTTTTATGTTCCGTATATTGTAAATTTCGCTTTAATATAATTTCCAAGTCGAAAGGTCTTTTTGCGCGAGGGAAAGTCCAAGCAATTCCTTTCATTCTTTTCCCTCCAACCTTTGCGCCAACATGAAAATAATCTGAAAAATGTTTTTCTCGAGATGATTTACCATTTACATTTAAAAATAAAAAATTATCATCAGTTTCTCTTCTCAGTGGCTGTGAGTTTTCATCAACATATAAATTTGCTTGTCTTCGTGTGATTCCTAATATATCAGTATTGTTATCTATACATTCAAATGGATCTGTAAAATTGTCTTTAATAGAAAACACTTGGACACGGGGAGATCCTATCTGCTTTGAATTGTTGTCAGAAATTTGCACGCAGCCCCTTTTATCTATAGATACATACTGTGGAGAAGTAAATTGCCCTCGGTGATAACCATGCGTATTTTGCAATTTTTTACTATTGTGTTCCCATTGTTTGATGGTATTATAATTTTTTTCCTCCCTAGCAACATGTTTTAACTTATCTGGTGAGTTCATTTGCAGAGTTTCGCTAACTGTGCCTTCTCGCTCAATATCGTCTAATGCTCTGGCAACTGCATGTGTAGGTACTTGAGGTGAAGTTCCAATCATTTTTTCAAAAATTACAATTTCTTCAAATCCACCCTTCTCTTCTAATGTTTTTGGAAAATATGGAGAACATTGGTATGTCCATAATTGCACTCGATTGTTTCCTGAGTCTGTGATAAAAATTTTACATATGAAACCCTTATCAAACCTAAGATGATTTGCATTCATGTGTCCAGTATTTAATATGGCAATTCCAGTTGGGCAAAATAACTGTTTTTTTGCATTTCCTTTTGTACCAATTCGTTCTACAGAAAATCCAATCGTTTGTTCATCTTCAGTTTTTCCATCTTTGTCATATCCAGGGAGCACGTAGTTGAATTTTGGCGGGGTTTTCATTCGTTCCATCTCTGCTTTACTTGTTTTTGATGTTATTACGTTTAGCCTGCTTTTTGGATAAACCCAAGGAAAAAGACGTTTTCTTTTCTCATCGAGTGCGTTGTACCACAACTCATTCTGCATTTCCATTTGATATATCGTAAGTGAACTCTTAAGATTCTCTTGCTGGAGTTGCCTAAAGATTCGAAAGTCGGTTTGCTTTAAAAAATCTCTTATATGCTTGCACTTTTGCTTTCTTTTTTCCAGGGTATCAATGTCAGATGCATGAAAAAAACCATGAAGCAATAGATCCGAGACGATTGTCGTTGACTTTGATATTTTGGCCCTGACAGCTGCAAGAGCTAATACTGCCGCATGGATGTTTTTTCTTCTCAATTTAGACCAGTCGCCAAGGTATTCATACCAAAGAGCTTCAGCTTCATCGTCTCCATCCTTTTTCTTGCTGGCATCTAT
>JACLAC010000014.1_pt1 | contig 13748 bp, 16 predicted proteins | sample 8027881 | NCBI WGS metagenome assembly JACLAC01 (sample SAMN15725517, study PRJNA655200) | protist metagenome | isolation source: fluorescence activated cell sorting (FACS) single amplified genomes of... | place: Spain: Blaines Bay Microbial Observatory, Mediterranean Sea | collected 2016-01-19 | reverse complement strand
TTCAAACCCAAGGTTGAGATTTGGACAGATTACAAATCATCCTGGCTTGGCAAGTTTGACTGTGTGGCTGAAACCTTCGTAGACAATGGGACACTTGAAAGAATACAGATGTTCATGGAAAACCTTGATCAACGAGAATGAACCATTACCTCCATTCCAATCTACAAAATTCAGTTAGTTACATCACTATGAGCGAAACCTCCATGATGCTCCTCATTCCTGACGAACCACCTCACAAGCACTCACCAGATCTATACCAACATTCCTATCGTGTCTAAGTGTACTTGACTTTTTTTCGTGATTTCATTGAATCTTGAGCACCCTACTAAAAGGGCTGTAACTGACAATAAGTCTTCTGTTCGATGATCATTATCTTAAAAGGAACCCATGACAATCAAATACGATAGACTAATGAATGTGAAGCCAGGTTCAATGCCTGCTGTCTTAGAAATGGGCCCAAAATTTCCTGAGTTAGCCAAAAAAATACTCGGAGACGATTTTGTTGGTGATGTTCGCTTTTATGCTAGGACTCTAGGCCCCCTCAATCAGGTTATGTGGTCTTGGGAAGTGGAAAGCATGGACGAGGAGATGGCGAGAGGGGCAAAACTACAAGCGAGTGAAGAATGGAATGAGATGGTCTCCGAACTTATGCCACACATTGAAAGTAGTTCAGTTGGTGATGCACTCTGGATGGAGGTTAGCAAAACAGATTAGTCAGCTTAGCTGTTGGCATCAGTAATGTTGAATAGTGCTGGAGAATTCAAACGGTCTGCGCCAGCACTACCTTCGATGATCTGCCTGGTACTGGGGGATATTCCTTTGCTGAACTTTGGGATTAGGCTTCATCACGAATGATTACAGACCAAATTAATATTGTAATTTTTTGATAATTCTTTGTAGAGTACGTATGCCTATTAGTTAGATACTATTACAATACTGATTAAGTGGGGGTAATATGACCCCTTGGGAAATTCATGGCTATGAAGTAGCTAATTGTAATTGTGCCTACGGTTGTCCTTGTCAATTTAATGCACTGCCCACAACAGGAACGTGTGAAGCCGCAGTGGGGTTTAGAATTGAGAAAGGATTTTACGGTGATGTGAAACTTGATGGTTTAACCGCCGGAATGATGGCTAAGTGGCCCGGACCTATTCACGAAGGCAATGGAGAAAGGCAGATCATAATTGATGAAAAAGCCTCACCTGAGCAACGCACCGCCTTAGAGAAAATACTCTCTGGGGATGATACAGAACCAATGGCTACAATTCAGTGGGTTATCAATGCAATGACCTCTACCCATCATAAAACGCTTTATAAGTCTGTCCATGTTGATGGCAATATCAGCGAAAGAACTGGACGTGTAGTTGTTGATGGTGTTTTCCAAGTAGATGCAGAACCAATCAAGAATCCTGTAACTGGTGATCCTCACCGAGTAAGAATTGATAATCCCAATGGTTTTGAATTCACTATCGCTGAAATGGCAAGTGGTACTACAAAAACCTCTGGAGGTGATATTGACCTACCTAATAACAATCAGACACACAGTCACATGTGTGAAATTCATTGGAACAATTCGGGAGTGATTCGAAACTAGTTCAGGTTGTTATCCCATTATTTGAAGTGTAGTGATGAATGAGCGTACTGGAATTGAGCAGCTGCTAGCTAGAGATCGGCTAATCATCAGTGTGGCAATGCTTGCGATTTTTCTGATTGCAGCTGTGTACACAGTGATGGGAGTTGGTATGTCAATGTCCTCAGTGGAGATGACATTTGGCACTAGTGAAATGCCCATGCAGGATATACCCTCTCGTAGCTCAGGCCCATCAATGATGGAAATGCCTTCTAAAGACATGCTTGACGGTGGTATGTCTTCCATGATGATGCCACCGGTTTGGTCTGTTAGCTATACAGCTTTGGTGTTTCTAATGTGGTGGGTCATGATGATTGCGATGATGCTGCCGAGTGTCGCATCAGTGATCTTGCTGTATTCTACTTTGATTAGACGCTCGAACCACACCCAAAATCCCTCCGTTTTAGCAGGAACTTTCTTGGGAGGTTACCTCGCTGCTTGGGCATTTTTCAGCCTACTGGCAACTCTGCTACAATCAGTTCTGGAATTGCGAGGCTTTGTGTCTCCGATGATGATGTCCCTGACGAGCCAGATCATTGGTGCAGTGGTCTTGATTGCAGCTGGTCTATATCAATTCACACCTGTGAAGGAATCCTGCCTACAGCACTGCCAAAATCCACTGAAATTTCTTACAGAGAAACGCCGACCAGGTTATAGAGGTGCTTTCCTGATGGGGGTTGAGCATGGTGCATTTTGCCTCGGATGCTGCTGGTTTTTAATGGCACTCTTGTTTGTTGGGGGAATCATGAACCTCTACTGGATCATGGGCCTGACACTGTATGTGCTGCTTGAAAAGTTAATTCCTACGACAAACTCCATTAATATCGGAAAAATTGCGGGGGGCCTGCTGATTCTGGGTGGAGTGGGAATCATCATTACTGGCTTTGTCAACTAGAAGGATCATGGCAATAGTAGGTATGGCGGGCTCAGCTGATTAATCTACACGTTCAGCCGCTGCTAAACTTACTTGGGGAAGGGAATCACTAAACTGATCCCATTATCTCTGTCCGCTGTTTGAATGGCACAACTCTCTCCACTGCATCCAACATCCACAGAGCGACATCACCAATGAAAATTCTTGATGTCTTCGCAATACCATCCACCTACTGAACTCTCCCTTTTGGATCACCATTGACTAGAGCCACTGGCCCGACAGCCAATGTATCCAATCCTCTGCTCTCCAAGACTTTCTCCATTTTGTTAAGATCGAAAAATACCTTTTGGATAACTGGACTGAATCACTTTGCAGATTTCTCGATCCGCCAAACATATACTGCCAATAGCGATGAGTTTTGCCGATAGAAACCTGCAGAAGAGGGATTTTTAAGAAGGGTAATCCTACCTACTCTGTCTCGTATTTTTCCTGATTCGGACAAGCAGTAATACCCTTCTGGTGCTTGTTGTAAAATTTAATTTTTTTGTTTTCTAAGAGAGTAAATCTCAACCTGCGCAAAAGCAGGAAAAATAATTAAGACATAACTTGATTAATTATTCCTTCCAATTGATAAGTAGCCCTGATCTCTATGCAACTCGAAAAGCATCGCTTGTGCAGAGATCTTTTTGATAACTCTGATAGAAGGAATGACATGAGTGCATACATAATTTTGAGAGGATCCCCATATCCAGGAAGATTAAATGATATGGAAACCAGGATGAGAACGGTCATGGGAGTGATGGCACAAAAGGGAGCAGTCAACTCAAGACTTTTTCGAAACCTTGTGGGGGCTGATGCTGGGGATATGGGAATCGGTTTTGAGTTCGAAAACTTTCATCAGGCGTTGAGTGCTTTCCATGAAGCGAGGCAGGACCCAATGTTGATGGAAGTAAACAGGAAGCGATGGGAAGATCCAGCTGGGGATATTTCTGGACCAGTTTTGATGAGAGATGTTTACAAACCAATGGATATTACAGTCCCAGTGGTTGTGGTGAGAACATATCAAATGTCCAGAAAACATTTGCCTGAAATGATTGAGATTGTGAAGGAGATTGATTCATTATCAGACAATCAGGTCACCGCAATGGTTCCTGTACAACACCCTCAGATGGATAGGATTCATGGCATCTACCATTTTCATTCGTTAGCAGATGCTGGAAAATATATAGATGAGGTAGGTTTAAGCCCGAGGTTTCAGGAATTGGTCAATAAAGCCAATGAATTAGGTGCTTTGGTTCGATCTGGTATGAACATCAAACTTTGAGCTGGCTCTGCAAGTACTTGCTTTGCCATCAAGGTTCCCGGGTTTTAAGTGCAAGCAATCTTCAAATCTAAATATATTTCAGTTGATTTCTTTATCGCGAATATCCATTTGCGTATGGGAAAGAACCAGACTTGTGCATGGAGCTCCAACAGACTTGGCATAATCGACCATTGAGCCAAGAATATGCTCATATTCGGTCTTTTGATTGAGTTCCAAGTCTCTCAGCATTGAAGCAGTTAATTTTGATCCTTTTTCTAATAAAACACTCAAAGCCCGATCTGTAGCGTCAGCTGAAATGGGGTATCCTGATTTTTCAGCTACCCCACAACACTCATCATACATTTTGGTAGTTGCTTCTACACCAAATCGGCAATTTGTTATCTCACCCATACTAGCTCTCATCAAGGTTGTCATCCCAGCTAGCGTCGCAAGCACCACCCATTTGTCCCAGAGCGCCTGTTCAATTTGTAAACTAAGAATGCTTTTAAAAGCAGATTTTTCACATAAATTGTGAAGCTTTTCAGCAACATTTTTTTGTGATTTGTGTCGGGCACCAAATACGAAACTCGGATCATCTCTAAGCTGCTGAACTGCACCATCTGCTGTTAATGTTGTCGATACGTACGCAGCCCCAGCCATCACACGTTCTTTTCCAAACAAAAGATCCAATTGGTGTAGATGGTCAATACCATTGAGAAAAGGTAGAAGAAATGGTTTTCCCTGGACATTCTGAACAACCTCAACTGCCTCTGCAAAGTCATAAGACTTAGGTGTTAGGACGACTAAATCAACTTCATTGTTCAAGCTTTCTTTTGTCACTGTAGCAGGATTCAATTTTACAGTTTCATCAGATGTTTCTATTACCAATCCATTCTTTCGAAGAAGTCTTTGCTTTTCGGGCCTGACTAGGAAAGTGACGTCTGCTCCTACTTGTATCAGTCGGGCACCATAATAACCTCCTACAGCACCAGCACCGAGGATTAGTATTCTCATCTAGTCCTCCAACTTATGATTTGTTTAGAAGAGTCAACTATTAAAATATTTGGAAGTGAAGAACCGCAACAAATTGAAAGCTCATCCAATAAATCACGATTCTTTTAATAATTAAGCTACTATTTTTGTTAATTATTTATTCAACAACCTCAAAAATAATTCTTTCGATTAGTTTCCCCGTTTTGAAAAATTTTTCACGCCATTCATCTCCTTCTGGGGTATTCCACCAATTTTCCCAAGTATCAATAGCTGCCCAGTTTTCTAGGGTCACAGCACCCAACATCATTGACCTACCAGTGTGCCTGTAAACAGTAATACTTTTTACTCCTGGAAGGTTCCTCGCTGGGCATTCATTTGCCAAACGTCGATGCTCTTTCGGATCGAATAGGCCGTCATTTGTTGGTTCAAATATATAGGTAAGCCTGACAGCCATAAGTCAACTCCTGCAATTGATGTTAATAACAATAATTTGGCTCCCAACTGATCGGAAGTTTTTTTTAATATATGAATACATCTTTCTTGTCCAGTGCCTAGAAGAATAATCTTTTATAAATGCTCCAGCACTGTACTCGGAGGGGTTTGAAATTTTTTTTGAGTTAGGTGACCTGCTTGATCGAACCTGAAAAGAGCCGATTCAATTTGGTTGAGATATACTAGTTTTAGTTATTGAATGATGTTGGATAGTTAAATAGGGAAGTCCTCTGGGAGTCGCGGGCAGGAGAAAAGTAAGAATTCTTCCCACATTCTATTGGGGAGGTCCCCAACTGGAAATAGATCCAAAACTCAGTTAGTCGATGGCGAATCCCTCTGGCAGCTTAGTCGGTGGAACAAGGCATTTCGCTTTTAGGTTTAGATTAATGGCAATACTGAACCTGTTGATTAGTATTTTTAAATGATTAAATTATCTGTATTATTCATATTATTTCGTGCGCTGAATTGGTTGTGAGTGGATAGTTGGCGCGTTTACATATCTAGCCTGCAGGAAATTCGAATGATCAACACGCAAAACACAACTGAGTTGATACCAGACTCTATGTTTTGTAAATAATAAGGCGTTTTTTTCGCGCCAATCGTCTCTGTTCAATTCGATGGAATGCTTCACCAGACATGAAGAATGCAAAATCATTTCTCGACTGAATCAATCACATCAAACCTATTGTATCTCTCAAACGCTACCCTAGATGTTGTGGCTGCAATGGATTTAAGTATATTTTCCCTTCATCTCAAATGCTAATATTCAGCTCTATTTGTTCATTAGCCATCTTCAAAAAATGCAACTAATTGGGAAGCTAGTACTTGACATTCGACTACCATCTGAAAGATATATTTGGATTCCAGATGAAATTCTTAATATTTTTATTGAGAATTTATAGTTTCCAAATACATCAGAGGGCAAGCCATGTACGAGGGTAAAACTCAACTCACACGAATTTGGGTAGTGAAACCAAAATTTGTTAACAATTGGAACGAAATCACAGAAGCTCATACAAAATGGATGGCAGAGACTCACTACAGAGACGGGAACAAAAAACTGCATTTTCTCAATTGGTCTACAGCGCCAGAAATCAAAGATGATAAAGAAACAGGAAATACGATGTTTGTACTAACTGAGGTTTATGAAACATCGGTTGGTGTTGACGATCACGCTCAGCAAGCAAAAGAAACGCTTTCCTTGCCCCACAGCACAAAAGACGGAGTAGTCTCACTGACGATTTGTGACTACGGTGCTATCAAACATTCGCTTTGGCAGGACTGATTTGGACTAAAAACTTGAAGCAGCAGAGTAAAATGATGAAAGAGGACGAGAAATTAATTGCGGCGTTGTTCAGTGAACTATCAGAAAGTTACAACGAGGGGGATGCTGAAAGGTTCACATCGGCGTTTGATAGAGAAAATGTGTCTTTAATTGGGACAGCAGTTGATGAGATTCGATTAGATATTGACCAAATAAGAACACAATTTCAAAGAGATATTGATCAAACTCAGTCCAGGGATTTGTCGTTTGAAAAGTTTGATTTCTTCCTACATGGCGAATTTGCTTACGTTATCAGTAAATTAGAATTCAAAGGTAAGACTGCAAAGGGCGAGAGTTTTATTCTCAATATGAGAGTGTCGGCAATGCTAGAGAAAATCCATGGGAAATGGTTATTTCGACATTTGCATTGTTCTGTACCTGATAAAAATGTTGAAGAAGGAAACTCTATTTGAAGCAGAGAATTTTGTGAGTCTCAGGAAGAGCCATTCTTAATTTGTGGATGTCTATTTTACAATCCAACTGAATAATCACACAACGCCCCACACGTACTCAATATGTTTGCCCCAGCACCAGCCTCGATGATTTTGCTAGGATGGAGGAATAACACTGTTTGAAAGGGCTAGGGCCTACCACAATAAATCTTAGGATTTCAAAATGCGCATTGCAGTTTTTGGCGCAGGGGGAATAGGAGGATACTTCGGCGCGCGGCTTGCCCAGGCAGGGAATGATGTTGCCCTCATTGCGCGGGGACCTCATCTTCAGGCGATTCAAGCGAACGGACTTTTTGTGAAAAGCGCAACCGGGGATTTTCACATTGCACCCTTTATAGCGTCTAATTCTCCAGCTGAAGTAGGTGTTGTTGACCTTGTCATCTTAGGTGTCAAAGCTTGGGATGTACGTGAAGCTGCTGAGCAGATTCGACCGATGATTGGCCCTGATACAGGAGTTCTCACCTTGCAAAACGGTGTGGAGGCGCCGACAGAGGTTGCCGATGTTTTAGGAAATGATCATGTCATTGTTGGAGTTTCACCAGTACGTTGCTTTATTGAAACTCCAGGAAAATTAAAACATGTCGGCGGAATTGACCCACAGCTTACCCTTGGGGAGATTGACAATCGCGCTTCCACACGGGTGGACTCTATCCATGCAGCTTTTGCCTCAAATCAAGTATCCGTTCAGATCCCTGATGACATACAGTCTTGGTTGTGGTTGAAGTTCGCTGGAGCAGTAACGTTAGGAGGTATTGGCACATTAACACGCGTATCAACTGGATTTTGGCGCGAGATCCCAGAAGTTCGCAAACTCGTCCAGGATTCTATTCAGGAGGTAGTGGCAGTTGCAGCAGCTAATGGGGTTACACTTCCACCAGAAGGTGTTGACGTGATTCATCGTGGCATTGACATGATGCCCACGGGCCATATGACGTCAATGCAGGAGGAGATCATGGCTTGTAAACCTTCAGAACTTGAATATTGGAATGGTGCGATTGTTCGATTAGGGAAAGCAGCCGGTGTTGCCACTCCTTTGAACGATCTTATTTATTATAGTTTGCTGCCCCAAGAAAAGTTGGCTAGGAGACAAGCCTAGAGTTTGCTTCTGGCTTAGTAGCATCTTGGATTACACCTGCCCCTACAACGCATCTGCGCTGATGCGGAACAGCACCATACCAGTTTGATTTGAACCATTATCAAACACATCTACCTCTCTTTTCTTGACGCTGTCTATCTTTGGGTTGATAAGTTCGATTGCAATGGGTAATCGAGCTCTGCCATTTGCTTACTTAAATTTCAATAAGGACTCGCTATGAGTATTTGCAGAACAACAATTATGGAAACTCACACGAAGGAAGATCTAGATCTGATGTTAGCAGACTACATAGAAAACTTTGATTCTATGTTTCCAGAGGCAGAACTCGCTTTGAGTGTGCGTGTTTCACCAACGACCTGGATAAACAATTCAGTGTATGCCGACCAGGATACAGTTGAGTCAACAGGGAGTGGAGCTAGACAGAAATTTAGAGACAAATATGAAAAAAGTATAAAAGAACTAACCACTCATGTGGGAGAGGTTGTCTTCCAAAAATAGGACGCAGAATCAACGTTGATTTGAATCGCAGAATTCTCTCCCAAATTGTTATCCAAGACCTTTACTATCCTAGTCTTCAAAATACGGTTCAAAGGGTGGATTGCTCCCTCCTAAGCTAGGATTAATCTTATGACAGGTATTGTTCCACGGTTTTTCAGGATATAAACCCATGTGAACTCCAAGAGCGCCGGGTCCATCAATGAACTCCTGAAACTCTGCATCGGAGACAGTGCCCCTCGCCTCGTAAATGCAGAAAACCAAATTTTCGTTAATAAACATACCCTTATGGATATGTATACCCGCATTGTGCAAGTTCTCGTTAAATTGTTTTCCCCTATCTTCTGTCCACCAAGATTCCATGTTCTCAAAATATTTGTGGGATACTCCCAATCTCGCGGTGTGATGCACTATATAGAAATTTGAAGCCATCATTTTTCTCCTGTTCGAGTTTTGACGCTAGTTTCAAACGGTCTACTGCGTCCCGCTCCCCCAGTTGTTGCTTCGCAGGAACGGGTCTGCAGACCTGTTGCTACTGACTCGGGATCGGAAGGTGACCCGTTTTCTATTCTCCCCAAGCACCATGAAATTCGTAAGCAACAGCAGGCTTGTCTCCAACAACCCATGCATCATGCCCTGGTTCAATCGCGTAAGCGTCACCACCAGAATAAGTCACCTCAGTGCCGTCGTTATGACGACAGGTTACTGTGCCGTCGACAATGACGCCGATGTGCTTAGCTTGACAGCTTTCAGTACCAACAATTGGTTTGATATCCTTTGACCATTTCCAACCAGGTTGCACAGTTAGTTTGATCACTCTTTGACCCCCAACATTCACTGTCTCCACCCGTGCATTGCTTGGAGTGCTGACTTCATCAGCACCATTGGTAAAGTTCTTCACCTCAATGGATGCCATTGTTTTCCTCAAAAAAGTTAGAAATTTCATCGAGCCTGTTGCAGGACGACTGCTTCACACAACTTATCTTCTCGCAGGTTTAGAATAACGATGCAATCAAATAGTGATAGAGAACTCCCACCTTCTCAAATGGGCGAGTTCTTTGGGGAGGTTACTGAAAGGGTAGTGAGTTTCAAGGAAGACAGTTAAACCATACCAGCAGCAGCACGGATCCATTGAATCTGTATTGCTGTCAGTGCAGTGCCCTTCGATTATGTAAATCCCATTAACGATTTTCTAAAATTTCAGAGAAAGTAGTTAGAATAGTATTTTTTACTTTCTTGTCCCAAGGTTGTTTGTGAAGATAAGCTTCTAAGTTCTCAATTGAGTTGGCCAATGGTTGTTCGATCTTAATTATCCGCAGCTCCTCAAGTTGCCAAAGTGCTTCATCTTTTTTACCCAATCTCCAAGCTGCAGTAATGAAGTTGAGCATTGCGTTTCCGCCCGCTGGATTTCTCGCAAGTGCATTTTCAGATACTGCAAAAGCTTCTTCGAATCTGCTGAGACCAATAAAAGCCCGACCTTCTACTTGAAGGAGTTGAATAGGGAACAATGGATCTAGTTTTCTAACAATCTGCAGATCCCTCAGGCCATCTTCAAAAAGACCTGAATCAATTTTTAAATTAGCACTCAGGGTCAGGGCTAGAATGTTTTGTGGCTCTATCTCCAATGCTTTGAGTACTGCGGCTTCTGATTTTTTAGGAAGCTTCGCTGAACTATAAACAAGGGCAGCGGCGAAATAGCCAATCGCTTCGTCAGGACTAAGGCTTTGAGAATTGTTAGCATACTTTAACGCTTCATCTTTCATCAACTTTGATTCCACATTACTAATAGTAACCGCTTCAGAACTAATCATTTGCAAAGCTAAACTGATAGCTAACGACGCGTACGCTCGAGAAAATTCTGGATCAAGCTCAATAGCTTTTTTATAAAGTATTCTAGCTTCTTCCCGATCATTTACGGAAAGACCTCTGCGATAGAGTTCGTAAGCTTCAAGATTTGCTGTACTGGCAGTTTCTATCTTCCGCTTAGCTTCAGTTGGTAAGCTCAAGGCTAGTTTTTCAGCAATTCCAAATACTATTTCATCTTCAATTTCAAACAACTTATCTTCAGGTTTTTCAAAAATTTCTGCCCAGTGAATATTCCCACTATCTCCATCAATCAACTCAACATTGATTCGTAAAATATCTAATTTATCTCTGACTTTTCCTTTCAGAATATAATCAGCGTCGAAAAGTTCAGCTACTTCTAAATCTTTATATACTTTATCTTTGAACTGAAAAACAGAATTTTGAGAAATAAGTGATAGATTTCCTATTTTGGAAAGATCAATAATTAAATCTTCAGTAATACCGTCAATAAAATATGTTTTTTGCTGATCAGATAAACTATCTAAAAATGGCATAACTGCAATGGTAATGTTTTCGTTTTTCTTTTTTCCATAAAAATGATTGTAGAAGATTAATCCAGCAAAAAACAGAGTTAGTAATGCTGTGGTTGGAACTATTATTCTAATTAGGAGTTTTCTGTCTTTAGTTTTACGATATTTTTCAGGTTTTTTTCCAGTTGGATTAACGGATAAATCAAAAGCGTGCAGCAGAGTGTTCTTTACTTTTTGTTCACCTAAATCATTGAAAAAAAATTGCGTCTTAGAATTAACAAGCTCGTGAACATTTTTTGAAAGACAGATACCATTTGGTTTGGCTAAAGCTTCCAGTCTTGCTGCGATATTCACACCTTCCCCATAGAGATTACCTTCCTCTATGACAACATCTCCCATGTTTATTCCAATACGAAATTCCATTCTTTGCTTCGGGTTACTGGTTGTATTGCGAGCTTGGATTAGATTCTGAAACTCAACCGCACACACTACTGCAGAGACTGCACTTGAAAATTCGGCTAATACGGAATCTCCAGCTGTATTAAAAATTCTACCCCCATGCTGTTGAAAAAGATCTTCCAAAATTTTTCTACACGCTCTCAAATTATTCAAAGTCTGAACTTCATTTTCCTCCATTGCAGTACTGTATCCTACAACATCAGTTGCAAATATTACTGCAATTTTCCGGTTAACTTCATTTTCTTCCATGCAAACCTTTTGAAATTTACTCTAGATTTATCGAAATCATTAATAAAACATTTATCATTCTTTTTTATCAAAAATTAATGAGTGATTATCCAGAATAAAATTTCCTTGTATTTGAGTTTATCTTTGGTCAGATTTGATAAAATAAATTATTTCTACAGGATCAATTTAGATCGATGAAAATAACTAAAATCTTAGTACTTAAAAGCTTTGCGATTTCGCTAATTTAATTATATTTTTGAAAATTCACTCAAAAATCTGGATCCACTCCCAAAAATCTGCCAAGGCCTCCTGCAAAACTGTTGCTTGCTGCGAGTTCATTGTTTGCACTGTTTCATCTCCTAGAACTGCGACAACCCGTTTCAAGAACTTCTGATATTCTTTATCTTTTGGCATGTCTAGTTCCTTGGTAAAGCCAGTACCTGATTGAACCATCAGACAGGAACAGAAACTCTGCTAAGTTCCAAGCACCTTGAATCATTTCATCAGTGATCCCATCTGGTGATCGTATCTCCAGTAGGCGATATAGACCTTACGCTAGTACGTTCCACTGCTGCCGAGTAGCTAGAGTCTTGTCTAACCCCAGAACTAGTCCTGCTCTGGTCAAAAACTATTCATCCTCAGCTTGGGTTGGTTGGTGCTTTACTTGTGGGACTCCAGCACTTTGCATAGGCAATAGTACTGGGAGTTGGTTGGATGAGTAAAGGAATTGATGTGTCTTGAGGTGACTGCAGCAAACCTATTTGGATATTTATTATCACCCACGGATTTGCTCCAGCAGTTTCAGCAATAACGCAGATGATTCCCACTGAAAACAGAATCAACGTTGTTGGCAACCATTTCATGTAGAAGAATTCTGAGCAAGTTGGTCTTGGATGTAGATGCTAGATGGGTAGGACAGTCAGCATCCCTTTGGCTTGCTTCAACAAGACTCAAGAATCTGTTCCTCAAGATCCAACTCTACTCTTGTTCCCCAAAGCTGAATCAAAGCTTTAAATACAGGCCCGATCTCCCCATTGTTGATCGGTAGACCGTTGATCTTTGTGACCGGAGCTACGCAATAAGGAGTGCTTGCCAAAAAAGCTTCCTCCGCGTTGATCACGTCATAAACCTGAAAATCCTTCTCTATCCAGTTGATACCCAGTTCAACCGCCAGTTGCCTCAGGAATTGGCTGCTAACTCCCGGCAGAATATTTCTTGAGGTAGGGCTCCAGATCGTTCCTGCTTTGTACATCAAGAAATTAGAGCCACTGGTTTCTGCAACGTTTCCTTGCAGATCCAAACACAGAGAAACTGCTTTGGGATCAACTAGGTGCGTTTCTTTGTCGGCCAACCACCAGTGCATCCGACTTCTGCATTTTATCTTTGGATCAATACATTCTGGAGGAACGTGCCGAATGGATGGAGTCACAACATGTGCGCCTTCGGTGTAAAAATGACGCCAAATGGAAAAGGGTAGGGGAAAGGTGTGAATACAGAAAGTGGGTCTCATTTCCTTATTCTGGCCTGCAGCACCAGCGTATGCTTTAAATTCGCCTGGGGAAATAAATTGAATGCACCCAAGCTCCTGATCTGGTCTCAGAAACTGAGAGTTATGCTTGACCAACTCTTCGATAATCTTTTGGGTTTCCGATTTTGATTCAGCAGGTTCAATCCTCGCAAATTTGCATGATCGGTAAAATCTTTCGACATGTTGATCTAGTTGAAAGATTTGATGGTTAAATGTTCTTTCCATATCAGTCAGGGTCGCCCCCAACACAACTGCTGCATCGTAAATAGCAATGCTGGCCTGATTGGCAGGAATCAGTTGTCCGTTTAAATAAACGAGTTCTTCTTGGCTCATTCAGATTGCCTGATGATGGTTGTTGGCAGTCAGACGAAAAATGAAATTTGAACAGTAGGTGCGTGAAAGCCGATGAATTAGCTCATTGGCAGGCTGAGCGCAGTTTTAGGTTTCGAATAACAATAATCCGGCATACCCAAACTTTGAACTTGCTGGCCACCTGGTCAAAGCCGTTGAACTCAAATCAAAGAACAACACGCGAATG
>JACLAC010019828.1_pt1 | contig 13751 bp, 15 predicted proteins | sample 8027881 | NCBI WGS metagenome assembly JACLAC01 (sample SAMN15725517, study PRJNA655200) | protist metagenome | isolation source: fluorescence activated cell sorting (FACS) single amplified genomes of... | place: Spain: Blaines Bay Microbial Observatory, Mediterranean Sea | collected 2016-01-19 | reverse complement strand
ATCAGTAATGTGCGGCGGGGATCGCGTCCGCCGCAGGAAACTGTATCTGACCGAGACGGCGTGGCCGTCCGGCGTCCCAGCCTCGAATCGATGGTCGTGGATCGGTTGAGAAGAATTGCTGGGAACTGATTGCCCTGAACTTCAGACGACGGGAGGTCCCGCAGGAGGCGGCAAACTCTGTGGGACGAAGCTCTGCCGCCGAAGCTATTTGAGACCAGTCAGTCGGCTGATGTCGATCAGGCAGAGTTGACGGCCTTCGCCTTGTCTCACGGCATCAATGCAGACATATCGGCTGTCACGACTGAGGCGGGGATGCGTGTCGACTCGCCATTCTTCGGTGTAGGCCTTCGGTAGATGAAAATGTCCCAGGTCGATGCGGCGGCCGGATTTGATGTGATACAGATGGGGCGTCTGCAGTCGGTCGGCACCTTTCGGATAGGTGTCGTTCAGGATCCACTCGTTGCCAGGGAGATACGTAAGGTGACCGTTGCCGTCGAGGACGCCCCGGCCGATCTCCTCAAGCGGCGGCGCTTCACGATCGGCAAACAGGAAGTTGCCCCAATTCGAATTGCCGAGCAGAGACTTGCTTTGTGACAGAATGTGCCGTGGGTCCCGCCAGATGAAATGCGAGGCGTAACCGTTCGGAATGACAACCCGGATGTCGCTGCCATCGGGGTTGGCCGTGATCATGCGGGTCAGCCGTCTGCCATTCGGGTAACGCCAACGATGCAGGGCGATAAAGCGGCGTCCGTCCGGACTGAACAGCAGGTGATTGAAGTAGTGTTTGATCCCGGGCTGTTGATTCGGAATCGTGCCGGTCGCCGCGATCTGCCTGAGGCTGATGATGAGTTCCGACGCGCCTGTCCGCAGGTCGATGCGGAAGATACCCGACTCCGCGGGGGCCAGGTCGTCACTGTGAGGGTCCGGTAGTCCGTTGTAACCGTAACCGGGCCGGACATCGGTTATCCGGCGGAAGTCGGCCGTCACAGCGGTCTGTCCATCGGGACTCACGCTGTAAATCGCGTGAGGAATCGTTCGCGCTTTGCCGGTCTTCACATCCAGCACGCGACAGACATAGCGATCGCCCTGGCGGTCGTTCCAGATCACGGTGGACTTTGACCCGGGCAGCCACTGCAGCATGCAACCCTGTTGCCAGTTCCACGCCGAACTTTGTCCGAGATGGATCCAGCGGTTGTTGTCCTGCAGGTCGACCATGCCGATTTCAATGACATCATCTGCAGTTGGCGACCGATGCTCGAAGGGGACCTCCATTCCTAGGACGTACCGGCCCGTGGGATCGAACTGGAGCTTGTCGTAGTATCCGAACCAGTGATGCCGTGGCCCCGAAGTGATGTATTCGTGGGGAGGATACGCGTCCGTGGCATCCTGACCATCAGCCTGTGAGCAAAGCGCAATGATTACAGAGCAGATGAACAGTCGAGACATTTGAATCCTTCCGTTCGCAGATCAGGAACGCGTTCGTGATGACAGTGGCCGCGTGCTTCGGTTGTTGGATATAGACGACGACTTTTCAACGCGTAGGATGAGGCACCCGTAGGGAATACTCTCGCCGGCCGCACTCAGGACGAGAGATCACTTGGCCGATGAGGGGCCTCGGGGCTGCCTCTTTGGGTCTGCGGTGTAAGAGTTGTCAGTGTCCTGATTTCCCGCCTCTGCCTTAATCGCCTTGAAGCCCCGTCCATGCTGCTTTGAGACTTGGTTGCCCCTGACGATCGTGTTGCGAGCCGAAATACGCAGACCGACAAAACTGCCGTCACGCTTGCTCGTGTCAAGAATGACGTTACTGAGAATGCTGTTGCCGTCTGCTCGCCTCGGAGTTGCTGAGGCAGCGTCCTGATCGACCACATAGATTGCATTGCGGCCTGCGTCGATGATCGTGTTGCCCCGGATGATATTATTGGACGATTGAATCAGAACGCCTTGCTGCGTCGTCCTCTTCACGACGTTATTTCGGATGGTGTTTTCTTCAGATGACGAAAGAATGAAGATTCCCCGCCCGTGGTTCTCTATGACATTCTTTTCGACAACATTGTTTCTGGCTCTGTTGGGAAGTCGGATTCCTGCATAGCCGGAGTCGATGGGTTTGGGCGAGGTAATGCGATTCGACGCCACATAGGAGTTTCTGTGGCCGCTCAGGTTGATGCTGCCGTGCTCGACTGAATTGAACACATTGTTGACGATCTTCATGTGCTCACAATCTGAGCTTGCATAGGCGGACTTACCTCGGTTGTCGTTGAAGGTGTTCCCGTCCAGAGTGATATGTGAGCTGTGCTCGAAACGGACAATGCCACCTGCGAATTCCACATTGCTGAATTGAAGATTGCGGATGTCAGATATCAGTAACGTCCGATCGCGGTTGCGAAGAGTCAGGTTGGCCACAATAGCTTTGCGGCAATCCATGTGTTTCCCTGTAAAGAGATAGTCGCTCTCGTCTCGTCGTTCGAAAACGGTCTTCCCGGCAGCAGCGCCAATCATGTTGACGCCTGGCTTTAAACGGATGGAATCAGCAATCAGGTACACACCCTCAGGAACATAAACGGTGTCAACATCGGGGCTCTCTGAGGCACGTTGAATTGCCTTTGCAAGTGCGGATGACTGATCCGAATCGTTCCCGGCTGTCAGTCCGAATTCAGCGGCGTTGACTGATCGCGATTTGCTGAAGACCCGCCCTTTGATTGTCCATTGATTCGCTGTTGAGGTTGCTCGCTCTTGCCGGGTCTCGGTCGGATCGGGCGGGTCAGCTTCGCAATGAGACAAAGAGAAACTGAGCCAGACTGCGAACATGACGGTGATACGTGCTCTCATCGGAGTTGTAATCCTGGAAGCGACTGATCTGGTCGACCCGTTTAAAAGCCAGCCGAAGGCGACTGTGTCCAGACAAACGCTGACGCCTTAGGCTCGCCATTAAACGAGGCAATACGTCAGTAATCAAGTTATTGGCCTTTACTGCTTGCCGGCCCCTTCGAAACACCACAGGTTGCCGGCGAAGTCGTGGGCGAGGAGCAGGTTGCCGGTTACGGCCGGGGCCGCTTTGTTGGCGTTGATCTGCTCGGTCAGTTAAGCGGCTCGTTTCTCGGCGGCGGCGAACCGGTCGGGAGTGAGTTCGGCCTTTGCTTTGGTTAAATCTTGTTTCGCTAACTTGTTGCCATTAGTCGCGGCAACTGACCACCACGCGTAGGCCTCGACGTAGTCTTCGGGAATACCTTCGCCGTTGGCGTATATTGCGCCGAGATTGAACTGCGCCTTGGCATCTCCCTGCTCAGCGGCCTTGCGATACGATTCAGCGGCCTTGCGGAACCACTTCACCGCTTCGACGCCGTCTTTCGGAACGCCGTTGCCGAAGCGGTACATGAGGCCGTGATTGAACTGCGTGTTGGCGTCTCCCTGCTCAGTGGGCTTCAGTGTCGCTTCGGATTCTGAAACCGGCTCTTCCGGCGTTGCATCGCATCCCATAACACCAGCCAGCAGCAAAGCAATGAGCGTGAGTCTCATGCCAGTTCCTCGGATTCAAGAAGCCCATCAGTCTATATCCCTGATGAATGACTCACTACTCGACCAAGATCACGAGCACGCGGTGAAAGCAGGAACGGCTGGCCGGCCCATTCGGCCTTCTGATGCGTGCAGACGGTCTCGACGAACTGAAGAGACTTCTCGGCGATCTCGGCGTCGAAATGGAGCCCGCGTTCGTGAGGGTGCTCGATGTCGTCGAGGTAATGCCTGACCGCGAGCTCAACGTAGCGGCCTGCGATGATCTCGCCGCTCCGAATCGCGTGCCGACACAGGCTGCATGGTTCCGGGGTGCCATGCAGGAGATGTAGACTTCTGGAGCGTGCGGAAACTCGACGACACCAGTTCACTGGACTACAGACCACCGGCTTCAGAGGCTGTTCTCACGGCCATTCACAGAAAGCAGATCACCACGAAGTGAGTGATACCATTCACGGGGCAGGTCAAGATGAAACAAGTTCTACGAGACTCTTCGAACTATGATGAATCTCACAATTCCGCTTCGCCAGACAAGAAGAAGCCTTGGTGTCTGAACTGTAGGCTTCATACAAATTGGTATTCTGTTTATGAAGGACGACCGGGCAACCAACACAAAGCGCTCCGTTGTGAAGTCTGTGATGACGCAATTTATTGGCCAATTAGCCCGACCAAATCCAAAGTAATTGCGATTGCTATTGTCGGTCCTTTTTTTCTGCTCGGTTCCGCACTTATTGCGATTAGTTTTGATTTAGTAGCAGGTACACTTGCTGATGAGGAAAAACTCATATTTGGCTTAGGGGCGATCGCAGTAGGAATCTTTATGGCCTACACGACTCGCAATATAAATAAGAAAGTCAGAAAGGACTGGGCGGACTTCCATAAATGGGCTGAAGAGCAGAGTGCACGCTGAACTCTATCACCGGAACCTCACCAATCACTTCTGGCCTGTGAACGTTTCGTAACAAGAAAAGGACGTCGCAGGCTAAGTCGGCCCCCCCCCCTGCAGCCAGCCCGCGTTTTGATTTCGGAGTCAGCCCGAACTGTGCCACGACGTAGCGGCCCGCGATGATCTCGCCGCTTAGAATCGCTTCGCAGTAGCTGCCAACACAGGCTGCATGGTTCCGGGGTGCCATGCAGGAGATTCAGAATCAGTGAGAAAATCAGCCGGCTGAGTTGTTGACAGTGAGTTGGAGATCAGCTGAGTTTTCTTACCCTGCGGGATCAAGCCGTGGTAAATCCGTCTGTCACTCATCACCGACTGGCTGTGGAAGCAACGTCGGGACCGACTTCGGCTGTTCTGGTTCCTTGAGCATCTGAAACAAATCGCTTTCGGTCGACAGAATCAAACGTGTGTCCTGATTAAGCGTCTTCTTCAAGACATCCAGTCGTCGCAGGAACTCATAGAATTCGGGGGATTGGCCATACGCCTTTGCGGTCAACTCGATCACATGTGCGTCGGCCTCGCCGCGGATTTCTGCAGACTTCTGTTCCATCTCGCCTTCGATCTGGTCGAGTTCCTTCTGCGTTTGACCGAGAATGCGGTTCTTCTCTTCCAACGCCTCCGAGTCATACAGCCTCGCGATCTTCGACCGCTCCGAGATCATGCGTTCGTACACGGTTTCACGCACCGAGGCGACGTAATTGACTCGCTTGATACGAACCTTGACCAGTTCCATACCGTATTCTTCCAGGTCGACACCCTCGAGGATTTCAGCTTCGACGTCGTCTCGACCCCGACCGGCAACTTGGTCGGCTTCGGTGCGTTCCAGTTCTACTGTCTCGTAAACCAGCTTTGCGTTGGACTTGCGGACGACATCGATCAGGTTATGACGCGCGACAACGTCGCGCACAGCTGAATCGACCAGGTCGTCGAGGATTTTCTGTCCGCCTGCTTCGCTTCGCACCTTCACAAAGAAAGTCATCGGTTTAGTGATCCGCCACCGTGCCCAGACGTCGATATCAATGCGTTTCTTGTCCTTCGTCTGCATGCTCTCCGGCGATCCGTCCCAAGGAAGCAGTCGCTTTTCCAGATAGTACGCTTCCTGAATGAACGGCGTCTTGAAGTGCAATCCAGCCGTCTGAACATCGTCCACAGGCTTGCCAAACTGTGTCACGATGACCTGCTTGCCTTCTTCAACGATAAAAGTGCTCGCGTTCAGAACGATTGCAGAAATCGCCAGTAACACAAAGATCGCGGCTGCAATTTTAGTTTTCATCGTGAATCTCCACTGCTGGCGGGCATTTCCTGGTCGAGATTCAGTAGAGGCAGCACGCCACGCACCGACTCGTCGATAATCGTCTTGTTGCCGACCTGAGAAAGGACTCCTTCCATGGCCTCCAGATAAAGTCGTTTCCGGGTTACATCGGGCGCCTTGTCGTATTCGGCCAACTGGGCGAGGAACGCACTGATCTGTCCCGTCGTTTCGAGTTTGACACGATTCTGATAACCCTCGGCCTCCGCGATCGCCTTATCCTTCGCTCCGCGTGCAGCCGGAATCTTGCTGTTCCGCTCGCCCTGTGCTTCGTTGACCACCTGTTCCTTCTTCTGTCGCGCGCGGTTGACCTCCTGAAAGGCGTCCTGGACCGCTTCTGTTGGTGGCGAGGTCGTTTGAAGCTTGACGGTGATAATTTCCACCCCGGCTTTGAAGCTATCGAGTTCCACCTGGATCAGTTGCTCGGCTTCGATAGCAAGCTGCTCGCGGCCGATCGTCAGTACGTAGTCGATACTCGAATCGCCCACGAGTTTTCGCATCACAGACTCGGAAACATCACTGATCGTATCGGGTACCGCCGGGTTGACGTCGGATGTCATGCCGCTCGGTAAGACGCTTTGGCCGACGCTGTCGGTGGTGCCGACATTGAACAGAAACTCCGTCGAATTCTTGACACGATACTGCACAACCCACTCGACGTGTCCCAGATTCAGGTCCCCTGTCAGCATCTCGGCGACTTCGAGGTCGTCTGTCGTTTGTGAAGCAAAGACTGTCTTGCGGCCCGCCTGAGATGTTTCGAATCCGAACTCCAGAGACTGAATGCGCTGGACAGGCACCTGGTACACCGAATCAATCGGCCAGGGCATCTTCATGTGAAGTCCAGGAGGCACGGTGGCGATTTTCCTGCCGAACCGGAGAACGACTCCTTCATCGCTTGCCTCGACGCGATAGAACGACGTCCAGCCCAGGAGCAGAACGAGGGCCACGGCCAGTCCAGTCATCCCCAGCCCAATCCGCTTACGGATCTGATCCCAGGGAATGTCGTTGGGGTCAAAGCCACGACGTCTGCGGCCGCCAAAATTATCGCGTGAGGACATAAAGTTTCGGGCCTTGAAAATTGACCGAGTGAAATTTGCAAATGGCGAACATCCAAACCAGGCGAACAAGTCCGTTCGCCGAAGGCTGTGCTGATCCGCCTGACTGAGTGTAGCCCATTCGATCGTGACTTGCCCCCGGGAATGGAGCCACTTTTAAGTGGTGATTGGATTTCAAGTGGTGATTGGATTGTATTGAGACGCCGTGAGAACGGCCTCTGGTGCCGGTGGTCTGTAGCGCAGTGAGCTGCGCAGTCTCTGGGTGTTGTAGTGAATCCGGCAATGTTCCAGAGGATGAACTGATGGTTCGGTGAGAGCTGCCGGCCCATTCGGCTTTCTGGTGCGTGCAGTCGGTCTCGACGAACTGAAGAGACTTCTCCGCGATCTCGGCGCCGAAATAGAGCCCGCGTTCGTGAGCGTGCTCGATATCGTGGAGGTAACGCCTGACCGCGAATCCGAAGCGGCAAACGGGACCATCCATGCAGCCATATTTCCCGCCCGAACACGAAGAGGAACGCACCAACCATAAAGACGACAATCATGATCATGATCCGTCCCTGCATCATTTCCGCACGCCGCCTCACTGCTGGATCCGGGTCGTTCATTTTCTCAGGAAGTTCAATATTAACCCAACGCGCGAAGCGAAAGATCATTCCCCCCACTCCCGGCGTGATGAGACAGCACAGGCTGATCATGATCAACGGGAAACCCAATTCGTCGTCCAAGACATTTGCAACGAGTAGGAGAATTACGCCGAGAGATGTTAGGAAGTAGGCGAAACTGTAGCTCAGAGCGAAGGGAACAAAGATCAACATTGCCACACCCCTGAAAAAGAGCGTGACCAAGAGCGTGACCACTTTGTCCAGTCGGTTCGGCGTCGTTTCGGCGTGTTGCACTCGATAGGCCGTGTTGAGTCCGAGGCCGATCAGAAGGGGGACTAGGGCAAGGGTTCCACCGAGGTAAAGAAAATCATACGACTCGCCACCGGGTTCCAGTACGGCATTTGTAACATTACTGGGCTCGTACGAAACAGATACGGCCTTGCCGACGGGATACATAGGCGATTCCCTGAACCCCGGACTTGGTAGATCTGGTCGACGGCCAAAATACTGAGAAAGGCCCCCTGTCCCTGGACGCGGTGCACCAAACCTCACGACATCCGAGGAGTACTCGACACCATCCACGGTGTAGACATACTCAACGGTGGTAGAGTCATAGGTTTCTCCGTCAGTAGTGTGAGTTTCGACTCGCGAGTTGACGATCGTACCCGGCGTAACAGGCCAGTTGACGCTAGCCCTGGCATCCTGGAGACTGGTCCACCCGTAGTAGATGTAGCCCAAGCCCATTGTGATGGGGATGCATAGGATAAGGAGCTTCTTACGTTCCGACTGCGCATCACTACTCATGAGGTTAGCCTCTCAGCATCAACAGAAACGAGTGCCACCAGCAGAACTCGCATCACATCTCCTCAGTGCATCACGCACGTGCTCGACGGTCCGACGACGCTTCGCCGGCCTCAAAAGTTTCCCGAAGCGGCTTCCCGGAGAATCGCCTTGTCCAGCTCATTCTCAGCCAGCAGCTTCGAACCTGATTCTGGCTCGGCTGGTGTTGCAGCAAAACAATCGCATGCCCGTGCTTGGGATCTGCGCCGGTCCACAGCTCTGTACCATCGCTCTCGGCGGTAAACTGATCCAACACGTGGAAGGCCACATCGCCCACAGCAATATCCGCGACGGAGAACACACGGTTACGATCCGAGGCGGCCACATTATGAAACGAATGTTCGGAGAGAAGTCGATCACCGTCAATTCAAACCATCACCAGACGGCCGATCCCAAGCACATCGGCAAAGGCCTGCAGGCCGTGGCGTATGCAGGGGATGGAGTTGTCGAAGCAATCGAGTGTATCAACCCCAACCGTTTTGTGCTTGGTGTCCAATGGCATCCGGAACGCGTTCGTTTCGATGATCAGCGAGAAAAGATGTTTGGCGGATTGATTGATGCCGCCCGCAAATACCAAGGTGTGAAGGAAAACAACTGATATGGCTTCGGGAAGAGGTAAGCAATGAAGTTCACCATGACTACTCCTCGCGTAATATCCTTATCATCCGGGCTCACGGTCCTGCTGGCCTTCTTGCCGACTGTTCCCGCTGAGGAAGTAGAGGTCGTTGTCAGTCCGCGTGCCACGGTGGTGCAGCGAGTCGGCATCACCGGTGGCGGTTATCCCGTGGTCGCGGGAGATCGCCTGCTGACTTTTTATCCAAATCATCCGGATGACTACGGTGTCACGAACGGGATCGGATTAGCGGTTTCGATTGACGGTGGTGTGACCTGGACGAAAGGACGTGACAACTGGCCGATGACCAAAATGGTCGACCTCTGGGCGCAACGATTTAAGAATGGTGACCTGTTCGCTTTTGGTATCAAATGGGTTCCTCCTCCAGAATCGCGACGCGATCCAAAGCTTCCTGAAGTGCCGACCGATGCTTACCAGATTGGAATCTCTAAAGATGGCGGCAACAGTTGGCACCTGGAGCGGGCCAGGATTGATTGTCCACCAGAACTTGGCGGGATCGCTCGCCCCTTGGCGCATATCATTGAACATGGAAATGGCATGTTGCTGATGCCCGCTTACGTCTGGAAAAAAGCGGGCAACAAGGTTGTGTTGTTGCAAAGCGAGGACGGTGGCCGGGTCTGGAAAGTCCGGTCTCTGATCACAACCAGTCTCGCAATGACCCAAGTGGGAGCCCGCGTCGTCTCGCCCTGGTTCGAAACAACGATCTCGCCAACCACAGATGGTGCGCTGCTGGCGATCATTCGCACAGGAAGCACTGTTAAATCGAACCTGGTTTCCGTGCGATCTACAGATCACGGTAAGACGTGGCAGAAACCAGAAGTCCTTCCCTTTGCGGGCAAGCTGCCGACGCTACATCTGCTGGGCAATGGAATCTTGACCGTCACAACCGCCTTGAGTCGCAACCATTGTCGCGTCTATCTCTCCTCCGATGGGACCGGTCGCAAATGGAGTGACGCCTTTGTTATCAGCAGCCAGACGGGGGGCAATGTGGGTGTGGCTATCTTCGGCAAAGATAAGCTTCTCTTGACGACACCTGCGAATCGCAGGGTCGATGCCTGGAAACTGAGAGTTGGCCCAAAACCAAGGCGTTCGAAGTCTCTCAGCCCGCCCACCAATCTGAAGTTCAAAAAGGGAACGCTCAACTGGACGGCGTCGCCAGCTGCGGTGGCCTATCGCGTCACTCCCGTACTTATTAAGCCTGGCGACCTCTACCCAACAACGCGGATTATGCCCAGTGCTGCTGTCGAAACCCCCGACGGTACCCCTCAGTTAAATCTTGGTCGCCAGCTTTTGCTCGGCAGCATCTATGCCTTTGAAATCAGTGCCATTGACGCCCAAGGCAGAGTCTCTATCGCCGCTCGTAGCCAGGAATTTCAACTCAAGTGATTGCTACGGAACTGGAAGCTCGTGTATTAATTGCCTGGATCACGCCGAAGGCAACACGCGGGCAGGCACCGCCGCCGGTTGAGTCGCTCGAACTGAAGAAGCCGACAAGCCCGCGTTCGTGAGCGTGTTCGATGTCGTCGAGATGACGCCTGACCGCGAGTTCGACGTAGCGACCCGCGATGATCTCACCACTCAGGATCGCGTCACAGTAGTTGCCGACACAGTCCGCATGGTTTCGGGGTGGCATGCAGGAGATGTAGGCTCTTCGCGTCGTGAACTTCCGTGAGGCCTATCAGGAAAGACTGTCACCATGAGGCATCTACTGCTTGCTGTGTTGCTCGTTGCCATGACGGGTTGTGGGTCGGATAGGAAGCCGGAAGATCAGCCGACAACGCCGGAGAAAGAAGCTCCGTCACGAGCGCTGGCGGAAACAGCTACACTCAGGGGGCATACGGATTCTGTCCGCAGCGTAAGTTTCAGCCCGGATGGCACGCGCATCGCCTCGGGAAGTGTGGACAAGATAATCAAGTTGTGGGACGCGGCGACGGGCGAGGAACTCCACACGCTCAAGAGGCATACGAGTCAGGTCTACAGCGTGAGTTTCAGCCCGGATGGCAAGCGCATCGCATCGGGAAGTCATGATCAGACAATCCGTTTGTGGGACGTGACGACGGGTGAGGAACTCCACACGCTCAGGGGGCACACACATTGGGTCTGGAGCGTGAGGTTCAGCCCGGACGGTATGCGGCTGGCCTCGGCGAGTTATGACAACACGGTGAAGGTGTGGGACGCGACGACGGGCCACGAATTGCTCACGCTGAAAGGACACACTCGCCGTGTCCAGAGCGTAAAGTTCAGCTCGGCCGGTCGGCGCCTGGCCTCGGCGAGTTGGGATAAGACAATCCGTTTATGGGACGCGTCGACGGGCGAGGAACTCCACACGCTCAAGGGACATACGAGTATTGTCCTCAGCGTGAGTTTCAGCCCGGATGGCACGCGTCTGGCCTCGGCGAGCAACGACAACACGGTGAAGGTGTGGGACGCGACGACGGGCTAGGAGTCGCTCACGCTGAAAGGGCACACCGGCCCTGTCACCAGCGTGAGTTTCAGTCCGGACGGTCAGCGGCTGGCTTCGGCGAGCCGTGACGGGACGGTGAAGGTGTGGGAGGCGCGACCGTGGACACCGGAACAGAAAACGCAATCTCAGGCCCGAAGCCTGCTGACTATGAGGCGGGAGCAGATGAAGTGACTGGACGACCTTAAGACCAGTATCGTCAAAGACAAGACTATCAGTGACCAGGTTCGCCAGCAGGCCGTGGACTGGTCCGAACTGTTCTGGGAAAACCGCTCCGAACCATCAAAGAACTGAATTAATCGCTTCGGCATTATCGGGTTAGCTTTCGGCCAAAGCGTCGCATCCCGCCAGTCGTCATCTTCTCCCAGAGCGAGCGGTAGTAATCCTGCCAGGTGTGCAGCTCGTCGACGATGACGAGGATTCAGGCCGTCTTTGTTTTTGCTTTCGCTGCCGAGCGGCCTGACGATCGAATCGCGGTACTTCTCGCTGGGAAACAAGCACCGCTTCGTTCTGATCTTCGCCGCATCCCGAATCCGCTTCGATGGCGAGAACTCGACTATCGAGAGGAAGGCGTCGTAGACCAGCCTCGCCTGATCTTCGGCAGTCGCGATCGAGTAGACCTCAGCACCCGGCTCGATCGGCGTGTCATAGAGCGTCAGCAGTTTCATGATCGCCGAGGCGAACAGCAACTTGCCCTACTTCCGGCCCGCTGTGATGTACGGACACCGGAAACGCCGACAGCCATTCTCACGCCGCCAGCCGCTTTGCCATTTGACCTTTGGCGACAGCTTGCTGCGCCAATTTGCGTTGATGTGGCCAACCAGTCAGCTTGAAGATGTTGTAGGCAATGACTCGAAGTGGCGTTCGCTTCTGGTCGTCGGCGAAGATCGTTCCCGCTGAAGCGAGTCCAGCAGCGACCGTAACACTGAATTGTCGTCGTGAAACGAGCATGCGCATCTCCGATGAGCGATTCATCAGTTTCCGTCACCCCCTCGGAATCTGAATCCGACCTTCTCATCAGGGAATGCCGTCTTCACCGTGCCGTTGCAACCTTTGTCCTTCTCGCTGCGTCCATTGCCTACCAGAAGACGGCCACCAGTCAGGCCCTCGATCCCAAGCGAGCAATCGATTTCGTGGCGTCCCTTCATCTTGAAGTTGGCGTCGGTGACGAGCAGGATTTTGGGCTCGCCGTAGCAACCGAACCACCAGCGGTCGTGGGCAAAGGTCGCCGTCTGAATACCCAGATGCGTGTGCCCACTCTTGATGACGTGCTTCTTCAAGAACTTGAATTTGTCGTCGTACTCGTAGACGTAGTTCTCCTCGACGGCATCAGACAGACCGCCGACCACGAAGAAATGACCGTCCCGGTAGCCGATTCCGCCTGCGCCGTGAAAGGCCTCCTGTGTTTCGTGCTGGGCAAGCTCCTTGAGGGTATCAGCGTCGTAAACGTAGACCCATGAGTCGGCATTGCCTTTGGGATCGTTGAACTTGCCGAGATTCACGGCCACGTAGAGCTTGCCGTCATGGAAGCAGAGATCGCCGTGGTGGTTAGCGACCGGAATCTTCTTTAGCAGCGTGCCTTTCATGTCCGTCTTCACGAGAGTCGTTGTGAACGACCAGAAGATCGACTTCTCGTCGGTGCAAACGCCTTGAAGGTGATGCCTGTACGTTCCTTCGCACAAGACGTTGAACATCTCACCGAGAGACTTGCCGACCTTGATCCACTCGACTTCTAGCTTGAATGGTCCGGGCTTCTTGTCACCGAGGAGGAAGCCCAGACCAGTCACTTTGCCGGGATCGAGATTCTCATTAGGGAAGGTGCGGCCTCGCCACGTTGTCACGAACTTGTTTACCGGCAGCTCGACTTCGATCCATTTGCCCTTCTCTGTCTTGAAGGACTGCCGGTAGGAGTAGCCTCCGAGATTCCGCTGGGCATAGACATTGAACTTGTACTCTCGACCATCGCCCTTCACTCGGGCAACGATTACGTCGTCTTTCTTAAGGGCGAGGTTTCCGCTTCTTGCTCGCACTGATGCAAAGCCACCGTTGTTCTCCAGCGACAGAGTGCCGAAGAACTCCATCTTCTTTTCATCGTTGATCCTGAAACGGCCAACAGAACGACCTCCCATCACGCCGTCATTGACGGTCTGCCACGGCTTTGCAGATTCTGGCTGGTCGAATGTGAAGAGGACTCGATCCTCGGCATTTGCCTTCAGCGACAGCAAGGCGAGCATCAAGGCCATCAGAAGTGATTGAATTTTCATCGTGTCTTTCTCAGTGTTAAATGATCCCGAGAATCCATCCTTCGGGATCGGCAATGTGACGCTCTTCGTCGGTCAAAGGCGGCTCGAAATACTGGTCAATGATCCCGCGCTCATCGGCTTCTGTCAGCCAGCGTGC
>JACLAC010000276.1_pt1 | contig 13751 bp, 11 predicted proteins | sample 8027881 | NCBI WGS metagenome assembly JACLAC01 (sample SAMN15725517, study PRJNA655200) | protist metagenome | isolation source: fluorescence activated cell sorting (FACS) single amplified genomes of... | place: Spain: Blaines Bay Microbial Observatory, Mediterranean Sea | collected 2016-01-19 | reverse complement strand
AGATGAAAGTAATGACCACTAATATACGAAGTCTCATGCCATTATATATCGTACGAACGTACATTTACACATGTGGTCATATTAAAAATTTAAAAAATTTAAAAAGTACGAAGTAATTAATGAGATATAGATTTAAAATGTAATATTATATATATATTTATATACGATCCGTACGAATATTACTTTAGCACGGGGAAGTAAAATGATATTTTTAGACTTATAACTTCTCGGTAGATTTTAACCAAATTATATTTTATACCGACACATGTAGTTTTTTTTTAAAAAATATGAGAGATATATAAATTTTATTATGATATAAATACTGAGAGATATATATATATATATTTCAAATTTTTTTATATTTACGTGACACAACTCAAACCATTTCTTCTGTTTTATTATCTCGATCAACTTTGTCCATATATTCCATTGCAGCACTTTTGATTGCATGATTTGGTATTATGTTTTTCCCAATCTTCACATTTGTCATTGGACTTGTTGAATTATTTACAAACCATTCTAATATTGCTTCACGTTCATATGTATACCCATCTTCAGCAGTGACAGGATCAAACATTATATCTGTCGTAATTGGACATTTATATAGATCTGGGCAGTTTGGATATGTCATACGGCGTTTTATAACATCATCCTCCGACATTATTGGTGCAACTGCTGTACTATTATTAAAGCTAGAGGAGGTGACTGGAGGTGTAGCAGCTGGATTGTTGTTGTAGTTGTTGTTGTTATTATTATTATTATTATTGGCTACAGCTTCACTACCTCTTCTTACATCATTATATTTTCCAGCTACGATATCCTTTTTGAATTGATTATATTCCCGCATAAATAAATAGGTATATACACTAGCAACCACATCGCTTATCATAAATATAACCAAAACTAGTAAAATCAAAATATTATCCGAGCCTGTAACAGCTGCAATTATAATACAATATAATACAAATAACCCAGTAAGACTAAATGTTGTTAAATAATGTGCTTGAACCCATGGCCCTTTCAAATGGATGCAGGCCCAACAACCAATTATTGCCATCCCAAGCGTGACAATATTGATATATAAAGAGGCACGGCTCAATCCCCTTCCAACTGCACCTAAGGGTATACTTACAATGCAAAAAATTGCTTCTGCAATTGTTGCATAGATTGCAGTATTCCTTTTCACCAAAAGTTTTTTTGGCAAGTTATTAATTTGGATGCCAAATTTTTCCTTTACCATGGACTCCTGAAATAATAATTTCACAGGATCCCCTTCATTGTTCCTAGGTGGACGCAATGGATTAATATTATCATCATGCATATTCAATGCCATGTTGTTTAATGTTATTGTTGTTGATGATGTTGTTGTTGTTGTTTTGATATATAATATTATATTGTGTGTGTAATATGTGGTTTATTGTTTTAAAACAATAGTGCATATGCAAACGAAGAAGTTTAAGTTGTTAATTTATGTACATTTTGGTATATATAATATGCACGAGGAGATTAATTTATAATTTATTGATTGGAAATTATTGGAAAGAAAAGGTGGTTGGGGATCAATGATGTGCTGTGTCAATGTCTATACCTATAGGTAAAATTAATATGGGTCTATGCTGTGTCCATACTATACCTTGGAAAACCTACAAGGAACATGAAAATAGTGCTGTTGTTTCTTGTACACTACTGCATATGTACTGTACACATTTTTGTTGTGGGTGTGTAAATCTATGAATACACACACAGGTTTAATCATCTGGTAATTTTTCATACCTATATCTACCTCGTTTTTGCTCACCATGAATGCACAAAAGGTGACTTTCGAGATTAAATTGATCGCGAATAATGATGCTTTGTAATGCTCTATCTAAATACATTTGCTGGGTATGGTGGACGACCTACGAAATGTCCCAGGCAAGGCAGGGGTGGTGAAAGTAATCCATCATGGACATACAATTTACTTCTATGGTGTAAACACGCGAGAGGATAGTAACACCCATCATCCCTTGTATTGGGCACATCACAACAGAAATTCGAGCAAGAGGAAAGTGTTTGATGAGGGTAAAAGAGCATTTAATAATGTATGAGGATAAGATTTATAAAATATTAATATTTTTATTAAATGTATTCTAATTTAATGAATTTGAGTCCATTATACGTTTTTGCATATTCATACCAACTGTCCAAGCTTGACATACCAGTTAATGCAGGGTGACTTTGTTTATTAATTTTTCTGCTTTTTGCCTGTTACTTCTTAATGGATGAAGTACAGGATTGTAAAGCATTTTACTTTGAGTTGATCTTGTTTTTATAATTCCGTTTTCAGTGTAATAAATTACTCTTCCAAAAATTGGCTGTACATCTGATGGTTTTCGTGTTTTATACTTTTTTCGAACTTTGTGCTGCACCTTGTTGATTTCATTTTGGATTTTTTTCCATGTTGCATCATGCACTTTTTTCTTCGGATCATGCACTTCATTATCACGTTTTTTCAAAAATATAGTGACTGAAAGTGTTTTTCTGCCAAATCGAAATCTGTTTCCACCAAAGCAGAAGCAAAAAGGATGGTAGCCAATTGTTGGTGGGAAAAAGATCACCAGTATAAAAATTTGCTGGCTGAATTAAATCAGCAAAATGCTGATGATGGTTTTAATATTACAAAGAAAGAAACAGTTGGGTATTATTTAGACCAAAAAAGATGGCGCCTGAGGCATTACGTTGGGCACAACTCGCGAAAAAACCAAAGTGTTTTTCTGTCCAAATTTGTTTCCACCAAAGCAGAAGCAAAGAAGATGGTGGAGGACAAGTGGTACAAAGATGATCACCGGTATCAACAAATGCATTTTTTCTCCCAGGTAATCATAATTTGATTCAATCGTTAAGTATAAATGGAGACAAACAATTCACACCTAACAGTCGTGACTTTCGTGAATTCAAAATTACATCAAAGGATGATTTTTTCGATTGCTTATGTCAATCGACAAAAATCTATACATCTCTTTCAAATGTACCACATGGTATATCTGAAAATGGTTTAGGAAACAGTTTGTTTGAACGAAAATCACTAATATTATTAAGTGAGAGATTTTGTTGAAATTTGTTAATCCAATGCTATGTCAATGCTATTAAATAAAATCCATCTTACATCCAACCACCACCAAAATAATAATTATTCTTCACAACAACAACACACATAGAAACAACAAGATATATCTCTCAACAAGAAATAAAGTTATTGTATATCGATATATGAATATACATCATCAATACATACATATATATATTACCAATATTCACAGTCTTTTTAATATAAAAAAAAAACTATGGCACAACCACCACCACAACCACCACCAAGAAAATATAAACGAAATCGTCGTCATCGTATTAAATTATTAAATAAAAAATCAATATGGGATGCACCAGCATTACATAATTTTTTATTATCACAAAATACGAAAATATTACATGCAAGACGTATCTATAAATATTTATTGAGAACACCAAATGGATCTATACAAAATATTGATAATATTATTGATTTTCCAATGCGTATTTTACCAGAGTTGGAAAAGCAATTTTCCATGTTTACATCAAAAGTAGTAAGTGCAATTACTTGTAAAGACCAATCAACAACAAAATTATTAATTGAATTGCAAGATGGGTTGCGTATTGAGACAGTAATTATACGACATGGTGCAGTAACTGCACGTAGCCCAGATGGTGAGAAAAGGACAACTTTATGTGTAAGCTCTCAGATTGGATGCAAAATGGCATGTACATTTTGTGCAACTGGCACCATGGGTGAGATTGGACATTTAACAAGTGGAGAAATCCTAGAACAATTAATTTTTGCTAGACAATTTGCTGAAATACGAAATATTGTGTTCATGGGGATGGGGGAACCAATGAATAATTATGAAAATGTCAAAGCAGCTGTGAATGCAATGATTGATCCACATCGTTTTAAATTAAGCCCAAATCGTGTAACCGTCAGTACAGTAGGTGTACCTGGCCCGATGAAAAAATTCATCAATGATTTGCCAAATGTCAATTTAGCATTATCATTACATGCACCTACTCAAGAATTACGTAAAAGTTTTGTTCCAAGTGCAAAAGGGTTTCCATTGCATAAATTAATGGATACGGTTGATTTGTATTTAAATAAAACAAAACGTAAATTGCTTGTTGAATATGTATTATTAAATGGCGTCAATGATAGCGAAAAAGTGGCAAATGAATTAGGGCAATTGTTGCAAGGTAAAAATGTAACAATTAATTTAATACCATATAATAATACAGATGTAAATGCACCATATCTTCCAACAAAAATGGAAGATGTGTTAAAATTTCAAAGTGTTTTGTTTAAACAATATAAAGTTGCAACAACAATTCGAAAAGAAATGGGTGCTGATATTGCAAGTGCATGTGGTCAATTAGTAGTAAAAGCAGGTAGTAATGAGGATGAAGTTAAACATATGGATGATTGTAATAATAATTTAATTGAAACGAAAGATATTGAAGATATCAAAGGTGTTGAAAATATACCAAAATATGATAATAATACAGATAGTAATAATCGTTTATTATTACAAAAGTTAAATAAATATGGACATCCAAAATTAAATGAAAATAAAGTTCTATGGCCAGGTGTTGGAGGATTAGGCAAAGGTGGTATCAAAGTAAATCAAAGCAAAATGAAGAATATGAAAAAAATGAAAGATAAGAACACAGTAATAATGGAAAAAGAAGGAAAATGCCCAATGCGTAAATATAGTACATTTGAAAAAATCATGCGATTAGAAATATCAGATATATTTATTATCATTGGTATTATGATATTTGGAATTTATATGGGTAGTATGAATATGGCCATGGAGTAATCATTTTATATGTCATATATTTATAAAATATCATAATTATTTTATATGTTACAGAAAAAGATAATGGTATATCGTGGTGTGTTTTAAATCGGTACGAGTACACACGACGAGTATTCATACTTGACACGAGAGTACCAGTGTGGTGTGTTTTGTATTTTTTTCAAAAATATTATAAATGGTTAAAAATCTAAGTGTGTTTAAAAATATCTCGCGCGCTCTCTAAAAATAAAGTTTAAGTTTTTACCGAAAGAAGTATTTATAATTATTATATTTTTTTTTATTTATAAAAAAGTTTTTTATTTCTACTTGTGATAATTCCTACTCTCAAAAGAATAAACTTTAACCCAAGCCAATATTTATCAAGATATATCACTCATATAATATATATAATTTTAACTTCCCGGTGCATGATAAAATACTACCAATTCGGTACGAAGTTTACGTTAAAAAATAATATGCGCTCTCCTCTCAAATATTTTGTACCGAACGTATGATCCAATTATATTTTAAATTATATTTTGCCTAAATCCAAAGGATTAAATTTTTTCAACTTCACATTACAACGCACCACAAAAAAAATGAAAAAAAAGAAACGAGCTTTTTAAACACACCCTTCTTCTTTCTTCTAAATCTGCATTGATTCCTTTTTTTCTCGCTGCTTTGAAATATTCCCATATTGTATTTGTTTTTGTATTTTTTTTATTAACGCTTCGTATCAAATTCGACTTTTTTAATTAAATTATTTTTAGCTGTTACTGTTACTGTATTACACATTTTTATTTGATTCGTAATAAAAAAAAATTACCTCTTTGTGCCTTTTTTTTTGCGAGTTTTAAATACGAAATGCTGGTGCTTTTGGACTTCCACCACCAGGATATGGTTTTAAACTTGGACGTCGTATTCTTCTTACATGGTTATAATGCGCAGTACGTTTGCGATACATACTGCTACGATTATTTTTCATTTCAACTAATTTATCAGCAGTCCATGATGCGCGATATACAGGTGTCACTGGGCGATATTGAATCGGTTTAATTCGCTTATCAACTTGTCTTTTTGTTCTTGGATTTTTCCTGTACGGTGCACTTTTTGGTCGGTTTGATGGTGGTTTTACGATAGGTGACGTTTGCAATGTACCTTTCTTACTGTTTTGTTTAATTTCATCTGCAAATAACACTTCTAATACTTCATTTCTCGATACATCGATTCCAAAATCACGTTTAATTTGATCAACAATATTGTTAATCGTCACACGCCCTTTGTTTAATTTTAACCTATGTAAATTACTCCAAAAAATTGGCGCAGTTTCTGATATATATCGTCTATCCATAGGTAATAAAAATAATTTGAAATTATAGTTAGTAAAATATAATATATGTCATATATATTTAAATGATTTATGGCGTATATATATATATATTAATGAAACAAATACTGTATTTCTTTCTATCAGCGATCTATGCACACTTTGCGTTTTGTTATTAGAGAGATGTGGACATATATTTTTATATTATGTATTTCACTATTCGCGTATAAGTTGTTAAACTCCTGCCGGCGGTGCCGCGGCCGAGCCATGTTCGCTAACATTTTCACCTTAACCTTTCCAGGCTTTCCAGCTTTCTTCCAGCTTTCCAGCCTTTTTTAGTGCTATATATCGCATACTATTACACTATTACCAATTTGAATTATTAGCTATACTATAAAACTGTGTATTAGTTTAAGTTATTAGCACTATAATATTAGTACGAGGAGATCTGGAGATCCTGGAGATCGTGCGTAATAGTCAGTTATACTTATTTTATAATCATCAACAACAACACATACACACACAAAAAAAAAGACTTCTATGCCATAATAATACATACAAATATAATTATAGTCTATAGATCTATACACTCTTCAATATTTTTTAGATCAATATATATCTTATACAGACATATTATTTGTACGACAAAAAAAATCGGATCAAATTGATATACTATATAGGTATATATATATATTGTCATTTTGGAAAACACTCAACCCATCGTTTTTGCGTGATTAATACTATTATTGTACATAAAAACCAAGTTATTAATCAACAATTTAAAATATTAATTTATATAGAATATAAATACACTATATTTTTTTTACTTATTATTGCAATGGGAAATAAATTATGTTGTGCAGCAAGGGGTGGATTAGAAGATGGTGAATTAGATCAGTTTACTCAAGATGGTATAGAAGTATTTACCGAAGCTATTACTGAACGCGATGATGAAGACGACGAAGACGATGTAGAAGAGATTGAAATATTTACAAAAATGCAATTAGAAAAAAAATTTACTACACGACATAGAAAACATCCTCATGATATAGACAATTTAGCAACTTATGGATTATTTTTAATTATAATACGAGGTGAAAAAGATGCAATACGAGCGGAGAAAATTTTACGTTCAGCAGAAAAACTCATTGAAAGAGAGCGTTTTGATGGATGTTTAACATATTCCGTTTTTGCACTTTATTATTGGATATTAAAACAGGATAATGAAAATGCAGAAAAATATTTTAATAAAGCATTAGCTAGTGCAGGTGATAATGAAATGACAAAAGCACATTTATTATCTGACCATGCATTATTTTTAGAATCACTTGGTGACAAAGACGTGGAATCAAATGAACAATATATAAATGCTCGTGAATTATCGCCAAATGTCATTGATCCTGTAAATTTATGTAATTTAGCAATACAAACATATAGAACGGAACCACATGATTTTACGTTTGCATCGAGAAGGTTTCATATTGCATTGGATGCAGTAAATAATAAAAAATGGAAAAGTCAAGGCCGTGGTAATTTTGTACAACAAAGTTATAATATTTTTATTGCTGCATATAGTGTCAAAATAGCTGCAATGGCGGTCCATGATGATCATCAATGGGAACATAAATACCATGCAATTTTTGATAAAAATCATATACATACATTTCATGATTTTTTTGATTTTGATATTTCCTTACGTCCAATATCCGTTGCAGTACAACAAAATTTGCATTTATATACACACTTTGCAGATGAGCCAAAACAACTAGAAATTATAGAAGAAATTGCAGATGCAGTTCGGGAACATGCGAAAGAGCATCCACAAGATTTTCGATCTCGTTGGCGATATGCAATGATATTGTGTCATTGCCAAGAAGATATTAAAGGTGCAAGTGATGAATTTAAACAAATGGTGGAAGAATGTGATCCACCACCATCATATAATGCATTTTTAGATGCGGCATTATTTTTTCAAAACGATGTAGATGTCAACCTTGCTGAGAAGTTTTTTGAAAAGGCAATTGATGCAGGTGGACATGCAAATGGTAATTGCTTAGCGTTAACGGCGATGTTTTACCATGATATAAAAGTAGATCGAGTAAAATCCATTCGTTGGGCAGAAAATGCTGTACATTTAGATCCTTCTATGAAAGATTTTCTATTGGAAAGAGGTTTAGGATTTAATTTAGATGATGCGTTGTGAATTTAAATACGAACCGTATTTTTATATTATTGTGTGAAAATTTTATCAAATATCTCATATCATAATATATAATTAATTTTGTTCGTACGATACATTTTACACACCCGACACAAAAAGTGAAACACTAAAAAAAAACAACCTCTCTTTTAGCGTGACAAAAAACACTTTCTCTTTTTTCTTTTTTTGCAAAATTATTCAACTTGTTCCGTATCAACAGCATCAGCACTCATACGACGGATAGCTGATATTTGATCATCTAATTTTTTTAAACAATTATCATCTCTACAATCAAAACGTTTTCTATACAATTTTTGAACTTGTGGATCTGCATGAGGTCTATGATGAGACCACATTGCACCTTCTAATGCTTTCACGGTATGGCGTGCAAGTGCTTCTTGAGCTTTACGCGTAGCTGCATCTAAACTAACAATATTACGTGCTTTGGTACTTTCTGTATTACCAACAGTAACTTTAGGGCGACTAGTAACTTTAAGAGTTGCTTTCGATAAACTATCTGGCAATTGGGATGCCAACGTGCTACCACCTTTTTCGCCACCTGCACGTTCAGCAATTTGCAATGCTTTTTTACGTGCATTTGCTCCTACTAATTGGAACAATACTTTAAAACTAAGACTAGGTAATGTTTTTGGATTGCTTACTACGGTATCATCTCCCATTGGATCATCTAAACTTGGTTCCGATGCTGGCCCAGTTGATCCTGAACCTAATTGTAAAAGTAAAAAACTATCAGCAGATGCTGGAGATGCAACCCCATTATCAACCCCTAATCCTTGTTTCAAATCTAAAATTTGTACCATGGATGCTAAATTTTTATCACCACCCCATGCAACTGCGACAGCTGCTGTGAATGCAGGTGAATTGTCTTCAAATTCTTTTTTATTGATACCGGTCATCTTCATTTCAACTGATATCGTTGCAGTTAATGATGCTTTGCCATTTGGACCCATGCCATCACCAATGATCGTGGCAAGATTCTTTTTCTTCAATCTGTCCTCTTCCTCATCATCTGGATCAACTGCTTTTTCTTCCGTACCTAATGAATCTGCATGTTCAAATCCAGTAGCTGCTTTACCAATGGAACCACCTGTAACGGAGGATGGCCCCGTTGCCTTGCTAGCAAGATTACTGGAAGGGCCAGTAGCAGCTGCACCAGTCGCACCAGTGGAACCAGTCGAACCAGTCACGCCAACTGGACCTTCTGCTTGTTTTGCCTTTGCTTCTTGTGATTTTATCAATGCATCATCATCACCATTTAATTTTGCATTTTCTTCTTTTTCTTCTTTTTCTTTTGCTGCATCTTTTTTTGCTTGTTCCTCCTCTGCTGCTTTCATATCTTCCGTAATAACTTCATTGTCTGCACCAGTTGCTGCTTTCTTTGCTGCGCCAGTTGCTGCTTTATTTGCTGCGCCAGTAGCTGCTTTCGTTGCACTTCCTACGGTTCCTTTTGCACCAGTAGCACTACTACTACTACTACTACTACTACTACTACTACCAGTAGCAGTAAAAGTAAGTTCACTTACTTGTAACAATGACGTTGCGATTGAATTTTTCATATTTGATTGTATGAATCTACCACATTCAACAAACCGTGGATGTGATCTTTGTTGTTTTGCATGGATTTCCTTACATTTTTGTAAATTTATATTGTATTTCTTTAAATTTTCAGCTTGTTCGATTCTTTTCCCTCCTTCTTCTTGTTTTTTCAATGCTTTCAACGTTCCTTCCTTTTCCTTCTGTTGTTGCACTTGTTCAATCGATATTTTTGCAGCTTCCAATTCTTTTTCTTTCTCACATTCCTCTTTCGTTCCACCTTTTGCAAGGCACATGTGTTCAATGGCAATTAAACGTAACTTTGCACGCGCACAATCACCTGGAGTACCGTTGAAACCGGCACATTCAGGATCAAAGAATATCGATGGATCCGGATATTTCACTGGCGTTACAGGTGCTTTTCCATCTATTGCAGGGCATTTCGCATCTTCACTTTGTTGATGTATCCAACCACCACTACAACTTGGTCCAAATCTTGGACGTACGACATTACCTTCCAAACATGTTTTTTCTGTATCACACCAACCGCAGAAAGACATTTTCGAACATTCTCCACATGTTCTTGCTGCATCGCATACATCTGCATCGCTCAATGTTTTCTTCGCGCGCCTCAATGCGCCAACGACACGCCTTAACGTTTCGCACCTAGTTCCGGAACATGGTCTGCCACGTTCAACATGCAATCTATTTAAACGTTGTGTTATTTTCACTAAATTAAACGATTTACGTTTTGCTAGTTGTTCCATATCATCATCCAATTCTACACGATCTAAATATTGCTCATGTGCTTCTTTATCATTCACTTTCTTGTGCACAATCCAATCTTTCGTGCGTTCCTTCAACATTGCTTTTTCCATTTGTATTTCCTCTTTCAAATCCAAAAAAGGTTTACTTTTCTTTGTCAATACAAATAATTTCATAGTTTCCTCTAATGCTTTTAAGGCACTTACCGTATGTTGTGGGTTGGATGCTTCTACATGTTCATTTGGAATATCAACTTTATGACCACCAGCAACGCACATATCATATGCCAATTGCACTAGATTACCACGGTGCATGTCTGCCTCGTAGTGCACTTTCATCATAGCACTCTTTGCAGAGTCAACTTTGACACCTTGTAATTCTTTAACAGTAGAACGTTTTAAAATTACTTGTTTTGCACTATTCTTTTCCTCCTCCGTAATAACTACTACTTTGTTACTACTTTCACCTACTACCCATTTTGCTAAGAAAGCATTATGATTATCAAATGTACGTGTATGATCAATTTCTTTTAATACTTTGTTACATTTAAATAACATCTGTTCGCTTAATTTTGCTAATTTATAATATTGTTTCATATTATCTGCTTTGACTATTTTCGTATCAGGTGCTGGTTGATATTTACTACCTTTCACTAATACATTCACGTAGTGTGCTAATGCTTCCATAACATTTAAATTTGCTTTTAACTGTTTTTCAATAGGTGCATAATCAACTTCGCGTACACTTGGCTTTTTAGGCAGCACCACCTCCATAGGTTGTGCCGAAACACGTGCCTTTGTTGTACCTAATAACTCGCCATATTTTTCACTATGTTCCACCGCATTCCAAGCGTCGTTTAATATTTCTTCCTTTGACAGGCCTACATCAGGTTTATGTATCGACCCTGCCTCGTCATGGTGAAGTGGAACGTATGATGGTGAACGTAATTTTGTAGAGGTGACGAGTGCACATACAGAAATTAATAGGAGGATAAGTAGAGTTGTAACCTTCATGTTGATGATACCTGGACTATCTTTATCTCTCTCTCTCTATCTCTGGATTCATCTATATCTACTATGTGTATGTTTATAACTATCTAATGTATATATTAAAAGCAAACAACAATCAATATAATTCTTGTATAAATGTTAATAGTATGTGCATGCTAATAATACGTTGCCATGATAATCCTATGCTATTACAATCCCCTCCACTTTTTTAGCTTTAAAAAAAAAAAATCTCCTCAAAAAAAAATCTTCGAATCTGAGGGAAAGTGAAGACGACTCGTAATGCTAGTACCATGTTAAAACAAAATAGAGACATTTCAAGTATAATATTTGTAATCTAATGAGAAAATATATGGTTCTTTCTGTGAATGAAAAAAATGTGGTTCTGGCTTTCCCAGCTTTCCCACTTTCCTGCTCAAGTCGTCTGGTAGTCACAAAGTTTGACGATAGCTAATAATCTAAATATAATACTGTACGCCTACTGATTGTACTGTAGACTATTTGGTATAATATTATGTACTGTTTTTACTACGCCTCCATCATCATCACAACTTATATATATATCCATGTATTATTATAAATAAAAATGTATATTTCTATATACATATGTGAAGAGACATATCTTGCCATTCGAAATGGACCATTTGGACGTCTACTTTTTTGGATTACATTGGCATTTTTATGGGTATGGTATTTACGGCGTAAACCACCAAAAAATCCCAAGGATCGCTTATTTTTTTGAACTACACTTGATCGAACTTGTTGATTATTATTAGTAGTAGTATTACTACCATCCGCCATACCTTTATAATACTCATCCGTATCATTAATAAAACCTTTGATATCGGCCACGACATCGATAATTTCGCAATTTTTTTGCAACGATACACTGCGATTTCCCATTGATACTAAATCGTTCCTATGCATTTTCGTCATCTTTTGTAAATACGATTTCGATCGTTTTAAACGTGCCTCTTCAACTGTTTGTAAATTTTCTAATATTTCATCCATCGATTCTTTATGCCTGAATTGCACTTCGTTTAACCTTTTAATTTTTGTATATATAATCATTCGTACAAAATGTTAGTATTGTATGTTTGTATATGTATGTATGTATATATCGATATGTGTGGAAAGGTAAGGAAATCTATCTTTCGCATAGGCAGTTAAAAATGCAGGTATAAGAATGCAGGTATAAGAATGCAGGTATAAAAATGCAGATATAAGAATGCAGGTATAAGAATGCAGGTATAAGAATGTCGGCCAACCTTGGGCAGGTAGGTACTAACCTTTTAATTTTTGTGAAATGTTGCTGATCTAACATTTTCGTCTTTGCAACCGTTTTCTCCATTTTTGCTGCTAACTTTGCCTTTACTTCTGGTTTTAAATCGCCAGCACTTAATTTAGTCACAAGTTTTTCCGCAGCAACTTTTGCAGCATCAAATTTATTTTTTGATTTCAATGCCTCATCCATTGCATCACCAAGTTCTTTTTCCACAGCAGCTGCTTGCTCAGCAATTTTTCGTTTAATAATAGTTTGCGTATGTTTTAATTGTATTAAATTATTACTCAATCCTTTCAACTCTTTTGTAGATGTTAATACTTCTTTACATTCCTCTAAAAGCGATTTTTTCATGGCATTCCATGCAAGCTCCAGGGTCGAACCTTTTTCACTTTCAGGTAGTATATGTCCTTTTGAAATTTCACCTAATCTATATGCATATGCTTCTTTTGCTTCTGCTAATGTATCAATTGCAGATGCAATTACTTTTAACGAGAATTTTCCATCCCAACTACGTTCCATGCAATCAACATATCCATTTCCATAATTAATTGCTCGGTACCCTTCCTCTGCCGGGATCATTAAGCCAGCCGACATCCAATCCATATTATTTGCAGGTACAGTTGTTGCAGGTGTTGATTCTTTTTTTTTTTTCGACATAGTTTTTTAATAATATACACAATATATATATATATTATATATAGATAATAGATAATAATATTTTTTATCAATAATTATAAATAATTTGTAGTAAATA
>JACLAC010004051.1_pt1 | contig 13752 bp, 12 predicted proteins | sample 8027881 | NCBI WGS metagenome assembly JACLAC01 (sample SAMN15725517, study PRJNA655200) | protist metagenome | isolation source: fluorescence activated cell sorting (FACS) single amplified genomes of... | place: Spain: Blaines Bay Microbial Observatory, Mediterranean Sea | collected 2016-01-19 | reverse complement strand
CAGGTGCCTACAGTAGAATTAGAGAGCCGTGTTGAAGAAGAACTAGAGGTAAATCCTGCGTTGGAAGAAGGGAATGATATTGATGAGCAACATCATGCTGAAGATAATTTTGAAGAAGACAATTCTGTTGAAAACAAAGAAGATGATATTAACCTCGATGAATACCTAAAACATGACGATTTTGCTGGATACAAAATGCAGGGAGATGGTTTAGGTGATGAAGAGGAAAAAGACATTCCTATTGTGAGTGGAACATCTCTTCATGACACATTAATTGCTCAAGTTGGTTTTTTGCGCTTAGATGAACATCAAACAGTCATTGCCAAACAACTAGTGGGTAGTATTGAAAGTGATGGATACATTCGACGAAAACTAGAAGCAATCATTAATGACTTAGCTTTTGGGCAAAATGTGGAAACTGATATGGATGAGGTGGAAGAAATTTTGTGTAAAATTCAAGGTTTTGACCCTCCAGGAATTGCTGCTAGAGATTTAAAAGAATGTTTGTTATTGCAATTAGAACGTAAGGATGATTTTGAAGAAGAAGTTGCTGTAGCTAAACGTGTTATAGAAGAATGTTTTGACGAGTTCACAAAAAAGCATTATAATAAAATCATCAAAAAACTTTCTATTGATGAAGAAACGTTAAAAAAAGCGATGAACATTATTACTAAGCTTAATCCTAAGCCTGGTAGTGCTGCTAATACAAGCATCAATCGAGTGCAATATGTGATCCCTGATTTTATCATGACCAATGAAAATGATAAAATACACATTGCTTTAAATGCTAGAAATGCTCCAGAATTGCGTGTGAGTCGTTCATATTCTGAAATGCTAGACACTTATGATAAGAGTAGCAAAAAAGATAAAAAAATGAAGGAAACCATTTCCTTTGTTAAACAAAAATTGGATGCTGCTAAATGGTTTATTGATGCCATTAAACAGCGTCAACAAACTTTGTTGAGAACAATGAATGCTATTGTTCAACACCAATATGATTTCTTTTTGGATGGTGATGAAGGCTTATTAAAGCCAATGATTTTAAAAGATATTGCTGAAGAAATTGATATGGATATTTCAACAGTATCAAGAGTTGCTAATAGTAAAAGTGTTCAAACAGAATTTGGTGTTTATCCTCTTAAGTATTTCTTTTCTGAAAGTTTACAAACAGAATCAGGTGAAGATGTGAGTAGTCGTGAAGTAAAGCACTCATTGAAAAAAATTGTGGAAAAAGAAGATAAAAAGAAGCCTCTTTCTGATGATAAGATAGTAAAAGAATTAAAAGATCAAGGATATTCTATTGCACGAAGAACAGTTGCCAAATACAGAGAACAATTAAGCATTCCTGTTGCTCGTTTACGTAAAGAATTATAAAATATTTCATTAAAGAACTTAGTTGTACTTTTGCAGCTAAGTTTTTTTATTAGATAAATGCTTATGTCTGTTTTTCTATCAAAAGGTATTTCTTTTCTATTTCATCCTTTATTGATGCCTACTTACCTTTTTAGTATCATGCTCAGTCTTTTTCCTACCTTGTTGAGACATGAAGAATTAAAATGGTTATTTTTAGGTATTGTATTGATTGTAACATTTGTTGTTCCAGTTTGGACAACTCTTGTTTTAAAACATTTTGGCATAATCAATTCTATTTACCTCAAAACTAAAAAAGAAAGAATTGTACCTTTTCTTGCTACCGTAATTATTTATACAATTGCTGCTTATTTCTTCTCTACACTGAATATAGATGTATTTAATATCTTTCCTAAAATGATGTTATTGCTTGCTACATCCATTGGAATAACATTAGGAATTACTTTTTTTTGGCAAATCAGTGCTCATGCAATTGGCATTAGTGGAATTTTAGGTGTATTGACTCGTATTGCATTCAGTGTTGAATCCTTAGAACTTCTTATTTTTTTGATGATTGGAATCATTCTAACAGGTTTTGTAATGAGTGCTCGACTCAAACTAAATGCACACTCTCCTGCTCAGGTTTATGCTGGTTTTGGAATCGGTTTTTTAAGTTGTTTTATTCCATGTTTTTGGATTCTCATCTGATTTAATTCATTAAGTTTTAAAAGAAGCTACGGTTTTCAAAAATTAAAGCCCTATTTTTGTAAGTATGAACCTTTCTCTTTTTCAAAATAGAATAGAAGTATTTCAAGAAAAAAGCACCCAACTCAAAAAAATAAGCAGACAATTTTCCATTTATCGTCTTCTTCTTTTTCTAGGAGGAAGTGGAGCAACTTACTTTCTATACATCACTTACCCTCTTATTACTGCTGTTCTTTGTTGTGGTATTTGTTTTTTGCTTTTTTTATGGCTAATTCAACGACATGAGTTAATAAAAAATCGTCAAAAACAATATGATATTTTAGTTCAAATTAATAAAAATGAAATTAAGCGTTTAGAATATGATTTGGACCATTTAGACACAGGTAGTGAATTTCTGGATCAAGAACATCCATACATCAACGATCTAGATATTTTTGGTGTCAATTCACTATTCCAATTAATTAATAGAACAGGAACTTTCATCGGTAAATCACAACTTGCTGATTGGTTAAAGAACTATCACAATTCCACAGAGACACTATCTCTTCAAAAATCAATTAAGGAACTAACACCACATCTTGGACGGAGACAACGATTTGAGGTTTATGGAAAAGATTTAGATGATAACAATTATAAACTTCATCAATTAGAAACATGGTTGAAGGAAAAAGATGATTCTGTTTCTGATCGTAGGTTAGTCATACTTACTTATAGTTTACCTATACTAACAATATTAAGCATTATCACTAGTTTTGAGAATCTAACACCTTTTATCATTCCTACATTCTTTATTGGACTTAATTTTCTTATTTTATTTCTTAAAAGAAAATACATATTTCAATTAAAGGCAAATACATCTAACAATGTTGCTATTTTAAACTCTTATTTAAAGCTTTTCAAATACATTGAAAATCAAAAATTTAAAACCACCTTATTACAAAAATTACAACAAAATTTAAAACAAGATAATACAAGTGCATTCAAAGCACTTTCCATTTTTTTTAAGCGATTAAATTCATTAGATATGAGTAACAATCCTGTATGGGCTTTTATTGGAAATGGTATCTTATTATGGGATTTACGTCAAGCAATTCGTTTGCATTTTTGGAAAAAAGAATATTCAGATTTTATTCCAGTTTGGTTGGAAACATTGGCTCAAATAGATGCTTTAAATAGTCTAGCTGGATTTAATTACCTTCATCAAGATTGGATTCTTCCAACATTTAATGAAGATATATATGGTGTTAAAGCTACCAATGTAGGACATCCTTTACTTTCTTCTCAGCAACGTGTAAATAATCCAATAGAGTTGGATGGAAAAGGAATTATTCATGTAATAACAGGCTCTAATATGTCTGGAAAGAGTACTTACTTACGAACAGTTGGAATAAATTTAGTCTTAGCTCAATTGGGATTAAAAGTTTGTGCTAGTTCTTTTGAATTTTCATCCATTCGTATTTTTTCTAGTATGCGTACACATGACTCTTTAAAACAAAATACTTCTGCTTTTTATGCAGAATTGCTACGTTTAAAACAGTTAATAGATCTTATAAAAAATAATGAGAAAACACTCTTTTTATTAGATGAAATACTAAAAGGTACAAATTCAAAGGATCGTTTTGAAGGAGCAAAATCCTTGATAAATCAACTTTCCAAACAAAATGCTATTGGTTTTGTATCAACTCATGATTTAGAATTAAGTAAATTAGCAAACACAACTGAAACAATTAAAAATTTTAGTTTTAATAGCAAAATAAAAGGTTCTGAAATTATCTTTGACTATCAACTAACAGAAGGTGTCTGTTCAAGTTTTAATGCTAGTCAATTAATGCGAAATATAGGAATTGACATTGATTAACAAATAACAATTATTTTATGGCAGATTTAATTTTAACACGTCAACAGGTTTTACAGAAAATCAAACGTATTGCTCATGAGGTTTATGAAAAAAACTATCATGAAAAAGAAATTGTTTTTGCAGGTATTTATGAAAGAGGCTATCAACTTGCTCAATTATTAGAAGCAGAGGTTCGTGAAATTGCTCAAATTGATACATCATTGGTTAAAATTTCATTGGACAAATATGCTCCTCTTCAAAGTGAAATTGTATTGGATGTAGAAATGAGTCAGCTTGAAAACAAAATCATTATTTTGGTAGATGATGTATTGAATACAGGAAGAACATTAGCCTATAGTCTAAAACCTTTTTTGAATTGTGAAGTGAAGCAACTTCATACAGCTATACTAATTGACCGTAATTATCCACAGTTTCCAATATCAGCTGATTTTGTTGGGTATTCTCTATCAACTACAGTACAAGAACATATTATTGTTGATCTAAGTGAAGAAAATGGTGGTGTTTATTTAAAATAAAATAAAAGTGTCACCTATCTGACTTTTTTTATGTTTGGTTATTTTTACTTTTACTATCGTGAAATAAAAATTGCCAAACATGAGATTAATTCGTTTTTTATGCCTGCTTGCTGTAGTATCTCTATACAGCTGTATTGGAGTTGATGAAGTAGACTTATCATCAACCAAACATATAAAAATAGAGCTAGATGAAACCACCAAAAATATGAGTTCTGAAATGACTCTTGGTGAAGCTAGACATCTAAAAGCTACTTATTACAATATCCATTCCCGAGAAGAAAATGTAAACATACAATGGGTAAGTTCTGATGAATCTGTATTGAAAGTTGATCAAGACTCTCTTCGTGCAGTTGGAGTAGGAGAAGGATTTGCATATGCAATGTTCGAAGGAACTATAAGTGACTCTACTAACAAAATTACAGTTACTGCTATTTCAATTTCTGTTGATGAGACAAATATTCTTAGTGGTGACCCAAAACAAATCAACTTAAGTATTGCTGCTTCATTAAAGGATAAAACTGTTACATGGAAAAGTTCTGATGAAACAGTGGCTACTATTGATGCTACTGGTAAAGTAACAAGTTTAAAAAATGGAACAACAGATATCACTGCTACTGTTGAAGGATTTTCTAGTAATACCATTACTCTTACTGTAGTAGAAGGATTTTTTATCTCTATTACTAATACTAAACTTACTGAAGGACAAACAGAAACAGCTACAATTACAACAAACAATGCATTAAAAGGACAAACCGTTACATGGAAAAGTTCTGATGAAACTATTGCAACAATTGATAGTGAGGGTAAAATTTCAGCAATAAGTGCTGGTACAACAAATATTACTGCTGAAATCAATTCAAGTGCAAGTAACAGTATCACAATCACTGTAGAAGAATTACCTTCAAGAAAAGCAATATTTACAACAACAACACATTACAAAACTGAAGGTTCAGCTATTCTTCAACAAACTGTAGATGGTAAATTGCAAATCATTTTTCAAGATGATGCAGATATTGATAATGGACCAAGTCTTTATTTACTATTAGCAAATAAAACAGATCCTCCTTTCACCATTAAAAAAGACGGAAGTAGTTTATCTGTTGATAATATTAGTGCACAAATCACTGCTAACCGTTTACCATCAGCCATTAAAGGAAAAACTGTATATGAAGTTCCTGATGGAGTTAAAATTGATGATTATAAATACATTGTTTTCTATTGTACACTAGGACCAGTCTTTGGTAGTGCAGAATTAAAGTAAAATAAATTATGAAAAAGATATTATTCACCCTTATTAGTCTTAGCATTCTTACTTTATCTTTTGCTGGAGGTGGTTGGGTACACAAAGCAGGAAAAGGATACTTTCAAGTTGGACAACAATTCTTAACTAGTAATCTATTATTTGATGATAATGGAGAGAAAACTGACATTTCTACTACTGGAACTTATACTTCAAGTCTTTATGGAGAATTGGGGTTAGGTAAGAAATTAGAAGTTGATCTTTTTATGCCATTTTTGGTTCGCAATGTTGTAAACCATCAAGTTGAGAAAACATTAGGAGATACAATTGTACATGGTAAATCAACTACAGCTTTTGGAGACCCTAATATTTCTTTGAAATTTGGAATCATTCAAGACAAACCAATTGTACTAAGTGCCAAATTAACTTTTGGACTTCCTCTTGGTTCTTTAGATGATGAAGCTAATATTCCTTTACCAACAGGAGATGGAGAATTCAACCAAATACTAACATTAGAAGCAGGTTATGCTGTGAAAGATTTTTACTTCATTTTAGGTGGAGGGTTTAATAACCGTACAAAAGGATTCTCTGATGATGTTAGATTTCATGGAGAACTTGGATATAAGAAAGGAAAATTCTTAGCTTCTGTTAAAATATTTAGTGTAAATGCTCTTAAAAATGGAGATGCAGAAGGAAATGCAAGTGGACTATTTGCCAATAACATTTCTTATTTCTCTTATGGACCACAGGTAGCATTTTATGCTACAGAAAAAGTAGGTATTTTAGCAAATATGTTGACTGGTGCTGGAGGAACAAACGTTTTGGCTGCTCCATCATTTACAGCAGGTATTTTCTTGGATTTAAAATAAAGTTAAACAAATAATAAATAAAAAGGCGATCTCTTTTAGGATCGTCTTTTTTTATTCCTTATAAAATAACCATTTAGTTAATTCTCTATACCCAATTTTTTGCCCATACATTAAAATTCCCACTCGGTAAATTCTACCAGCTATCCATGTAGTACCAATAAAACCAATAATAACACACACCATAGCAGTTAACAATTCATAATAAAATAATTCATTTGTATTGCTAAAAGGTAAACGAACCATAGTAGCAATTGGAGAGGAAAAAGGGATAAATGACATTACCCTAGCTAATGTTCCATGAGGATCGTTAATGATATTTGGAGTCATCATTACTGAAAATAGTAATGGAATGGTTAATGGAAAAATAAATTGTTGTGTATCTGTATCAGCATCTGAAGCAGCTCCTACAATAGCAAATAAAGCACCATACAATAAATAACCACCAATAAAGAAAAACACAAAACTACCTAATACAAGTGTCAAATCAATAGATTCTAATGAAGTCAAAATCATATTCATATCCATTGCAAAATCAAAATCAACACCTTTGGCTAAAGTATCTTGAATATGAGTATTTGAGTAACGATAAATCTGAAAATGCTTTGCAAAAAAATAGGTTAAACCACCACTCAAAGAAAACCAAATCATAAATTGTGTAAGTCCTAATAAACAGATTCCAATAATTTTTCCAATCATCAAATGAAAAGGTTTGACCACTGAAATCATTACCTCTACTATACGATTTGATTTTTCTTCAATCACTCCTTTCATCACCTGAATTCCATACAAAAATATAAAGAAGTAAATCAAAATCACTCCAGCATAACTCAGTATTTGTTTGACAACATTAGCCGTCTGAACACCTGTCTGAGCCACTTTTTTCTGAGTAATAGTGATTGGTAGTTTCCCTCGCAAATGATGCTCATAGATACGCGTTTTAATTACTGATTTAATGTATTGATAATAAATTTGATTAGTAGATTTGGTATAAATAACAATTTCCTCCGTTGTATTTTTAGGAATATGAACCAATGTTTGTACTTCTGACTTATCAAAAAGTAATTTTAGCTGTTTAAACTCTGATGAAACGACTGAAAACTGCAAATTAGAAGTACCTTCAAATGTACTCTCAAACAAAGAACTTTCATCACATACTACTACTTGATGCACAGGTTCATTATCCAATTGAGCAAACCAAACAGGACCAATCATCATTACACTCATAATCAAAGGTCCCAAAAAAGTCATAATAATAAATGACTTCTTTTTTACTCGTGTCAAATACTCTCTTTTAATGATATACCCTATTTTCCCCATTAATCAATATGTTTTACATGCATTAAAAAAATGTCATTTATTGAAGGGCGTTTTTCTCTAAACGAAAGAACATCACCTTGTTTCATTAACTCTTCCAACAACTGATTAGAAGTAATTGAATCGTCTTTTTTCTCTAATTCTAATCGTAAAGTTTTTGATTTTTTTCGTTCACTCAAAATATCAACAAAAGGAATACTTACTTTTTCAGCCTTGATTCTTACTGAATAAATAGCTTTTTGATGTTGATTTTTAATATCTTCTATTTTACCAGTCAATACATTATTTGATTGATTGATAATTGTAATTTGATCACATAACTCTTCTACCGATTCCATTCGATGAGTAGAAAAAATAATGGTTGTTCCCTTTTTTTTTAATTCTAAAATTTCTCGTTTAATCAAATCAACATTAACAGGGTCAAAACCAGAAAAAGGTTCATCTAATATTAATAATTCTGGATCATGCAATACAGTTGCTATAAACTGTATTTTTTGTTGCATTCCTTTGGAAAGTCCTTCAATTGGAGAATGTGACCATTCTTTAATTAACAACTTGTTTAGCCAGTAATCTATTTTTTGTAAAGATTCTTTTTTAGATATTCCTCTTAATATCGCCAAATATAACAAATGGTCATGTACAGTCATTTTTTTGTACAAACCTCTTTCTTCAGGGAGATAACCAATAAATCGAATGTGTTCTCTTTTCAAGCGTTCACCTTTAAAAAAAATAGATCCTTCATCAGGAGCTGTAATCTGGGTAATCATTCGAATTAAAGTTGTTTTTCCAGCACCATTATGACCTAATAAACCATAAATACTTCCTTCTGGAACTTCAAAAGAAATTGTATTTAAAGCCTTAAAAGATCCATAATACTTTGTTACATTTTCTATTTTTAACATTAAGGGCTATTTGTTAGTAACAAAAAAGAAGTTGAATTACAAAACAACTTCTTTTTATGAAAAATCACTATTTTTTAATCTTTTTTATTATTCAAACAAAATTTTGCCAAAGGAAACTTGTATTTCGAAATCAAGTCCTTTGTTCTTTTTATAAGCTTTATTTTGGTACACTCCTTCCTTAACTTCTGTAAACCCTTCTGGTAAATTAATAGAAGACATCAAAGAAGAAGATAATTTAATCTGTATTGGAATACTTTTATCTTTTGGCAGAACAACCTTATAAGTTCCTCCACCTACAACAGAAAATATTTTAGTATAATGATCAGGAGCATTTGAAAAGTCAATATCAACTGAACCAAAATCAATTTGAGAAGTAATAGTCTTTACTTCATATAAATGAAGATTATTGATAGATACCTTTCCTAATTCTGCCACAATATTTAATGAATCCATTTTAATAGGATTATTGACATAGATTGAATAATCAGCTATAACATCTGCACCACTCGTAATAATCTGCAATTTTTTTACTGATAAACCAGCTAGGTCTAAATATGACTTTCCTTTTCCATAAATAAGATGAAGGTCTAATTCTTTCTTTTTAGATAAATAAATATTCCAGCGATTATACAAGTCTTCATTGTCAGAGAAAATATCTAAGAAATTTTCATTTTTCTGCACTGTTGCCAAATCCAATACCACTTTCTGTGTATTTTGAATTCGTTTTTTTGATAACTTGGAACGTATTGTTCCTTCTTCAAAATCTCCATGAATCTTTGCTAAATAGGCATTATCAACGGCTGTAAAAAATGATTCTCCTACTGGAGTAAAAAATGTAAAATTTAATGTCTCTATACCTTTTTCATCCGCAATTGTATAGCGTTGAGCAACTTGTCCATGTACCAACAGTGTACACAATAGCCCTATAATCCCTATAATGTGTTTTTTTAACATGTTTTGTGTGCGAAAGCAAAGGTATTTGGTATGCTTGTATAATAAAGATAAAAAAAACCAACAAACCTTCAAAAAATAGTGCTAATTCTTTGTTTGTTGGTCTTAATTTTTTTCTAAAAAAATTCCTTTATTTTATCGAAAAAACCTCTGTCATTTTTAGAAGGGCTTGGGTTAAAGTTTTCTGAATGCTTTAACTGCTCTATTAATTCTTTTTCGTGAGAAGTTAATTTTTTAGGAGTCCATACATTAATATGCACCAATTGATCTCCTACATTATATCCATTCACATCCTTAATTCCTTTTCCTCTTAAACGAAGAATTTTTCCACTCTGTGTTCCAGCATCAATCTTAATTTTGACTTTTCCTGTAATGGTAGGCACTTCAATATTTGTACCCAATGCCACATCAGGAAAACTTAAGAAAAGGTCATATATTACGTTGTTTCCATCACGCTGTAATACATCATTTTGTTCTTCTTCAATGACAATTAATAAATCTCCAGGTATTCCACCACCAGGAGGCATATTACCTTTTCCACTCATGCTTAGTTGCATCCCTTCTGCCACACCAGCAGGAACATTGATAGAAATCACATCATCCTCTGTTACTACACCTTCGCCATAACAAGAAGTACATTTTTCTTGAATAATTTTTCCTTCACCGTTACAAGTAGGACAAGCATTTTCAGATACCATTTGTCCCAACATTGTGTTTACAACTTTACGAACACGTCCAGCACCATTACAAGTACCACAAGTTGTATAAGAAGAACCATTTTTTGCTCCAGTTCCATCACAAGAATTACAAGAAGTATTGCGTTTTACCTTAATCTTCTTTTCAACTCCTTCAGCAACCTCTTGCAAATTTAGCTTTAGTTTAATACGAAGATTGGTTCCTTTGCGAATGCGTTGACCACCTCCGCCTCCACCGCCTCCGAAGAAACTGCCAAAACCGCCGCCACCACCAAAAATATCACCAAATTGAGAGAAGATATCGTCCATGTTCATACCTCCATGACCACCACCACCAAATCCTCCATCAACTCCTTGATGACCATACTGATCGTATCGAGCTTTCTTTTGCTCATCGCTTAAAATTTCATAAGCTTCTGCTGCTTCCTTAAATTTTTCTTCTGCCTCCTTATTATCAGGGTTTTTATCAGGATGAAATTTAATAGCTACTTTTCGATATGCTTTTTTTATTTCAGCACCAGAGGCATTTTTGTCAACCCCAAGTACTTCATAATAATCTCTTTTTGACATAATTTTGTGCTTTTATAAGCTGTTTTGTGTTTTATGCGCCAACAACCACTTTTGAAAAACGAATTACTTTTTCACCTAAATAATATCCTTTTTCAATCTCATCAATTACTTTACCTTTCATATCTTCAGAAGGAGAAGGAATTTGTGTCAAAGCCTCATGTAAGTCTGAGTCAAATGCTTCACCAACAGCATTGATTGGTTTTACCCCTTCAGTTTCCAATAACTTCACAAATTTGTCATGAATTAAATTATATCCTTCTTTGATTTTTTCTGCATCATCAACCTCTACGTTTGATTTTGTTGCACGATCAAAGTCATCAACAACAGGAAGAACTTTTACTAAAATTTTTTCTCCAGCTGTTACTATTAAATTTGCTTTTTCTTTATTTGTTCTCTTTCTAAAGTTGTCAAATTCAGAGTGTAAACGTAAGTGCTTTTCTTTTAACTCTTCTAACTCAGCTTGTATTTTTTCCAATTCAGAAACTTCTTCTGTAGTTTCTTCATTTCCTTCTTCTGTTTGTGCTTCTGTCTCTACCTCTACATTTTGAGTTTGAGTATTTTGCTCTTCGTTTAATTCTTCTTGGTTCTCTACTGTATTATCACTCATTGTATTTATATTTTAAATCACAAATGTGTTTTTTCCTATCTCTAAATTTATTCCAATTTCAAAAAACTGTCAAAATGACATTTATTCCTCTTCACTTTTGTTTAATGAACGCCAAATTGCATCTTTTAGCTCTACCAAACCTTGTTGAGCAACAGATGAAATAAAATATGTTTCTACATCCTCTGGAAGTTCCTCTCTCATTTCAGTAATCAATTCATCATCTAACATATCTGATTTTGATATGGCAAGAATTCTTTTTTTGTCCAATAACTCCACATTGTATTTTTCCAATTCATTCAAAAGCAACATGTATTCAGAGAATATATCATCACTATCAGCTGGTATTAAAAATAATAAGGTTGGATTTCTCTCAATATGACGCAAGAAACGTGTTCCTAAACCTCTACCATCTGAAGCTCCCTCAATGATTCCTGGTATATCAGCCATTATAAACGAACGATAATCACGATAAGGAACTACTCCCAAATTGGGTACTAAAGTTGTAAAAGCATAATCTGCTATTTCTGGTTTTGCTTCAGAAACAACAGACAACAATGTTGATTTTCCAGCATTTGGCAATCCTACCAAACCAACATCAGCCAAGACTTTCAATTCCAAAATCATCCATTCTGTCATACCTTCTCCTCCAGGTTGAGCATAACGAGGTGTTTGATTAGTTGGTGATTTATAGTGAACATTTCCATTTCCTCCATGTCCACCAGGAACCAAAATCAATTCTTGACCATCTTCAACAATTTCTAAAACTTTTTCACCTGTTTCAGCATTTTTTGCCATTGTTCCAAGAGGTACCTCTAAAATGATATCTTTTCCTTCTTTTCCAAAACGACACCCACCTTCACCATTTCCTCCGGCAGTAGCGATTACATGTTTTTTATATTTTAAATGAAGTAAAGTCCATAATTGAGCATTTCCTCTCAAAATGATGTGTCCTCCTCTTGCACCATCACCTCCATCAGGACCACCTTTAGGAATAAATTTTTCTGTACGAAAATGAACAGAACCATTTCCACCTGCTCCAGAACGACAACAGATTTTTACATAATCAATGAAATTTGAAGATGCCATGATTTTTTTATTTTTTATAAAAAGCAAAAGTACAGAGATTCAAGCAAAAACGCTAATTCTCTGTACTTTCAAATATGTTTGTTTATGTAATATTTTTTCTATAAAGAATCTATTACATTAGAAATATTTCCAAAAATTTCTTCTACACTTCCTACTCCTTCAATCGTACTTAATTTATCTTGAGCTTTGTAGAAATCTGCAACTGGAGTTGTTGTATTATTATAAACATCAATTCTGTTACGAATAATACTTTCATCTTTATCATCAGCACGACCAGAAGTTTCACCTCTTTTTGATAAACGAGTCACCAATTCTTCTTCTCCTACTTCTAAAGAAATCATTCCCGAAATAGCAGTATTGTTATCTGTCAACAATATATCTAACGCTTCAGCTTGAGCAACAGTTCTTGGAAAACCATCAAAGATAAATCCTTTTGCTTCAGGGTTTCCTTTTACTTTGTTTCCAATCATACCAATTACGACAGAATCAGGAACCAATTCTCCCTTATCCATATTTTGCTTCGCTTGGATACCTAAAGCAGTCCCTTCAGCAATTTCACCTCTTAATAAATCACCTGTAGATAAGTGAATAAATCCATATTTTTCGATGATATACTCACTTTGAGTTCCTTTTCCAGCTCCTGGAGGTCCAAACAATACAATATTTAACATGTTTTTATTATTTAATATGTAAATTTTCAAAAGAATAGGTTGTCAAATTACACATTTTTTCTTTTTTTTCCACTTTTTTTGAAGGAAAGGCAACCTTTTTGTTTAAGGTTTACTATATTCAAAAAAGGTATATAACTCTAAACAAACCTTATTGAACCCATGAAAAAACTTGGTATTAGTATTAGTTTTTTTCTTATAAGTATTGGCTTTGCAAATGCTCAATTTTTTAACAATGAAGATTCGAAAAAGAAAAAGCAAACTGTTGAACATGAGGAACGTGCACCACATTTTCCCACTTCAGAGATAAGCCAAGCTGAAGAAGATAGTTTACGCGCACTTTTTTCAGAAGAAAATTTTAAACCCGAAAAAGAAGAAGATAAACCTAAAAATAATAAAACAGGTTTTTTGTTTCCATTACA
>JACLAC010013235.1_pt1 | contig 13756 bp, 10 predicted proteins | sample 8027881 | NCBI WGS metagenome assembly JACLAC01 (sample SAMN15725517, study PRJNA655200) | protist metagenome | isolation source: fluorescence activated cell sorting (FACS) single amplified genomes of... | place: Spain: Blaines Bay Microbial Observatory, Mediterranean Sea | collected 2016-01-19 | reverse complement strand
AGGTGCGGCAATTAGTCATGATGGGGCGCTATCCGCATTTGCGTCGTCTACAGGCTCCAGGGGAACAAGATCAAAGATTGGTCGACGCCGCACTCTCACGAACAGAAGCGACGCGATTGGTCGGACGTCGTATCGACGAGCTGTCCGGCGGAGAACGCCAGCGGGTGTATATCGCCCGTGCTCTGGCACAGAATCCACAACTACTGTTGCTTGATGAACCGACAAACCACCTTGACATAAACTACCAGGTCGAAGTTTTCGACTTGTTGTACGAGCTCAATCGGCAAGAGGGGTTAACGATAATTTGCGCTACCCACGATCTAAATTACGCGGCCGAATACAGCAAGCGCGTCGCTTTGATGGCCTCTGGGCAAGTGCGCGCATTGGGATCGGCGGTAGATGTGTACGATCCAGATGTGCTCGAGGAAGTCTACGGCGTAGGAATCCGGGTCGAAGCAGGACCAAGAGTCGTGCCATTATCGAGGCGTACGGAGGAAAAATGAATGTAAATTTTTGTAGAGTGGCGGCCCATATCGGAGTTGCCCTGACTCTGTTATTGACGGCCGCCGAGCGGGGCGATGCGGTAAAAATAGTCGATGATCTAGGTGTTGAGGTGGACTTGGCAGCCACTCCACAGCGCATCGTTTCATTGGCTCCTAGCAATACCGAATTACTATTTGCTCTGGGCTTGGGCGATAAAGTGGTCGGGGTTACCGAGGTTTGCAATTTTCCGGCAGCGGCGACAAGTATTGGGAAGGTGGCTGGGTTCAATTCGTTGAATCTCGAAAAAATAACCGCAGTCAAACCCGATTTGGTGCTTGCGGCGCGAGGCAACAATATGGAGGGGGTGCGCTCAATGCAGGAATTGGGCATCCGCGTTTTCTCTCTGGACATCCAGAGTCTAAATGAACTGATGGAGGCCATTTACCGGGTCGGCAAACTCTGCGGCGCAGAGGCCGAGGCGGCTCTATTGCACGGTGAACTTGGCAAACGGATAAAAACAGTGGATGATCGCATTGCGGGAAGTGAGAAAAAATCGCGGGTTCTGTGGGGCTATTGGAGCGATCCAGTATATACGGCGGGTAAGAATACGATGATAGACGATGTCATAACCCGAGCGGGTGGGCTCAATGTGGCCGGCGTTGCCACGGGCGCTTGGCCGCAGGTTGGGCTGGAGACCATTCTCGCGTGGCAGCCCGACATCCTTATCACGACCTACTTGCCAGCTGGGCCGGATTCTTTGGCAGCCGAAATCCAGCGGCTACAAAATACCGCTGGCTGGCGGAAGGTGCCCGCCGTTATCTCGGGGCAGGTGTACTATGTCGAAGCCGATTGGTTAATGCGACCTGGGCCTCGACTGGTTGATGCCTATGAACAGATCGCGCGAACGATTCATCCATTGCTTTTCCTGGGCCGATGATCGCCGAACCAAGAGGGTGGTACTATACCTCGTTCGGCCTATTGGCTCTGTTGGCTCTGAGCATGGTGATCTCTTTGGGCGTTGGGCCGGTGGAGATTGCCCCGCTTAGAATGGTAGAGTTGCTACTGCAAAAGGTCGGTTTCAGCGGAGTTGAACAGGGGGTTGATGCCGTTATTGTCGGTGATATTCGCCTGCCTCGTGTACTGCTCGCTGCGCTTGTGGGCGCAGCCTTGGCCATGAGTGGGACGGTCATGCAGGGATTTTTCCAAAACCCAATGGCCGATCCCTACATAATCGGCATTTCGTCGGGAGCGGCTTTGGGGGCGACATTGGCCATTGTCACGGGTTTGGATTTCTGGTTCTTCGGACTGAGCGGAGTCGGGTTGTTCGCATTTTTGGGGGCATTGGCGGTTACAGTGGCCGTCTACGGGATATCCCTGCGCGGGGGCCGTTTGCCGTCTACCGTGGTATTGCTAAGCGGTATCGCCTTGGGCTCGCTGGCGGCCGCGTTGACATCCTATCTAATGATTGCGGCAAACGACGGGGCGGATGTGCAGCGGATCTTGTTTTGGCTGATGGGTAGCTTGGCATCTAGGCGCTGGGAACACGTGCACATGGTTTGGCCGCAAATTATCATCGGTGCCCTATTCTTGCAATGGTATGCCCGCGATCTAGATCTGATCGTGCAAGGCGAAGAGCAGGCCCAGTTTCTGGGCGTAGAGGTTGAGCGAGTCAAACGACACCTGCTGGTAGGTGCTACCCTTTTGACGGCGGGAGCTGTCGCAGTAAGCGGCATTATTGGTTTTGTCGGTTTAATTGTCCCCCATGTGATGCGGCTATTGGTCGGACCCAACCACCGGATCTTGCTGCCCTGCGCTATGCTCGGCGGCGCAATTCTATTGGTCGGCGCCGACTTATTGGCAAGGATCCTCGTCGAACCCGCTGAGTTGCCTATCGGCATTATAACCTCATTATTGGGCGCACCTTTTTTCCTTTACCTACTTCGCCGCCGAGGGGGTTTACATTAGGAAATGAAATTTAATTGTATGTGTCGAGATTTTCGTCCGGATAATTTCGTCAAAGCTATACCGGTCCTCAAGCACGCGTGCAAAAGAGGCGACATTGCTCGTTAGCGCGGCCGCGAATTTTTTGCCGGTTGAGGTTGCTCTATTCCCCACCATTGCCATAAACGGCATATACCCATTTAATTTAGATTGATCGCATGGGGCTCGTCCCCATATTTATGGTATATCAGCATGGGGGACGACCGTGGCGCATACGGTCTTGCTACAAAAGACTCGTGCTGCCCAGCGGCTGGGTCGCTGGAGAAGAGGACGAATCGGAGAAAATGGTAACTCTTTCAAAAATCTATACCAAGACGGGCGATGGCGGTCGTACGCGTCTTGGCGATATGACCGAAGTGGCCAAGACGAACCTGCGAATTGGCGCTTACGGTTGCGTTGACGAGCTTAATTCGACTATCGGATTGGCCCGGGTCCACGGGGCAGGACCAGATGATCTGCTCGGACGGGTGCAAAACGATTTATTCGACGTTGGTGCCGATTTGTGTGTGCCGCTGCCAGATGGCGAAGTAGCGGACGAGCGATTGAGGTTGCAGGTCGGCCAAGTCGAATACCTAGAGCAGCAAATCGACCGGTTTAATACAGAATTGCAACCTTTGCGCAGTTTTGTGCTGCCAGGGGGCACGGCGGCGGCGGCTTGGTTGCACATGGCTCGGGCGATAGCTCGACGCGCCGAACGCGAAGTATGGAGGTTGGCCGAGTGCGAACGGGTGGGAGAACCGGTTTTGCACTATCTCAACCGGGTGTCGGATTTATTTTTTGTTTTGGCGAGATTGGCAAATGATGCCGGCGGCAAGGATGTATTGTGGATCCCTGGGGATGGTGCAAGGAATGACTAAGCCTATAGCGGGTATTCTGCTACTCGGTCTGCTGGGCATGGGATGCAGTCAGAATTTCAGCGCCGAAGCGCCCGGGGCCGCAATGGCTGAACGAGGATTTAAGCCCGTGGTAGATGCGCCAGCAGAAATTGCGCAAGAAGGTGCGCAGGAAATGGGGCCATTCACGGCAGTGGCCCCTAGCGGTTGGATCGCAGAAAAGCCAACTAGTTCGATGCGGGTCGCGCAGTACCGGTTGTCTGGTCCCGCTGGTGATGCTGCGTTGGCTGCCTTCTATTTCGGGCCAGGCCAGGGCGGGGGACTCGAAGCCAATATCGAAAGATGGTATGGACAATTCAGTCAGCCCGATGGCGGACCGACGGGGGACAAGGCAAAACGATGGGATAAGCAAGTAGGCGATATCGCGGTGACGATAGTCGATATAAGTGGGACCTTTGCCGCCGGCATGGGCAATGAGACTACGCAGGAGAACTATCGCATGCTGGGGGCGATCGCAGTGCACTCTTCCGGCGCGGTTTTTTTCAAGTTGACCGGTCCGCGCGAAACGGTGGCCAAATGGGAGCGGAGCTTTGATGAGTTTCTTGGCAGTTTAACGCCTTGGGAAAATCAAATATAATAGGGCAGGAGGGGATGTGTTATGTATGTGCAGTTAGAAGATGAATTCGGCGACATAATCGCCAAGGCACGCCGGGGGCAAGAAGTGGAAGTAGCCGACCTCGCCGAACAGGCTGGGGTCACCATGGCCGATCTGGAAAAGATAGAAGCATATGAACCGATTCCCGATGTTGGCGTCGTGACGCGATTGGCGTCGTGTCTCGGTCTACACGAACCCAAGTTGGCCGCCTGTTACAATCGACAGTTTTTCCCTCTCTACCCGAGTGGGCATCCGATTGGCGGGGCCAAAATTGAGATGCTGGTGTTGGGCAGTGGTTTTTTAATGAATGGTTATATCGTGGGTTGCGAGGAAACGGGCAAGGCCGCCGTGGTCGATCCGGGATTCGATCCGGAGAAAATTCTCCGCAGTATAGAAACGATGGGATTTGAAGTTGTAAAAATACTGTTGACTCACGGACATCAGGACCATATTAGCGCGCTTTCTGAGCTGTGTCAGGCTACCGACGCACCGGCCTTCATTAATGCGGCGGATCTTGATCTGATGGGCAGCTTGGCCAATAAGATTGAAGGGGATTTGCTAGAGGGGGATAGCGTACATATCGGTAAATTACGTTTTGACATTCGCACTACTCCCGGTCATACCCCGGGCGGAACGAGCTTCGTCCATCATGAGGTGGCTTTTGTCGGAGACGCCCTTTTTGCCGGTTCGCTTGGCGGGACGAGAAGTCTGGCCAATTATTGCACACAGCGCCAAGCCGTTGGCGAAAAAATACTCGGCTTGGGCGATGGGGTTGTACTTTTACCGGGGCACGGTCCGGCGACGACGGTTGGCGAAGAAAAAGCGCACAACCCGTTTTTTGATTAGCATTTGCTTAGTGGGTCGTTTCAGGGGCATCCTCTTTGAAATTGGGATGCCCCTTTTCTTTTAGTTCGTTTAATGCCCAGTCGTATGCGAAATAACTGAGCTTTATTTTCTTTGCTCGCTGCAATTTGCTGGCTGTGTCGGTCGGTAGATGCGGCAACAGGTAGTTGGCTATTGTGGGCCGATGATCGGGATTGGCAAGACCGGGGGGAAACCATTCGGTAAAATCATTGCCATACCAGTCTAGTAGCTTGGAAAGTATGAGTTGCGTTCCTTGTAATTTTACATGTTTGGGATTGCGGGCAAAGCGCTTTAAGGCGCGAGTCAACCTGGGGTTGAGATTTTCGCCGGTATATGCTCTGTTATCGAGTTGGGGGCAGCTAAGTGCTCCGCAATTGACGGCGAAGTGTATGCGAGGGTCGCGGAATTCGGGTCGTATTATACCATTTTCTATATCGTCCAGGGTCAATTCGCGACCGCCGGCGATGAATTTCTGGCGATTAAAAAAACCGCTAAAATGAAAGGCGTCTTTTACGCTGGCAATGGGATAGGCATCGACAATGCCCTTGATCACATAGGCATTGTAGGCGTTGATCCAATAGGCCAAGCTATGCGCAGAGCTTGCAAAACGTTGAGGGTGGCTCACTGGGCTATACCTTGCGAGACTGTCGATATAGGCATCGAGCTGCACTCGATTCTTTGAGAGAGCCGCGTAACGAACGAGGCCTTCGTCATTGACATAATATTGCAGCACTTCATCAAATTGTGAGTGGCTGAAGGGCGCTGCCGCGGGAAGCATCGCTGGGCATAGGTAGGGGATCATCAGGAAAATCAGTTTGCTCATAGCTCGTTCTGTTGGGTTATGGGGCCGCTATTTATGTTCTGCTGCGCATGCTGCCGTACACGATTCGTCCTATATTGTGAACCTGCAGAATCTGGACTGCAACAAGAGATTGTCTAATGATACCGACCAGGCGTGATCTACTGATTCTCTGGGGTGTGGCGTTGCTGTGGTTGGCCCTCTTCACCTCCTCGATGCTCTATCATACCGGAGGTCGGTGGGCACTGCCTTTAGACGATTCCTTTATATATCTCCAATATGCCCGCCAGGCGGCCGATGGGCAATTCCTGCAATACAATCCAGGCGCAATTCCAACAGCTGGCGCGACGAGCCTTTTGTTTATGCTCCTGTTGGTTCCCGGTTTTTGGCTGGACATTTCAGGTGTCGGCATAGTCGTTTATGTGCTTTTTCTGGGGTATGTCCTGCTCAGTCTTAGCGCGAGTTTGATGTTTGCAATGGGTACGCGATTGGGCGGCAGGCAGAGCGGGTGGCTTTGTTCGTTATTATTTCTTTCGTGCGGACCGCTTTTGTGGGGTTTTTTCAGCGGCATGGAAATCGGCATGTTCAGCTTTTCTATTCTGCTGACCTTGAGCCTGTTCATAGCAAACGACCGCCGTTGTCCTTATGCTGCGACGATGATGGCCTTGTCCCGCCCGGAAGGGATCGTGTTGGCTCTATTGGTTGCGGCAATGTCGCTAACCAGGGATTGGCGCGATAATGTCAAGTGGTCATGGCGTTGGCTTATGCCGTTTGCTGCTCTGGCTCTGCAAGGCCTGCTGATTAACCACTACACTGGCTCACCTAGTGCGTCTGGTCTCTCGGCCAAATGGCTTTTTTCTGCACCGCATACCTCAATTCCTGCTACGATTCGAGTTATTCTTTTTTCCTTCACCGGTTTTATGAAGGGCATTCTCGCAGGCTCTCTCGGCGAGCAAACCAGTGCACATTTATATGCCTATGATGGCAACTATCGCCGGATCGTCTTCGCTCCCTTTGTAGCGTTATTCTTTATCGCCGAATTGGGCATCCGCTGCTGGGATGAATTGCAAACTCGGCGACCGAGTGTGGCCGTACTGGCAGCAATGTGGTTTGTCCTTGGCATCCTCGCCACCTGCACTTTAGTTGAATACGATGCGCATTTCAACCGGTATCAACAACCATTTCTACCCCTATTTATTCTTTTTGTCGGTTTGGGATTACAGCGGTTGCTCGCCTATAAAGGGGCAGAGGGTGCGGTCGTTAAAGTCGGATGGGGTTTTTCATTTTTCTTCGCTTTATGGGGATTAATCTCCGTCTCGTTTTTTGCTGTCGCTTATGGTGAAAACAGTGGCGATATACGCAACCAGCAAATCGAAATGGCCCATTTCATTGATGCCAACGTGCCGTCGGACGCGCGAGTCGCTATAAATGACGCCGGCGCCATGCGCTATTTTGGAAATCGAGAGACAATTGATCTAGTCGGGCTAACGACGGCGGGTAACAGCCGTCCATGGCGCCATGGTAGTGGATCTATTTTTGAGCGGCTTGAATCTATGGATCCGTCTCGCCGTCCACAATATTTTGCGATCTTTCCCAACTGGTTTCAATTCCCCGGTGGAACCTTCTTGCGGCCCCTGCATCGGATTAGGATTTTCGCCCCATCAATAATCGATGCGGAAAAGGTATTGTATCATGCAAATTGGGAGTCGTTGCAAGACGGGGGATCTTTCTATGGTGAACTGCCTGTAGGGGAGTGGCGGGTTGTCGATCATATAGACGTCGCAGATTTGGACAGCGAGGGGCTGCACGACTACTCGTCCTATGTGCAATACCCAGGCAAGGGGGAAGCCAATCTCCTGCTAAATCTGAGCCGCGAAGGAGAAGTATTGGCGACGTTAATGGATGGCGGCAGGACCGCAACCGGCGGTGAACAGATGAGTGTTGAGATCGATCCAGCCAAACCAGCTCTTTTGGCGATGCGTACAGTCACGGGCATCAGGCAGAATTTTGTCGTTATGGCCGACGGGGTTGAAATCGCCGAGGTGGATCTACCCGGCGGCAGAGGTCGCCATTGGCTCGACATCACTATTGCTCAAATTCCGGCAGGTCATGGGGGGGCGAGTGTGGCTATCGACACCCGTCCGATCCATTATGGTGGTGATCTGCGTCCGGTCGTTTCGTTTCACTATTGGGTTTTTCAGCCATGAGGGGGGCCATAAACGAGCAGATTGCCCTATTGGGCATTCTACTGGCTGGCCTTTGTATACGGTTGCTCTACTTGTACCAAGCAGTCGATACGCCGCTATTAGATGTGTTACTGATCGATTCGGAGTTTTACGATCGCCGTGCCAGAGAAATCGCCGCGGGTGATTGGCTGGGAGAACGTCCGTTTTTTATGAACGCCTTTTATCCGTATTTCTTGGCGATTCTATATGTTGTCGGCGGAACTGAATTTTGGATGGTGGGCCTAGTACAGTCGGTTATGGGCGTTGGGGCTTGTGCCTTACTCTATGGCTTGGGACGGCGACTGTGGGACAGCCGGGTCGGGCTGTTGGCCGCAGGTTTAGGTGCGGTATATGCTCCCCATATTTTCTACGATGGAGCTTTGCTCACTGCCGCACCGATCACATTGATGAACATCGCCGCGTTGTACTGCTTCGCGCGATCGACCAATGGTCGCAGGGGTTGGTTGTGGCTGGGAGGGATGCTGCTGGGGCTGTCGGCGACTGCCCGCCCTCTAGCACTCATTTATGTAGGGTTTTTGGGTTGCTGGTATATCGTCAAAATGGGCTGGTCGGGATTGAGTCGATGGATCGGCATTTTACTCGGCTGTAGCCTAGTGGTCGGGCTGGTTATTCTGCGAAACTATGCCATCGGCGGGGAATGGGGACTAACTACTTCATCGGCGGGAATGAACTTTTATGTCGGCAACCACCCTGGGGCCAATGGCATCTACTCGCAAGTCGACTTCCTCAATAGTGCAGAACCAGATCTAGAGCGTGCGGCTTTTAAACTCGAAGCCGAACGGCGCAGTGGCGGGCCACTTGGTCCCGGACAAGTTTCTCACTTCTGGTTGCGAGAGGGCTTGCGCTTCGCGGTTGAGCAGCCCTGGGATTATCTGCGCCTATTAATACGCAAGGGGTACCTGTTTTGCAACGGGGTCGAAGCGCAGAATAACCTGAGTATTTATTTTGCCAAGGACTTAATACCCTTGCTACGGTGGTGCTTTGTCGATTGGGGTTTATTGGCGCCTCTAGCTGCCGCGGGTTGGATTTGGCTATGGCGCAGTCGATCAACCGTTCTCGACCTGTATGTGGCTGCCTATTTTGTGGGCTGCTTGATATTCTTCGTTTCTTCCGAATACCGTCTGCCCGTTGTGCCAGTGATCTGTCTATATGCAGCTCGGTTGATCATCGCGGCGATAAGCTTTCTAACGGCAGAAAAATATCGAAATTTCGGTAAAGTTATGATGCTTTCTTTATTGTTGGCATTACCGATCAATTATCGCGACGCGGGGGCGAAGCAACTGACCTTGAAGCGGGTGGATTATTATAATTTTGCCACGCTTTACCAGCGGCAAGGCGATTGGCTTCGTGCCGAACGGTTATTTCGCCAGGCTTTGCGGATAGACCCCTCTTTTGCTCCAGCTCGCTCGGGTTTAGCACGAGCCCTCTTCGAACAGGGCAAGCCGAGCGAAAACAGCATGGCGTACGGGGAGGGCCGGAGAGGAATGACCCTTTTCCGCAACGGAGAATACGAAGCGGCTATTCTGGCCTTTAAAGGGGTCATTACAATGAATGGACCGCAACCACAAATATTGAATAATATCGGTCTCTGCTATTATAGATTGGACCGATCGAATGATGCCATTGATAATTACCTTCATGCACTTCAACTCGATTCTCTCTACGTTCGGCCGAGGTATAACTTAGGACTTGTGTATTTACGCGATGGCGACGAGTCTTCGGCCTATCTTTCTTTCGAGCGAGTTTTGCAGCTCGATCAGGATAATCATAAGGCGAGGTTTCAACAGGGGGTGACACTCGCGCGAATGGACAGAGTGGCCGAAGCCGAAGTGCACTGGAATATGTTATTGGCGAGAAATCCTGGAAATGTGCGATTGCGAGCGAAAATAGATTCGGTGATGGCGGCGCTATAGAATCTATGGAGAACGCAATTCAAATAAGCGGTGCTAGAGCCGGTGGGCTGAAAGATATCAGCATGGAATTGCCCCTCGGGAAAATAATCTGTTTTACCGGCCGCAGCAGTAACGGGCGCAGGGCTATGGCCTTGGATGTGCTTTTTGCCGAAAGCCGCCGTCGCTATATGCAGGCACTTTCTCCCGTCGAGCGCGAGGGGATCAGCGGTGTGGGTAAAGTTGATTTGGATAGCATAAGTGGTTTGCCGCCGGCCATCTACTTGGGCGGGCCACGCAGTAGCCGAACTGTTGGTGATTATTTACAGTTACAAGGATTATTGCTGCAACTCGCAATTGACAATGGGCAGATGCATTGTGCTGACTGCGGAGGGATATGTCGTGGCTACGAAGTGTCTGATGTCGAATCGCAACTAGCGCAGTGTTTGCCCAATTGCCGGTGTCTGATTTTGGCTCCATTGCTTCTGCGGGAAAACGTTGAATGGTCAAGTGTGTGTAGGGAGTTGGCTCAAGCCGGCTTTACGCGGTTGATGATCAATGATGAAATCGTACGTCTCGATGGAGACCGCAGCGATCCTGTTGGTGAAGCAGACATCTTTGTAGTCGTGGATCGCCTAGTTCCGGTGGAGACCGGCAGCGTGCGTTTCTTGGAAGCCGTGCGCTTGAGTCGGTCTATATCATCGGGACTGACCGTGGTAATGGATGTCGAGACGGGGGTGAAGCTGGATTTCAATCAGCAACCAACGTGTGGTGATTGTCGGCGCAGATACGAAGAGCAAAGCAGCGTTGATTTGTCAAACCCATCAGTTCTGCGCACGATCACATTGTTCGGACAACCTTTTGAACTTTTGCAGTCGGGGATGATCGGGGAGGTACGTGGTCTTTTTCTTGGCTGGGGGCAAGAGCACAGTTTGCAAAGCAGAATTGTAACAGTCTTGACCGAGGCTGGAGACTTGGGGCTCGATCATCTGCCTTTGAATCGTCGTCTAGACGCACTGTCCAGCGGTGAGTGGCAACGGCTGCAGTTGGTTTCATGCATAACCAGCGGCCTGACGGGTATTCTCTATATTTTCGACAGCTTTGGCAATCAAGTCGGGCTCGATAATTTGCCCAAGTTCATGGATCGCTTGCGGCATTTGGTCGATATGGGCAATACCGCCCTGTTGCTCGATCACTCTACAGTTGTGGCGGAACGGGCGGACCAGATTTGGTTATTTGCTGACGGATATGCGAAATTGGCGTTGACAGAAAAGCATACATCTAAGCGATTGCCTCGGGTCTCGCAATACACTGAACGGGAGATGTTGGCTATTCGTGGGCCGGGGCCGTTGGGGTTGCTCGATCTCGAATTGCCACAGGGCGCATTGATTTGTTTACACGGACCATCTGGATGCGGCAAATCTCGGATATTGCGTGAATTGTTGCCCGGCGTTTTAAAGAGACAGACAACGACCTATGCAGTGAGTGGAGTCGACAGGAACAATCGGGTTGTCGCCGTAGGTGCGCCAGCCAGCCAAAAAACTTTGATAGCCGAACTGGGGATATTCCAATCGATTGCTGCTCTATTTGCCGAGTCGGCGGCTGCGAAGGCGCAGGGGTGGGGGGGGGGGGGCGGCTTTTATGTTGGATAAACCTGGCGGTCGGTGTCCGAGTTGCGAAGGAGTGGGGCAAAGACATTTCGACTTAGAATTTCTAGAAGATGTGTCGTTTATTTGTGAAACGTGTGAAGGCTCGCGGTTTCGCCGCGAAGTCCGCGAAATCACCTTGCGGGGCATTAGCATATCCGATGTCTTGGCGATGTCGATAGAGCGTGCTCAACGACATTTTGCTAGAGATACCAAGATCAAGCCACGGCTCGAAGCGGCCGCTCGTTGCGGTTTGGGTCACTTGGCGCTGGGACTCGAGGTGGGGAGACTTGAGCGCGGAGAATGGTTGCGATTGCGGTTGGCCGGCGAGGCAACGCGTAATATCCAACGCAGTTGGTACTTAGTTGACGAACCGTCGAGCGGCGACCATCCGGAGGATGTGACACAGATGGCATCGGCGTTGCGAGGATTGGTCGAACGCGGGGCCACGGTTGTCGTTGCTGATAGCCATCCGGAGATTATGGCGGAGGCCGATCGGACTGTGGATTTGTCCCTCGAATAAGGATCTGCTGGCCACGGAATAGGTCCCCTTTAGGTTTCCTGGCGCCGAACCGAGTTAAACGAGCTTGCGGTATGTAAGAGTCCTATATATTATACATTATCGTTTTTAATGCGGACGAAAATTTTGAGCGGGATCCGCGTTTTCCTTGCCCCTTCTCGGTTTGGTTATCGTATGAGTGTCGTTAAAAAACTGCAAGAACTGGCTATAAACAGGCTCGACTTGAGTGGTTATATCTCCTGCGAACCCGGTGCGATCGTTGGCGAAGTTTTGAAAAAAATGCGCGAGCATCGAGTCAACGCCGTGCTGGTAGAGTCAGAGGGGCGGCTGGTCGGCATTTTCACCGAGCGCGATGTGCTCACCAAAATCGCGGACCAGCCCCAGAATTGGGTTTTGACGATCGCTGAATTTATAACTCACAACCCGCAAAACTTGACTTCGCAACAGCCCATCAGCGAAGCCTTACAATTGATGAACGCCGGCCATTACCGCGATGTGCCAATCGTCGACCATAATGGGGGAATCGAGGGTAATCTACCTCAACACGAGATTATCCGTTTTCTGACCGACCAATTTCCTGAAGACATCTACAATTTACCCCCCGATCCCGATCGCATTGCCCAGACCAAAGAAGGTGCTTGAGCTATGTGCCACGGGCGGAGATAACAATCAAATTTTAGGGAGGATCGAGCGCAATGGCCGAAACAGTGGCCTCATCGGCACTTGGTGATGGGCAAGTACCACAAGAAGAAGAGCGCCAGTCCGTAGTCATCGTTTTTTCGGGGGACTCTGGCGATGGAATGCAGTTGACTGGTGACCAATTCACGAATACTTCCGCCATACTCGGCAATGACGTAAGTACTTTTCCCGATATTCCCGCCGAAATCCGTGCTCCAGCTGGAACCATTCCAGGACTGAGTGGCTATCAAGTCAATTTTTCCTCCGAGGATCTTTACACAGCTGGCGATTCGCCACAAGTGTTGGTCGCCATGAATCCCGCCGCGCTCAAAGCCAATTTACCGGATTTAGATGCGGGTGGAACGATAATCGTCAATACCGATACCTTTAGCCGCAATGGGTTACGCAAAGCCGGTTACGAGGCCAATCCGCTCGAAGACGAAAGTCTCAGTGGTTACGACGTGCATCAGGTCCCACTGACGACGCTGACCCGCAACGCCCTCGAAGATATCGACGGGATGAACAACCAAGAGAAGGACAAGTGCAAAAATGCCTTCGCCTTGGGTTTGGTATTCTGGATGTTCGATCGTCCCATCGATTTTACGATCAAATTCTACGAGACCAAATTTGCCAATCGCCCCGAGGTCGTAGAGTCCAACTCCCGGGTTCTCAAGGCAGGTTACTATTACGGTGAGACCGCCGAGACCTTTCAAACTCGGATCAATGTGCCGAGTCGTCAGGTTGTTGAATCTGGAGTCTACAAGCGGATCACCGGCAACGAGGCAATTGTTCTCGGTTTGGTCACCGCAGCGCAAAAAGCACACAAGCCTCTTTTTTACGGCTCCTATCCAATCACGCCCGCCAGCACGATCCTCGAGGGGCTGTCAGCATTAAAGAACTTTGATGTGCGCACCTTTCAGGCAGAGGATGAAATTGCTGCAATGGGTTCGGTTATTGGCGCTGCTTTCGGTGGAGCGCTTGCCGCGACTGCGAGCAGTGGGCCGGGCATCGCCTTGAAAAGCGAAGCAATTAATCTCGCCGTAGTAATGGAGTTGCCGATGTTGGTGGTCAATGTCCAGCGCGGCGGGCCAAGCACGGGGCTGCCCACGAAGACCGAGCAGGCGGATTTGCTCGAAGTTCTT
>JACLAC010012423.1_pt1 | contig 13756 bp, 16 predicted proteins | sample 8027881 | NCBI WGS metagenome assembly JACLAC01 (sample SAMN15725517, study PRJNA655200) | protist metagenome | isolation source: fluorescence activated cell sorting (FACS) single amplified genomes of... | place: Spain: Blaines Bay Microbial Observatory, Mediterranean Sea | collected 2016-01-19 | reverse complement strand
TAAGGGGTCAACCTTTCGACTATCAACGTGAGCGGTTTGCCGCACGGACGAGCTCATGCAACCGATGCACTCACTGCAGGCTCTGCCCTCGCGCTGTGCACTGTGCGCTGCACAGGGCGAGTAATGGCAGCTCCAATTGTGGATGCCAAGCGGGACTTTGCCATAGGAAGAAAGTCAGTGCCCGCTGTATCAATGCGACGCGGCGGCTGAGGACCTCTCGGCGACTGCTGAGAGCGCCTGGCTGCATCGCTCCTCTATCCCTCGCTGCTTCCCGTCGCACCTGGGGGGCTCGTTCTGCCTTCCAACATCGGCGGGTGTTCTGCGTTCGCCGTGACCCACTTCGGGTCGGGTCCTTTTTTCTGTCTCATGCGATTTAAGGGTTGGCTCAACCGGCTTTCTTCAGCGGCGGTTGGTCTCCATCGTCGTAGTGTCGGCTCGGCTTCGCCTGATGGCCAAACCCTTCCTTGATGCTTCCTCTGCGGGTGCGGCAGTTTCGACATCATCAGCCGCCGTATCGGTCCGGCGGACCCCGACGGGCAGTGTCGGCGGCAAGCCCCCTCCAGAAGTTCGCTTCGCTGGAAGCCTGCTACTCCACCGCACTTGATGCATCCCGTGAAGCCGCCCATTGCGATGCAGGTGTGGCTGCCGTCAAATGTTTGCAATCTGGGCTCTCTGGCCCGCTCGTCCTCTTCAGTGCTTGCGTACCATTCATCCAGCGCTGCTGGAGTTGCGGCTCGGTGCTGCTTTGCGGCTCGCTGGATGATCTTTTCGTCCTTCGCCGTTATGTCTTGCATGGTTTCCCTTGCTCTCTTTTGCTGTATCCTTCTTGTCGCGGGGGTGACTAGTTTGGATTCGTCGCTCTTGATGCAGTAGCTGCGAAGCGCAAGCGTGTTCTTCGCTTTCGGTGTGGGCCCTGCACCGTCCTGCGTTCCCTCTGCTAAAACCGAGGCGTCCGTCGTTCTTCCCGCTGCGGGCCTTGCGGCGTCCTCCGTTCTTCTCGGTGCCCCTTCCGCGTCAGCTGGTTCGGCGCCAGCTGCCTGCGTGTCTTTTGGCGCGCCTTTGCATGGGCGCATCCATTTCGTCGCGTTCTTCCTCGTCCTCATACGGCATCTTGCGCAGAAAGTGTACGGCCCGTTTCCGAACAGCAGGTGCCCCTGCTTTTGTATCTCGATCTCTAATTTCGAGCGGACCTCTTCCATCGGCGGTGGCTCATACGTGTCCCCTGGCATGTCGATAGCGTGGACCAACGGTTGCCCGTCTCTCCAGTACTCGGCTTCCAAGATCGCCAGGCGTCGCGCTATTGCGAAAGTGCGGCCCTCCCACTGTGCGATGTACTCCATAGCCGGCCTGTCCCGCATGCATTTGGCAGCTACCGCGTTTGAGGCCGCGTCCGCGACGATGTTGCCGAAGACTCTGTGTATGTCGGCGCGTCCTTTCACAACTGCTTCGGCGGTGACATGGCCCTTTGTCCAGCTGACTGTGCACGGGTCGCTTCGCCTTGTGGCGGCGTTTAGTCTGCTCCAAATGTCGCCGTTCGGCCCCGATGCGAGCTTGTTTCGCGCCGTCTCTTTGTCGCGCTGCATCGGGTTGACGACGTACTTTGCGTCCTGCCATGTTGTTAGTTGGGTCATCTGCTCGCTCGTGGCCAGGCAAGTGGCCCAGCTCTCGGCTCTGGGTGCTGTTTGCTTGCCTGGCACTTCTCCAACTTTGATCCCAACTTCCTCGACCCTGCCGCTATGATTGAAGAGCAGCGATCCAATTCCCGCTCCCGCAATTGGTCGATTGTTGGCGCTCCTTTTGCTGAGCCTGCCCCGTCGCAATACGCCTCCTGCGTGAGCTCGATGATTTCGTTGAAGTTGAGTGTCTCCCAGCTTTCGGTGTCGTCGGCTCTTGGGTGTGCTTTGTCAACGTCGTACGCGGCCGCTGGCAGTATACCCCGCAGATATCGGCACTCCCAGTCTTTGTGCGGCGCTTCCTTTTTTCGGTGAAAAGCTTCCTCATCCAGTTGGACTTTCGCACCATGTCTGCCTCGTGGGAGTCGAGCCTGTTGCACGTCCAGTAGCGGTGACGTGCGTCGCCCATCTCCCCACATTTGCATCGCCTTGTTGGACCGTGCCACAAACAACCCGTGACAATTGCGTCCAGGGCCAGCACCGCGTCGCCATGGCCATGCCGCTCCAGCCATTTCCTTGCCGCTCGTGCTGGTTCCATCGTGGGGATGCCGGAATCCAAGCCGCGTCCGTGCTTGTGCTTGCTTGTCGTTTCCCATACCGTCTTGCTTGCCGTGCGCTCGAGCTCATCGAGGAAGGGGCGGTAGCTCATGCCTTCGCGCACTGCCTTGAAATCGAATTGGTCGCCGCTTGGACTGGTCACGTCGTCCATGCTCCTGATGTCCCACCCATGCTCTTTAAGGTTGAGTGCGGCTGCCGTCATGGGTCCAGTCGCTCGGCGCCACCCCATTGTTCCCGTCTCGATTTGCGACGCCACGATGTGCCATGCTACCTGGACCTCCCTTATGTACTTCTTGGTTGCAAGCCCGTACAGTCTCAGGAACGTTTTGAGTTGCTGCACCACGCTGTCGTTATCTGGGTCTGCGCGCTTGCCTAGATGCCACCAGATGGCGGAGGTGTGACAGCTTCTTCGCCCGACTGGCCGCGCACTGCGTGCAGTTGCGGTCTTCATATGTCTCCTCATTGCGGGGACGATGCCTCTGCATGAAGCCGAGAAGTTCATTATTGCCCGCACGGCCCCGTAGTGCATGCTTCTCGCTTTGCTAGCAAACCCCACGAGTGTGGCGACTCTCTTGGCGCACGTCGTTCCCTTCTTTATGCGGCTGCTTAGCCCGCTGACTGATCTTTTTTGCTCCAGCGACCAGGTCCGCGCCGACGTCAGTAAACGATCCTTCGACCTTTATGGTGACCCCAGCTTCGCTTCTTATGCGTTTCGCCACAGCGTGTGCGAGTTCCCGCCTGTTGGCGACCAGCCTGGATTTCGAAGAGATGACCACCTCTCGTTTCAGCAAGCTCTCAATGATCGCCGTCCCCGCCTTTGCCGCCTCCCGTTCGGCTTGGCCCCTGGCTTTGTGGACCGTGACTTGCGTTAGGTCATCTATGTGGCAGTAGTTCCTTGTTACTGTCGAGTTGGCTCTCGCTTCCACGATCGCTCTCTTGGTGGTGACCTTGGCGATCGCTGGTGCCATAGCGCAGCCTGGTAGCACGGATCGTCCCGTGCCTTTTTTTTCGAGATGGCGCTGAAACTTTCGTGGTTTGACAGAACCCTTGGGCAACGATATACTTGCATGGCGAGCGTCAGCGGAACCGGCGGCATGCCTGTTCCGATCGCGAGTTTCGGTGCCTCGACCGCATCGAGCCTGTCAAAGAATTCAGTTGCGCCGATTCCCAGCACGACGGCGTCGTGCCCGTGCAGCGTGGCGATTTCCGTGCGGAGGGCTCTACTCTCGGCTGCGCCTTCGGCTCCCTTTTTTCCGCGTCCCGCTGAGTCGCCCCGAAACGGGTTTGCTCGTTCCCATTCGGCGACTGCTCCGTTGACCACGCCCATTGTGATTCTCCATATCAGCGCTCCCAGCGCGGTGCACCTCGAGCCGCCTGACTTCTTCCCTCTTAGCAGCATGCCGACGACGTAGCATTGTTTGGGGAATGCTAGTTGCTTGATGATTGACTTCACGATCTCAACCAATTTCGCTTTGCATTTTGCCGATGCGTATAGAGAGATCGCGTCTGCCGAATCCGTCCATTGTGCCGGTATTTCCTTTAAACCTCTTGACGATGTCCTCTATGCGCTCGGCTGTGACCTCGTCGGCGAGTTTAGCGGCATACCCTTCGCCCTGGAGTTTCTTCCGCAGCGTCTTGTGGAATTGGGCGGCCTTCTCGCGCAGACCATCATCGTTCGCTGCCCAACTGGCGTTCCATTATTTCGGCGTGCTTGCCGATGATATCGGTTTCGTCGCAGTGGCCTTCACTTGTGAGCTGGAATTCAGGTGCGTTGGGCTTGCTCGTCCATTTGAAAGCGTCTCTCGCGCACGCCTCGGCTTCTTCTTTCGCCCACCTTGCCCAGATGGCTTGGGCATGCCTTCGATAACGCTCCTCGGTGGCCTTGACTACCCTCGCGATGGTGTCGACCGCAATCTTGATGTGCCCCGCAGTGGCTCCAGCCTTGGCGGCTCTCCATACCGCCATGCGCCCGGCGGTGGCATCCGCGTGAGTGGCGGTCTCCATCCATCGTTTATGCTCATGACCTGCCGCGCGCGCGACAGTCTGAACCAGCGTGTACCTGCACTCGCGGCTTGCACTCGCACTTCCGCATTTTGCCGCGTGGAGCAATCTGGATGCCTCCGCCCTGACCGTGTGCCAGAAGTCCATCGCCCAAGTGGCTTTGGGCTGCTCCCGCGGATTCCCGGTCTCGTGCTGCAGGTCCTTTTGCTTTTACTTCGTTCAGCTGGAAACGGCGGCCCCGCCCCTGTAGCTTCTTGCCTTCCTCCGAGCTGGGGTCGACCCCTTTGCGCTGACAGCGCTTGCATTTCGAGTGCCCGTGACCACTGCTCGTATTCTGTGCTGAGTTCCTCGGCTTCGTCGACGATGCCGTCGTCTTCAGCAAAGCGGTCGACTTCGGGGGCGCCTCGTATATTATCATCGTTCATGGCCTGACCCGCGCTGGCCCATGCCTCGTTCCAATCGACCGTGGGGATGCGATGCTCTGGCTTCCTCGCTGTTGGCCACAGTGCCTGTGGGCGCCGTGGTGCTCGCCGCACCACTTTCTCTGCCGCTCTGCATGCTATGCGAAGGTCAAGCCCATCGTGGGGAGCCCATGGCACATATTTCAGCGTAGAGAACGCCGTGATCCTGTCGATGATGGCATCCAAAACGATCGCGTAGTCGATGACTGAGCCTCCGACCTTGCCAGCGTGACACGCTGCTCCTCCTTCTGGTATCAGCACGCGCGCTCTCAGCCCTTTCAGGGCTGTGCAGGTGGTTACTTCACTCGGGTTCTTATTGAATCGCAGAGCAGCACGAACGGATGTTTCCCGAAACCCGTTGCGTTGGCGACTTGTCGGAGCCCTTCGTTGACATCGCTTTGCCTCGCGCACCCTGCGAAGATGTATATCTCGCCATGATCGAGCGTGAGGATCCTTCCAGCCAAATTGCACAGGCTGGTGGTTGCCGTCGCTCCGCTTGTCTCGTCCCCGCTCAGCGGTTTCGATGCAACGCCCTTGGTTGCTGCACACATGGCTCCTCCGTACGTCCCGCTCAAGGACTCCTTGGATTTCTGACTCGGGCTCCACGTTGCTGTCCATCCGTTCTTCTCGACACGGCGGGCTGCTTCGTGCATGGTCGTCCCTCGCACGTGGGTTTCGCCGGTGCAGAAGAACTTAGGTTTGAGTTCATGCATGAAGTGGTCGACGTTGTCTGAGTGCCGATTAACGTTGCAGTACACCACTCTGAATTCATTTGACTTCGGGTGACGCTGCGCCCTATGATGATTGCCAGCTGGTCGTCCTTTTTTTCACGCTATTGCGTATGGCATTCAGTGGGCATGGCGTCGCGTCCCTGCAGGGGGCTGACGGTCTTCCTCTGTCGCCCTGGCCGTCACTCGTGACGTATTGGCTTGCTTCATCGCTGTAGCTACGTACAGCCTCGATGTAGCCGTTGCACGCCTCGCGTATGGCTACGTGGCTGCTGGCGTCCATCCCACCGAACTTGAGGACTTCCTCTTCGACCGTAAGGAGGATGTGGGTTTCGGCCCTGTCCACCTCGCCAAAAGGGGCGTCTTCCAGCTCGTTCTCGTTTGCGGTGGGTGCTTCTTCCCCGTCGGCGGCTTCCACCGCCTCGGCTTCCTCCCTGGCGGCTCCTTCGGCTCCTGCTGCAATGCGCGCGAGGCTGCGGGCGGCGTCAATGGCTTGCTGCTCGCAAGCTGCCTCCGCCGCCGCTGCCGTCGTGCTCTCGATGCCCTTGCTCTGCTTGATCGCGTCCGCCCAAACTCGCCACGCGGCATTCTGCGCTCTGCAGGCCGTGGGCAGACTTGCGATGAAATCCACTTCTTCAGTGGGCCGTGCTGCAGCAAGCGCCTCGGCCAGCAAGATCGTGACCATGGCTTGCGCATTGCATGGGCCCGGGTTGCTGGCTTCCCCAATGCGTCTGCCAGCATTCGCGTCACCACCGTTATTGTTGCTGGAGGATATCAATGGTGATGTCACCGTCTTGACTTGCTGGCGGGGCTGTCGCGGCGGAAGGCCCACCATCGCCCGTTGGTTGCAGCGTCTGCGGTAGCAAGGTCGGCGGTGTGCCCGGCTGGCTTGATCCCGTTGGCGTCGGAACCGCCAGCTGCACACTCTGAACGATGCCTTCGGCCTGCGACAGTAGCGCTGGCATTGCTTGGTGGTGAGTGCTGCTGCAGAAGGCTGCAGGGAGCTGTTGCACCTGCTGGACCAGCTGCTCGAGCGACTGTACCAGTTGGACGGGCAACGCGATGGATCCTGGCGGTGACGGCACGTCTGTCGCCGTCCCTTGCCCGGCCTCCTGCGCTCCCTCGCGCTTGATTGCTTGGACCTTTGCCGCCGCCTCGGCGCACTTCGTGAGCTGCACGGCGTAGGCTGCCTGTGCCTCCTGGTGCTTCCTCGTGAGCTCCAGTAGCTGGATTTCGGTTTGCTTGCCTTCCTCTCGCATGCTTCTCTTTGTTTGCGGCGAGCCGCCCTTGTACTATTTCGGCTTCTCGCATTCGCACCGACCAGGGTTTGCTCTCCCTCTTGTGCTGAATGATGGCGTCTCGCTTTGCCTCTGCTTGCTTGAGCAACTCATCGAACCCTGGTATGAGGGCCCTTGCACCCTCGCCGAGGTTCTGGCGTTGGGCCACGCTGGCCTTGGCAGCCTCCAATGCTGCCGTTTCATTGTTGCTGCTCTCGTCGCTGTCCTCCTCCATGCTGCACGTGGGTTCGCTGCCTCCGTTCGACTTGCTAGCGGCCTCCTCGAGCCTCTTTCTTTTAGCTCCTCGTGCTTTGCGCTGCTGCCTCTTCGTCTTGCCGGTGGCTGGCCATCCCTCTTCGTCGGGTTCGCATCCATGTTGTTTCTGTTTGCTCCTTTTCGACTTCGAGGGATGTCTTCCATGCTTGCTGGCTTCTTGCACTTGAAACAGGTTTCTCTTGTTGACCATGTCCATTCCCCGCAAGCGCCGCAGATCCAGTAAGCCCCGACCTTTGCTTTGGCCATACTCGGTCTTTGCGCTGAATGGTGTCCGTTGAGAAGGTCTCTGGCGGCAGCTACTCTTACTATGGCTCTGGCCTGTCCTCGGACCCTCCTTTGGCGCCTATGCCAAGCTGGTTCACGGGCGTCCGACCACCCCGTCGTGACTCCGCGCAGGCGCTGCCCAACGGCCGTTGGCACAACTCGTCCCGCCCCACGGGACCCAAAGAGCGATGCAAGCGGTTTGAGCAACATAGCGCCTGATGATGATGATGCTGATGATGATCGACTGCGCTCTGAGAGAGTTGTCAGGTTTGGAGCGTTCTCCGCAGCCCCTCTTGCTCACGGCAGATAGACGTTCGGGTCGTTTAGGCACCACATCTCGAATGCCTGCTCGTCTATCTCGCCTATCTCCGGGGCTGCGTGCGCTGCACCTGCAGCTTGGCTGTTTTCGTGGATGTCGCGGTTGTTCTGATCAATGTCGTCGTTGTTGTGATTGATGGAATGGCTGTTGTGGTCATTGCTCCGTGGGGTCAAGGGCGCTCTGGATGGGGGACGGACCAGAGCTGGGGTGAGGAGCCGGGCGCGGCGGGAGGAACACTTGGGGCGCCCTGGAGGGGGACGGACCAGGGCCGGGGTGACAAGCCGGGTATGGCGGGTCGTACTGGTGATTGAAGGCGCGAACACAGTCGTTCTCATTATTGCTATGCTTTTCCCGATTTACTTGATCTGGCGCATAACTTGGGGCGTCCGCTGTACCTGCTACAGCGTTGGTTCTCTCGGGAGCACACACAAGGCGCTCAGCACGGTCGTTGACTTCGCTGTTGTTGGGCTGACCACCATGGAGGTCGCGCCGCTGGTCGTTGTTGTGAATGCCAGTGTTGATGTAGTCGTTGTTGACTTGATGTGCGGGGGCCTCCCTCCTTTGGCTGTTGTTGTAGCTGGCAAGGCTGTACTGATGGTTGTGCTCTGGAACGCCGCCAGGATCTCTGCTGGCATTGCTACTAACATTATCGCTGGACTCTGGTGGCGCAGCTTCGACTGCTCCTACGTGCTGTGCTACGCCAGGGTGTTCAGGGGCAGCGCTAACGCGCTCGGTGACTTCACCAGCGGCAGCAGTTGCGTTGGCAATTGCATCAGCGTCCGTTGGAGCGTGGGCGGACCCAGTCTGCTGCAGGTACAGCGACACCGGATTGGGTGCCGTTGAGGGTGGAAAAAGACACCTGCGACTGGTTGCACTGCTCCGGCATGTGCGATGCCGGGTGTAGGCTGCTCCGGCCGTTGTTTGGCCGATGCTGCAAATCATCGTATCTGCTTGTTCCCATAGCAAGGTTCTCTCTATCGCTTTTCTGACTTGATTATACGCTTCGGCCCCTGTGACTCTCGGGCAGCCTGAGGCTGTCGACAAACTGTTGCATCTAGCGGCTGCCGCACATACCGCTCGCAGTTCTGCACATGATCTCGAATCCATTCTGCCGTACGTTTCCAGCGCGACTGGGACGACTCTGTTCATTCCATATCTTTCATCTTTGTCGACACAGCCCGACCTTGCTGCATGGCCAGGGTTGATGGCAGCTTCTCGCTCGTCCTCGCCATGCGGACAGCGGATGGTGACATAGAGGGGAACCAGTCCAGTTTCTCCCGGGAAGGAAAGGACTACGTCGAGTATCGCCTCTTTTATACGGCCATTCTCCTCGATTTGATATAGGCTTGGCACCGCTCGCTCCTCATCCGCGTACACATTATTTTTCAAACGCTCTGCAAAGCGAGCGTGTCACCATGCGGTGGGGTTTCAGCCTTGCCTTCCCTTTTCTACACAACTGCGGGTGCGCCAGCGGGTTGGTCAGCTGCTCGAGACACTTCGGTTCTGTGAACGCTTCCGACGACGTTGGGCCAGCGGCGTTGTCGGAGCAGCAGATATGGCACTGCATACCTTCGACAACGGCCATGGTGCCTAGTCGCATCTTTGACATCACCAACCAGTGCGTGTTGTCAATCAAGCAGCCCGGGCCTGGGATTTCGGACCATGTTTTGCCGACTCCCTCACCACCAACTGACAGCCATTGGCTTGCTTCGTACTGCGGGAGATCTGGCGTGTGATGTAGCACTGTCATCGCAAGCTCAACTCTTGTCATGAATGCACTGAGCATGCCTCGCCCGACCATAGGCTCGTTGTAATAAGCTGCCGAAATGTGGCGCGACCACGGTGATGCAGCTAGTAGTACCTTCACCGCTGGTTGGAACGTCACAATCTCTCGCGAGGCAACTACCACTCCGATCAGTGAAAGCTGGTCCCTGCAGTATGCCATGGCCTTCTGGGTTGCGGCAGGGCAGGTCGTGGGCTTGCCCATAGCTGCTGCCAGAACAGCGGCCCTCGGACCATTGATCGTCTGGTTAGCCAAGTATGCTGCAGGTGCACGCAGTGCAGTACCCAGCGGTCGAGGTAGCTGTGCTCTGACCCACGTGAGACTACTACCGCCTCCTCCCGTCGACACTTCTACTGCGTGTCTGACCAGGCTGTCCATTTGGTCGTAGAGCTGCATTGCTGATTGGGGCGGCATTATCGCTGCGTCGAATGACAGCGCTTCCTTCAGTGATTTGGACGCCAGCAGAAAGGCGGTGTGAGCCGAGAAGGGCAGTGCACTCTGGGCTAAACGGGCGATCCGTTCTGCGAATGCAGCTTCCTCTTCCAGCCGTTTGGCAGCAGTCTCAAGTTGCCTTTGGAAGTTGTCAATTGCAGACTTGAACTGGTCTTGGACTACCCCACCCAGAACGCTCAGGCCATCTACTACAACTGGTAGTTCGTACTGCTGGTCATAGAGGGAGCCAACCATGACTGCAACAGCCTCGTCTGCTCCAGGAACCCAAACCATCGACTTCTTCGCGTTGAACTTACCTCCAACGCACTCTACGTTCCTTTTCCATCGCGGCCAGCTGGCAGCTAATGAGGCGACTGTACCAAGTCGGTACGTGTCATCTTGGTAGGCGGGTGCAGCTACGGCTCCTGATTGATGTTCGCTAATATCCGCATGCGTGCTCTGGCGCCAGAATGCAAAGAGGATCGTGGTGATTCGCCTGCCCTGAGCTCCGCCTCTTCTCGCAACAATTGTCTGCCATTCCCCTTCTGCTTGCAACTGGTAGCGTGTGCCGAGCGCTTGCTCGCTGGCAACTAGGGTACCCGCAAGTCCAGGAATCGTTGCGACAGTGGCCTTCATGGCTGCTGACCTGACAAACGTGCCATAGGCGTTGCTGAGGTCTGCCGCTTCAATGCCATACAACTCGCCAAACCTTCCGTTGGCAAATGCCTCCCGGTTGTAGAACTCGATGTCGCTTGCCCAGCTCTCAAGCATGTTCTGTAATACCAGCGCACCACCACTTGTGACAATTCCAAGGTTGCCTGGCTCCAGCACTTGGTGAAGCTTGCCCATCTGATGCTGGATGGCGCAACTTTCAGCTAACTTTGTCAATGCCTCTGCAATGCCCAATGGGCGGCGTTTTATGCCAGTCTGCGCGTCGGCTTTTTCACCACAATCAAGTGCAACCAATTTGGCAGCAGTCCAAAGGTCAGTGGACCGAGTGCAGATTCGACCACTCGTCCACACCCCTATCCATCTCTGCAGCGCTCCAATGCCACCCCTAACTTTCCACATTCTACTAAGGAGACGGTTGGGTAGTCCACTAGGTCCAGGTTCCGCGTGGCAGTTGAGAGCTTCGAGTCTGGACCGCACTGCCTTGGAGGTTGGTTTACGCACCGTCGTTGGGAGTTGGTATCTGGCTATCTCCACTGCTGCTGCATACGCCGCTTGCTCCTCGTCTGTAATCGGATCTGCAATAAGTTCGGTGGGCTGCGCAATTAGGGCTGGTCCCTCCGGTACTTCTACGCTGGCCTTGAGTGCCTGCTTTGCGCCCACTATGTCACCGCTCTGCATATTTAGGATTGCTTTGGTCTGGCGCTTTACCTCTCCCAGACCTCTTTCACCTTGGCGAGAACGAAACGCGGCTTTGTCAATGACGCTTCTGGCTTTCTGTTCATCATGTAGACCTTTCAGCAGTTGGTCCCATTGCCCCAATTCTGCAACAGCTATACGAGCCTTGATCATGTGCACCACCCTCATGCTCGTCTCCAGCTCACCCTCTTTCAGTGGGCCTATGTCCAGGCTCTGCTCCTCGGCGCTGCTGCGCTTACCGGTACTGAGTTCCTCAACTGGCCTGTACATTAGGGCTGCGTACAAGGTATGCAGAAAGGTGCCTTGCACGTATGCCCGTTCCTCTGCGTCTGCCGTGCCTGCTTTCGCTGCGTGTGCTTCCGCATCTGCGTGAGCAATAATGGCGTCGCGCATGAGTTCTAGTACCCTACGCTCTAGTTGCGGCGGTACACGGTGCCAGAGGCATGGGACTGGGGTTTTCACAATCTCACGGCAGAGCGTAGCAGACCTTGAGAAAATGTCGCCATCGTCGTGTGTGATTTCTTCTGCTCTAAACAAGACCCGGGACTGATCTAGTCCACTCTGGTTGGGTGAGAATACCAGTGGGCCTTCAACTCCAGCTGGTGCGTTACCAGGGATTGGAATCTCTGGGGGTTACTGGTCGCTGGCTGGGGCAGCTGCTGGGCACTGCTGTGCACAGTTGGGGTGAGCAGACAGGAGCAGCCTCCTTCTGACATCACCCGTTTCTTGCATGGTACGCTGCAGACAAAGTCGCCACATGTTCGGCAGACTATCCCAAACTTGTCCCGGACCACAACGCACTGGCACGCCTTGCATTTGCGGGGTTGAGTCACCCTGCGCTTATTCCAGTCAGCTGGACCATATAATACTCCTCTTATACGTCTGCTCCGGGCACGTGACCGGTTCGGTGGTGGCTCTCCGGCATTTGCGTGCTGACTCGCTTCTAGGTTTGAGTTCTGGCTCGCTTCGACGGTGATCACCCCACCTGCGTTAGCTGTGACAACCGCACCTACCCAGTGGTCCGTGCTGCTTTGGGCCGGGGCGATGTTCTGTGACTGTGATTGCACGGCTGCCCTGCCTGCTGGCTCAGTGCACGCACCCGCCTTTTTGGGTGAACTTGCGCCTTTACTTTTCTTTGGAGAAACTTTACTTCTACGCCGCTGACTTATTGGGTTGTGGTGGGTGTTCAGGGTGTTGTTGCTGTGGTTGTTAATTTCGCTTGCACTCTGATTCTCTTGTCCTTCTCTGCGTACCTGCGACCTGCTTGCTGGCAGTGGCGAACTTACTTGATTTTCACCTATGCCAAGCACTTCGATCTCTGCCAACATTTCACGAGTTTCTCTTTCAGCCCGCGAACTGCATGGTGACAGGAAAATGTCGTGCGTTACTTCTTCGTCATTAACTGCTCCGGCCTCTTGGTCAGCTCCAATAGCAATTGCTCCCACTTCCTCTGCGGGAGGTGCTGCGTTCTCAACTTGTGTACTGGGATAGGCCGAGGGGGGGTTCCCCGGGATCGCTTTCGACTCTCCTTTCATTTTCACCTGGGGCACGCCAACCTCTTCGACGGGCCCTTCTTTCTAAGCTGGCTGCCGCCTCCTCTATGCTGGTGGCGCCTCCATCTGGGCCTGGCACTGCTGCCTGGCCAACGCGCTCTCCAATGTGCCACTGCCATCTCCGCGTTGCTCTGTCGTCTTTGTATTGTGCACTGCGTGGGCAGCACCGGCTACTGTAGCTGCGCCATCCACTCCGCTGTTGGCTCCTGATTACTCGTCTTTTGGATTTGATTTCGTCTTTGAATTTGACTTTGACTTTGGGCTCGTCGCCAATCGCCCAGGGCTTGGGGAACCACTCTCGCGCGCGTATCGCGCACCTTGACTGCACCTGCGAACGGCATTGCTCCGGTTCGCGTCCAGAGTTGCCGTCCACCGCAGCTTCCCCGGGGGAACTCTGGCGAGAATGATGCCCCCTCGTCCCAGTACGATGGCTTAGTGGATGTGTAAGGTTGAAGTAAATGACGTCGTGGCGCAGCTGCAGGGCGCTACGCAGGGCATAGTAGTGGATATTTAGAAAAGTGGCGAAAACGAGGTTGTACTCAACGTTGCTATTTGCACCATTGTGTTGGCGGAATCGCTGTTCGTGAATGACACAGTGGTTGGTGTGGTCATTGACGGTGACGCTCTGAGCTACACGGTAGTTCTGGACAATTTTCTTTCTCTCTACTCCACGTCTTGCACTGCCTCTCGCTTGCTTAACGATAGCTGCGACGTACTCGCGCTCTGTGATAGCTGCGGTGGCTGCCGCGGCATTGGCGCTCGCCTCGGCATTTGTGGGGGCGCAGTCTGGCTCAGTCTGCTGCAGGTACGGCGACACCATAATGGGTGCCATCATGGATTGAAGCAGACACCAGCAGCTGGCTACTCTGCTCCGACATACTTCTGCTACTTTACAGACGTCACCCAGTTGGGCGCCTTGCTGCGCAACTCTGCTGCAGTGTGCATAGCAGCGGCAATGAGACTTCCTTCTGGCGCTGTCTTCGCAGCTGGGTGAGGGCGTCCTGGAGGGGGACGGACCAGGACCGGGGTGACAAGCCGGGCACGGCGGGAGGAAGCCACGGGG
>JACLAC010001784.1_pt1 | contig 13759 bp, 11 predicted proteins | sample 8027881 | NCBI WGS metagenome assembly JACLAC01 (sample SAMN15725517, study PRJNA655200) | protist metagenome | isolation source: fluorescence activated cell sorting (FACS) single amplified genomes of... | place: Spain: Blaines Bay Microbial Observatory, Mediterranean Sea | collected 2016-01-19 | reverse complement strand
GTGATCAGGGAGAATGATGGAATTTCAAACTAGAAATTTACAAAGGAATGCTGAACTGACTGAACGCATGACCCACATACGCAATTATAACAAGTTTCGACCCAATGCATTGAAAAGTGCATTGTACACTCTAATTGATTGCCATTGGTGGGATTCATTTGAAAACAATGGCACATCACCAATACCAAATATACCACTAAAAGCAATCAAAGAGATTGGGGAAACAATAAGTTCTATTAAAATGGAGAGAAGGTATAGGCGTAGTCGTATTCCGGTACCAAATTTTAATTTTGCTAGATATATCCAAGGATATCCCGATCTTCATCAATATGATTTGGAGAATTTACTTCAACGAGTATATGACGAATTGGAAAATCCACCCATGCAAGATCCCGATTATGAAAATGTTTTTGGAGGCGATGAAGAAACAATGATAATAAAAGAAGTTCATGAAAATGGCTGGACACTTATAATCAATAGTTGGAGAGCTAGTTCAAGTGACAGTATCTTCGTACGCTTGCCGAAAAGCATAGCAAAAATTGCACGTGTTGGAACAGAATTTAGCTTTTTTGATTTCGCATCTCGAAATGGTGAGTGGAGACCAAACCTTGATAGTGAAGAAAAGTTTATTAAAATTGAACCACCAGGTTATTAAAATTATACAAAATTTAATTCCCCTGAAAAACATACATTTTTTTTAAATATTACAACATTTGTTCCACCATTCGTTTCATGAAAAATTTCTCACTTGAACTCAATTGATCACCACCCGCTAAAAGCAATTTTGGTTTTGTACCAATCATATCCATAACATTTTCTTTTGGTATATTGTATTCATTTATTAAAACATCAACGCTATGATTCAATTGTTCTGGTGTAAACGACAATACTTTTGGCCATTTTTCAACCATTTTTGTTGTAAATTCACGGTCAATTTTTTTCTCAATCACAAACCAATTATATGAGTTAATAATCGTCTCTTCGTTGCATAATAATAACAATGGTGCATCTTCAAATATCATCCCTAACTTTCGTTCAAGTATATTACAATGTTTACAGATGACATTTCCAAGTGGTTTTAATTCATTTTCAACACTACGTGTTAAAAATTCTGGGTATACTTCAACAATATTAGCCAGCCTTTGCTCTACACTAACTGGTTGTCTCCAACTTTTATCGCGTATTCCTAACCTACGTAACCAATCAAATGCAGGAAACAAGGTATTTTCTACATCTGCTTTTAAAAGTTCTGGATGTTTTATACAACACATTTTAAAAATGACATTATTATTTCTAGTGTCCATACCAGGTGTTATTATAGTTTTTTCCTTAGAAGATGATGATGAGGTCGAGTCGTTCTCGTTCTCTTCTTGATATGGATTGATTTTCACTTTTTCAATTAAAAATTGAAATACTTTTTCAATATTTAAATCTATTTCACCTGCTTTGTAATCTTGAATAAATCTACGATATGTTTCTACATTTGAACCTACTTCAACAACAAATTGGGGATCTTCCATGGTTGTCAATGCTTTTGCATGTGGCATTTTATTTATATGTTGATGTTCCAATAAATGCAATGCAAATTTTACCCGTGGCTCTACACGTTGCTCAAAACTATAACATAAAATAATTGGATTTAAAAACAATAATTTTTCATTGTACAAACCACCATGATACGATGTTAAAAATTCAATATTTTTTTGTATCCATTTTTCTGGATTCGGCCATGCAAATAAACCTTTGCATAATTTACTTGTTGGATCAATATGATTTGCTTTTAAATAATCTACTAATGGCTTTACTTGCGTATCCGGATCGTAAGTTAATAATGTTGGAAAGCTTGAAACTAAATCACCACATTGTGCTTTATTAAATCCAACAAATTCTAAGAAATCAAACATTCGCATTAAGATATCTGTATCTTTCAAAAATACAGGTAAATGTCCTTTAATAATTGCTAATATATTCACATCATATTGTTGAAACAATTCAATTTTTTGATTTAAATCTTTTGTATTTTCAGTTAATATACGTGGGGAAGCTGCTAATAATGTATCCCATTTAAAATTTGGTGTATCCAATGTTATTGTTGTCAAATCATGTAAATAATCATACGTATGTTGCAACTCTTGGACTGTGTAAAATAATAATTCTGGCGATCTTTTTAAAATTGCTTTCATTTTATTTGTTTGTTTAAAAATAGTTTTTAAATAATCATACGTATCATGTATTTCTATTTGCGATGCATCATCCACTATACTTAGAGACAATTCTGGGCATTTTTTTCCCATTTGTTTAATTTCTTTCGATGTGAAATTTAAATCATTTTTTAATATTTCAATTATTGAAATGGTTTGCATCTTTGTTTTTTTCGTTTTTTCAATTGTTGTAGAAGTAGTCGTGGTAGTAGTAGTAGTAGGAGGAGGAGGAGAAGGAGCATCACTTTCTTTTAAATGATTATTGTCATTTTTTGTAGTATCATCATTTTCGTTTGTTGAATAAAGTGTTTCAAACATATTAAAAACATCATGATTTGCTGGAATTGTTGTATTTATGGTTGACGACTCGTTCACCACATTGTTATTATGTTTATTATTATCATCCCCATTAAAATATGGTACATCACCTTGTATCGATGCTCTTAACATTCTACGTTCCATTGTATCTGGCATATCTAAAGTTGTTGCACGATGTAACATACGCATATTATCCCATATTAACATATCACCAGGATTATTCCATTGGAAAAATTCACAAAATGGACTATGTTCATATTCTTCTTCTATGTTATTATTATTATTATTAGTAGTAGTACTGTTGCTGTTGTTACTACTTTCTAAAAATACATGCCAATTGTGTCCAAACATATGATTATAAAGACGTGTTAATAATTGATTACTAACATCTAAATTTACTGGTGTTTTGCCATCTGGTAATATTAAACGAGTTGTATAACATGGATTCACATATATAGATAACCGTTTTGAATGTGGATGTTCCCTTATTACCGGATGTATTGCTTTATATGATTTGTCTTCTTCTGTAGATATTTCATTAAAATGTGCTGGATCTTTCATAATTGTCATTAAATCATTATTTTCCATTCCATATCCACCATTATGAGTTGAACTATGTTCAGCATATAAATTTAATATTCCATTTTTCAAATCTAAAGGCAATGCATCATACGCATTTGCACCATCGCATAGCCATGTGCCAATACCAGGAACAGTTGCAGTTCTACCATCATTATATTTCACTAATGGCAAACCAACTGCATATAATGCCGTTGCTGCAGCCGGTTTATCATTGTATGAATTATCAGAATGCCAATGGTCGGAACCTCGTGGTTGTGATGGTTTTTGCGTTTCTTCTGATGACGATATTATTTTTCTACCTTTTGTATTATATAATTGAACACATGCACCTTGTTCATTGACAGGAACAAGCGGTTTCTTATTTCCAAAATGTTTCACTAAATCTTCAAATTGATTAGCAGCTTGTAAATTCATCGAACGAAAAGATACTGCACCATGTTCTGCTAATAATATTTGCAATTCTTCAACGGAGACATCAGTTGTACATGTATGAACGTTTCTATTAAAATGGTGATGATAAGTTCGTTGTATATTGTTATTGATAATAATACGACGACGTAAAGGTAGGTATGTTTTTTTATAATAATATCGTATCATGATTGTTATCTTTCTTTATGATTATATGTTGTACTTTTGTTTCTTTTCTTTTGAGATCTTCCTTGCCATAAAATCTTTTTCTTATATAGATTCGTCTATATTATATAGTGTATATACATTATATGTTTTGTATCTAATAATATCTTTTTGTATCTTTATATATCTTATCCTTTGAACTTCGGTCGGAGAGGTGCTCGGATCACAAATCACACAAGAGCTCTCCCTTGCTAGGCTTGGCTGAGAGAGCGAGTTAGAATGAGGGTTTGAGGCAAAACTCATTGATCTAAATTTAGCTCTGGCCGATGGCCGAAGGCGAGAGGAGAGCCAAATTAAAATACTCAGGTGATTTTATTACGACAAAGAAAAGTCCAACAATTAGCAAATGGTAGTAAAAAAAATAATAACAATGCCACCAATCAAAGAAACAATCCAAGATATGGTAAAAACTTTTCAAATAGATCAAAAATAAAAGATCGAAGTAAGGACAGAGATGAAAAACGAAGAAACAACAATGATAATAGAAACAATCGTCGTAGAAAGAATGCAGATGAAGTCGAATCTGATAATCGTCGACGTGGTGGAGGAAATCTTCGTAATAATAACAATAGGAGAAAAGTTGCCGGAGGAGGAAGAAGAAATTAAATTTTTTTAGTAGAGATTTTTAGAATTAATCAATAATATAATTTAATTTACATAAAATATAATTTACAAAAAGTCGTACGAACGAACTTCGTACGAGCGTAAGTTTATAAATTCGTACGAGTAAATATATTATTTTACACGTCGCATATATGTGTGGATAGTTTTAAACCATTAACATACCTCCACATTTACACCACCAAAAACACAATAAATTTATAGACGACAATTCGTATGATATGATACATGATGGGTGCACTAATTGCCAGAGTTTTATTTCTTCTTCTTTTTCTTCTTTTTCTCTGCCGAATTTTTATTATTTTTCTTATTTTTCTTTTTTACATTCTTTCTTATAGGTGGTTCTCGTCCTTTGCAAGCATTTATTGTTTTGCAAAATTTAAAATCATCATTTGGTTCATGAATATAATCAGAACGAATATATTCTGTAATTTCGTCTTCATAATCTTCGACAAATATTTTACATCTGCTCATGATAGTTTCATTCATTTTTCCTTGTATCGGTACTGGTGTACACAATCCATATTTATCACATTGGTCCATATTTTCCGATGTTTTATATGTATTACATACTTGTTGTTGATCGAAAATATCCAATAGATGAGAATCTGATGTATGATAATTAATTTTTTTCCGTTCATCCATTCGCCATCCAACGGTTACTTCCATATCAACTGTTGTATTCTTCGATGATTCTTTTAATTGACTTTTTACATGATTGACGTATGATCGACATACAGAGCATGCTAATGTCATCTCCTTTGCATTTAAGACTCTTAAATCCGCTATATACGATGGACCATTACTCGTTTTTTTCACAGCTTTGACCGGAAGGGCTATCGACCTTTTTGTATCAATTTTTGTTTTTTTCTTCTTCGCATTTAATGTTGATACTTGTAAAAATAACAATAATAATGTGATAATATTTTTTAATAATAATTTGTGATTCATTCTTCTTATCATGTATACAAATATATAAACTAACACAATCAATATATATATTACATATAGAGAGAGTTAAATCGTTCGTTGTTTTTTTTATACTTACTATATATATATATTCACAAAATATAAATAATGTGATTTATGTTTTTGTTTTTTTCATCCATACCACATTCTGTATCTTTTATACACGTACTTACCTACTTTTCAATACTAGGTGGTATAATCGAATATATATCTATAATGGAAAAGATATGGATTATTCGTTGTTTTTGTTTTTTTGTGGAAAAGATAGAAGAAGAATATTAGAAATATATTCATCACGACAGGGATTTAATATTTGAATACATCATTTCATATCCATACTCGTAAATAATATATATATATAATAAATATAATATTGTTAAGTAAAAAATATATATTTTTTTTGATTGTACATTGGACACACTGTAGATATTATTACATTATGGAACGATATTTACATGAACAAGCTTTTTCACAAGCAGTTGAAAGTGGTACATGTTTAATTATTAATGCAAATATAGAATCGAAAATTATTAATTTTATCATGTTAGATCGACCAGATTTAATCGCTGAATTATATGAAACTAATAAATTACATAGTGATGCACGTTTCATTAATTTTGATCATTTCACAGGGTTGCAAGTGGCTTCATTATTTAAAGCAATTGAATCAATAAGATATTTTATAAGTCTTGGTGCATCAACAACTTTAACAAATGTTATTGGACGGGATGCCCTTTGGTATGTGACTACTAAAAATATTTTAATGGGCATGAAAAAGCTTGGCGACAACGAAATGGAAGAGAAAGACGATTTACAGGAGTTCTATTTCTTATCAAAACAATTGGATAAATTGTTGATTACGGCACACTTAGCACGTATACCAACTGACGTGAAGTTAGAGGATGCATATCAAAAAATGGAATTAACAAAAATATTAAGAATACGTTTCAATGAATTGCAAAATTATCAAGATATTAATGATTTGCCACCAATGCCAGAGAAGATGTATCATGATTTCATGAAAATGATAGTACATGATGAGGTAAATGATTTTAAAGAATATCTATCAACAATAAATAACAACGAAGAAGATGATGATGGTGATGGATCAAGTAATATTAACATAAACAATCATATCATTCACGCACCAATCTTAAATTCCAATCCATTTTTAAAACGCACATATTTACGTCATGAAATATTTAAGCGAATTCATTTATGTCCAAAAATATATGCTTTTTTCACAGCATTACCATACGTTGAAAAAAGTTCATATAAAAATTTTGTTGATTCAAATTGACGCGAAGCTGATTATTTTTTATCATTGGAATATTTAGAATTGTCCCAAGAATTAAAATGTGATGATGCTGAATTTTTAACATTTAATGATACTGAAATGGTCATGAAAGGAAATAAGAAAGGACAGGATAATTTAAAAAGTCTTACAACATCATCAACAATGTCATTGAATACAAGAAGCGATACGAAGTAGAGGGTGATTTTTGTTAATTATGGAAGTGTTTATATGTGGGGACATGCAGTGCGAAATGGGTTGTTGCCATCTCAGGGTGAAATAAAGTGTGTGTTTGTACGAATATAAAAGTATTATTACGACGAATATATCATCTCGTATACATTTTAGTAAAGTAAATTATTTTGAATATCATATCATACAAAAAATGAAATTTATCAAAGACATTATTTTTTAAATACTACAGATGATCATCTCTCCCTCTCTGTCTGTCCGTCTCATTTTTTAATACGCTGTCTACATATATCTATTCACTGCAAGGATGCATAATGAATGGATTCATCCCTTGCCATTTGATCACGTTGACGTTTGATCCCTAATACAATCCCACCAATAATTAATACAACGCCAGCTATTCCAACTACCAAATATATTGGTTTCAGGAAATGATTTGTTGTCTTTAATGTTGATGCAGCAGCAAGATTATTATTCTTATTATTATTTACAGTGGTTCCTTTCATTGTTTCCTTAACAAGTTTTGATTTTGCTACTTTCGATTTTAAAACTAACTTTGTAGCTGTTTCATCATGAGGATGTTTAATTACCTTGCTCATACTGCTACTTCCTGTTTCACTTTTAGTTGCTTCCGCTAATTTGCCTTTTGGAACAGTTTTTGCTCGTGCATATTTTGTAGGTGATTTTTTATCTACTTGAACTAAATCCAAATAAGCTTGACATGTACCACTTGTCGCACCATCATTTTGATGTTTTAAAAGACATTTATGCAATGCATTATTACCTGGTTGGACATTGGAACATACACGATCAATGTCAGCTGCACAATTACCAGCAACGGTACGATCTAAACGCTTCACACATAATGGATGTACATCTTTATGGGTTCGTTGACGATCTTCTAAACATTTCATGACTTTATAGAAACCAACAGCACCACCATCTGTATTTACATGTTTGCAAAATTTATGAATATCTTGACAACAACACTGTTTTGGTGATTTATGTTTATGATCTGCTGAGTTCCATCGTTTATTTGGATTGCGTCCATGTCTCATACCATTTCCATAACGTTCATGATGTCTATTGAAAACAGAATTTTCAATACCACGTATAATAGAGGATAAGAATCCATCATGTCTTCGTCTCCTATGATGTATAGCACCAGGGAAGAACTGTTCAAACAAGTCTTCACCACCAGCAAACTCATCCGTAATATCTGGTGCAAAAAAACCATCAAATGCATGTTGTATTTCATGACTAGCTACTTGATCCAATGCTTCCATGGCATGTAACCCATCAACGCGTTTTGCCATGAGCTGTTCTGCTTCTTTATCTAGTTTTTCATTTTCTGCTTTATCACGTGCAATATCTTTATCTGCCTTGTCTAAAGCAATATCAGCAACATCCTTCGCTTCTTTAAATATGTGATTAATTTTTGCTTCTTCCACTTTATTTGCTTTTTCTAAATCTGAATTTGCTAATTTATCAATATCGTTTGAGTTTGATGGAAGTTCATCATTGTTCTTGTTTGCCCAACTAGAAGTAATTGTATCAACTCTGCTACCACTATCGGTAAAGCTATTATCATTTGGTTCATATGTTACTTTAATATTTTCTTCTTGTATTTTTTTAGTAGCATTTGTTGTTGATACATATAATAATGCAATAATTAAGAATATTATTTTTACAATCTTCATGTTTTAATAATATATATATATATATATATATACTATAATGTGTGTGTGTGTGTGTGTGTGTGTGTCTTTCAACTTGTTTAATATGAATGGTTTTGATTTTGTTTGTTATTCATGTATATGTTTTCCTTCCTGGTATGTGTCTACTTTCTCACTACAAACACATCAATATTTCTATTTTTTAGTTCTATTTATTATATATAACGCGTGTCATTAGTTGCTTATTTATTCTTCTACTATTATAGACCCTCCTCCTTTTTAATTGACTGTAATGCTATTTACATGTTAGGGAATTAGGATGGAAATAGCAGGGCACCAGGCACAGATGAGGATGAAGATAAAAAAATTGAAGAAATGGAAGCAGAAATGGAAAAAGAAATTGAAGCGGAAATGTTCAATTGTAGAACATTTTCATATATGATTCTTATTATATGGCCAAACCATACATCGCCATGTATGGCCATGGTGAAAATAATAAATTAGAAGTATATATAAAATGTATACTTAATAAAATGATATATGCATATACATTTTATTTCTGGGAGTGACCTATTTCCCGGGTTAATATTTCGGCCGTGACTTCGGAGTGGGTACGTTTGCTTTGCATGGTTGCTGTGTTGTTTTGGGATAACTTTTTTACTTTACTGAACATTTTATAAGATTTTTTGTGTATATATATACTAACTATTTTATTTCACGGTATATATGGAAACATGTACTTTGTCCCTTTCCCCGGTGGGGACATACTCGCCTGCCAATGCTATTCGCTTACTAATGATAGTTACAATGCTATTTGGCTACTAATGGACGAAGCAGATATAAATAGATAGGGATATTGTAGTTGGTCTCTTTTATATTGTTGTATAGCTTTTAATTGTGATATCATATTATCACTGAGTTGATTATTATATAGGGTCAATATCTTTAATGTATTGTTTGTTTTTAATCCTTCACCAATACTTTGTATTCCACTATCATCAGTAATATTATTATCATGTAGGTACAATACCTTTAATGTATTGTTTGTTTTTAATCCTTCACCAATACTACCAATACTTTGTACATCAGTAATATTATTACTACGTAGGTTCAATTCCTCTAATGTATTAGTAATTTAATTTCATAGATATAGCAATAATAGTCTATAGTCTAATAAATATAACTAAAAAATGCAAGTGATTGCGGGTTGGATTGAATGAATAATAAAAATATAATAATATATATTATTAATAAACGTCGAACGACAAGAATATATTTATAAATTTATATAAACCAGTGAAGCGATATATCGACCGTAGCACCAACAATAAGAATACTTGTACGTGTTGTTTATATATATATTTATCTTACTATTAATATATAAAAATAGTATTCACTAATAATAAAAATAGTATTCACTAATAATAAAAATAGTATTCCTACACGTCGATCGTACACGACAAGAATATAGTAATACAATTATAAATATATATATAAGAATACGTGTATCAGTTGCACGTGTTGCTTATAGGTATCTTACGATTGATAGTGTTGTATTATGTCGTGTCTTTCCGATAAAACGAAGCAAAAGTTAATTAAGAAGGATCTATTTCAGTTGCGGGTACGGGAAGCGTCTGCCTTTGGTGCTTTTAATAGTTTTGTGGTCCTTCCAATATTACTTATTTCGTATGCGATCTATTTAAATGTATCGAATATAGAAATATCCGAATCCGAGATGGTCACCACGAAGGAGTGTGCCCCGTTCAACTTCACCTGCACGACGAAATGGGGGTGCGAAGTGGCTGCGATGGGAACGAAAACCACGGCACTGTTCACGAAAGGGAAGAACTCTTTGTATTTGAAATACGGGCAAAGGATGAACGAATCGATATGCCCGGGTCTGAGCGAGGGGTTGGATATTGCACCGAGGGCGGCTTTGAAGGTGGACGATCGTATCTATAGCAGCTTCGAACACGGTGGATTTGGATATTTTGGGAGTGCTAACGGCAATATATACCAAGTGAACCTCGCGACGATGCGTCTGGTGAACCAGAGCAAGCTGGGTGATGACTATCTGGCTACAGGCTTTGTTGACGGTGGGTACGGGTACTTTGGGGGTTTGAGTGGCATGTACAAAATCGATTTAAAAACCTTGGCGCTTGTGAAGTCTGTGGGAGTAGATTTATTACTCACAGGCTTCGCTTCCAACGGGTACGGGTATTTTGGGGGTTATTATGGCACTGTCTCCAAAGTCAATTTAAATACGATGGAAGTGGAACATCAGAAGACAATCTCGAACCACATGTTATATGCGAGCATTCTGTTCAAAGGGTATGGCTACTTCGGCGGTGCTGACAAAACCATCTATCAGGTGAATTTGACCACCTTGAATGTCACATCTACACCTGTGGACGAGGTATTTCTTTCTGTATGTTGCGGTCAATACTGGGGCACTTTTTCGGGGAAGGTCTTACTATTCGACACAGATCAGAGGAAGGTGTTGAATACATGGAATCTCGGGAAGGGTGCCATAGGGACGCTCACAGACGGGTACGCCGGGACATATTCAAAACCCGCGCATGTGGTTAGTTATGGGGGTGTTGATGAAACCGGCGAGGACTTCACCCTGACTGGTGTCCAAGGTATCCGCACCGGCTTCTCAACGGATGCTCTCTACTACGGGAGCGATAACGGCTACATCGTCAAGATCGAGGTAGAAAAGCAATTCCCACATGCACCCATATACCCCACCATGGGAGAACCCATCGGGATGATCCATCAAACGAACCCATTGGATTTCCCCACGCAGGACGACAAATCCTCTACCTTCTCTTTTTTTTCCACCAACACCACCTTTACGAACGGAAGACAAACGGTGGAGTACCTGTACCAGAGCACGCACGTTCATACTTTCAAGGATCATCCATGCGGGACCTCACAGCCGGACTACCTGTGCCGTCGAATCAACCTAGGACCGATTCAAATGCAGGTGACGAAAAGTTTGAAGTACGGTACATACCTTCTGTTGACGATGTGTTTCACAACTGCCTCTGCCATGTTCGGTATGCTAGGGAAACTCACCCTGTTTGCAACCAAAATGTACCCTGTCCTCAAAAGGAAATGCTATAAAGAAAAGCAGGGCGATGATGAAGCAAAAGTATGGGCTCCAAATCCATTGGATTCAATGGGAAAGGACAAAGGCGATGTGGAAATTGTAAAAATGGATGATGTAGTTTAGATTATTGTTTTACTACCAATTATGTGCCAAAATCTGCACCTGTGGAAAAATGAAATAAAATAGAATATAAATTCAATGTATTCTTTTCTAAAAGATGTACTACGGTGCTATTTCTACCGATATACGAAAATCTTCTACTAACTGGAATCTCTTTCCTGAATGGATGCAGAAAGCAGTAAACTACACAAATAATATTACTGAGTTTGTATTTAATGATACGAACCTTTTTAATGGGATTATCTTACCGAATAGTCCTGAAGGAGATGCGTATACATTCTATTATCAACATGAAAACAAAGATGAATTATGTGAAGGGATGCGCATGATTGCTAGTGTTCTTCAATTAGCTTTATTAGAGGCTAGAAATCAGAATCATATTGCTATGACGCCAGATGAAATAAAAGCGAAATTAGAAGATGAAATACGCGTTGAATATGATAAGGATAAAAACATGAACAAAAAAATACAAGATTATTTGGATATTATTGGCAAACTAGATAAACAAAAGTATAATTACATTGGTAACATTTTTATACGAATTGGTATTGCAATATCATCCAAAAAACCTGATGAATATCATTACAAGGGGAAAACGAGTTATCGCGGAGGTGTTATTGAAATGTCGGAAGAAGCAGAACGCCAAGCACCATGGCATGTAAATGCGGAAGGATTAGATCATGCATTTGGTGAGTATGAAAATGGTAAAGTCGAAACGAAAGGAATACAAGACGACGGTTCTATAGCAAGATATATTAAATCAAAATGGTTTGTATTTGAAAATGTGATGAAGAGGAGGGAATACACAGTGGATAAGTCGCAAAGTGGGTTAGTAGTATTTGTGGGTTATACTTATGGTATTACCGATGAAATGATGACCAATTATCCACATATGTTTAATTTACGTCGTAATGAATTTAAAAAATTACATGACGAAACGAACGATGTAATTGGTAATAATTATCTGATTAAAGTGAAACGGGATTCATCTTCAATGTATTACATACCTAATAAAAGTCGTATATTTACACATGCAAGGTATGTATCGTTTTTTAATAAATGTAGCACTTTATTAAGTATGTTACCAACTGGGTCTTCCATAGGGATATGTTATAGTGGATCAAAAGATGGGAATTTGAATGTTATTAGACAAGATGGCAAAATAATTGATATTTTTGGTCCATCGGTGAATATGGCTGCTCGCATGGAAAGTATGGATTTTAAGTATCCAACATCGGTTGGTGAAACTGTATCATTTGATCATCACAATAGGATTTCATTTGGAACGTGGGAAGAATGGCAAATAGAGAAAATGATTGGTAGCAAGGTTAGCAGTAAGGCTAAAAAAGAAGGTAGTGAAGCTACTATGGTGACGGAGCCTTATCGCGTAGATAAAGTTCCATTGGAATTATTAAATGGTGGATATGGTAGTTTTATTCATATTTTATCAAAGCGATTACATGGTTCAACTGGCTTTAAAATAGGAGATCATGTACGATACAAGGGTCGCCGTGGTATATATTTTTATGGTAAAATAATGTATATTGATCCTATAAATGCTAAGATTGAATTAGATGATACTAAAAAATTAACACATGAATTACGTGTTCGTATACTAGAGAAGGTGCCACGTGATCATATTCCCGATGAATTACTACAAATTATAGCGAATAAGCCATCCGTGGGTATAAATGTAAATGTAAAATTATAAAATGAAACATATAGATTATATTGTACAAGTTCCTAAACAAATTCCAAGTGGATAAGGTTATTCGATTATATCAATATAAGAGAGCTGTAGTTGTATTCAGTTGATAGATAGTATATATATTCTGGCAAGTGTTATATAAATGAATGTACAATGTGTCAAAGAAACAGATCATCTGTTAACATATGATACTGCATGGGTAGCAGGTTATAAATGCACATCAATAGAATTATATTTCATTATATTGGGCGTAGCAGTGATATTACAAATTGGTAGAAATTTCATATGGACAAAAACGTCTCAAGCTACAAGAGAAGCATTGCATGAACC
>JACLAC010026702.1_pt1 | contig 13763 bp, 16 predicted proteins | sample 8027881 | NCBI WGS metagenome assembly JACLAC01 (sample SAMN15725517, study PRJNA655200) | protist metagenome | isolation source: fluorescence activated cell sorting (FACS) single amplified genomes of... | place: Spain: Blaines Bay Microbial Observatory, Mediterranean Sea | collected 2016-01-19 | reverse complement strand
GCGAAGACGAAAGATTAATAAAAATATATAAAAATCTTAAATCAATGATAGCTAACTTAAGATTAGTAATTGTTCCAAGGCATCCAGAAAGACATACCGAGATAGAACGAATTCTAACTGAAAAAGGATTTAAACATTCATCACAAAACAATAGCAAACTAGAATTTGAAGATAATGAGGTAATAGTTATAAATGCTATTGGTATCTTGGCCGAGTTATATGCTAAAGCAGATGCAGCTTTTATTGGCGGGAGTATGTTAGGCGATACAGGAGGGCATAATATAATTGAGCCTGCTGCATCTGGATGTCCATTTGTTGTTGGTGAATATATGTATAATTTTACAGATATATTAGAGTCATTTTTAATACGAGATGCGTGTATCCAAGCCTCAAGCGACAAAGAGATAGAACTATCTTTAAAAAGTATATTGACTGACAATGATCAGCATGGAAAAATCAATGCATTAGAAGTTGTTAAAGAAAACAAAGGGTCATCAGATGCGCAAGCAAGAAAGATTTTAAGTTTTTTAAATTAAAAGGGGCATATTTTGAAATTAGTTACAGCAATCATAAAACCTTTCAAGGTTGAAGAGGTAAGATCCGCATTAGAAAAAATAGGTGTTTCTGGAATGACAATGACCGAGGTTAAGGGTTTTGGAAGGCAGAAAGGTCATACCGAACTTTATCGTGGTGCAGAATACACTATAGATTTTCTACCTAAAATTAAATTAGAGATAGCTGTATCTGATGACATAGTTGAATCTGTAAAAAGCGCAATAATTGAAGCAGCAGCCTCAGGAAAAATTGGGGATGGTAAAATTTTCATATCGCCTATTGAAGAAGTAGTTCGAATAAGAACGGGTGAGACAGACGAAGACGCTCTGTAAAATTCAATTATTAAAAAATTAAATCAAAAAAAAGTCGTTTTCCTTTTAGGTCCTACCGCATCCGGAAAAACAGACTTAGCAATAAAACTGTCAAAAAGCTTTGATTTTGAGATCATTAGCGTCGATTCTGTGATGGTCTATAAAGATGCTAATATTGGCTCTGCAAAACCACCAAAAAATGTCTTAGAAAAATATCCACATTTTTTAGTTAATAATAAAAACTTAACCGAAATCTACTCTGTTGCAGAATTCTGCAACGATTCTTATAAATTAATTGAAGAAATTCACTCTAGAAATAAGATACCATTTTTTGTTGGTGGTTCGATGATGTACTTTAAGTCTTTGTTAGATGGTATAAATGATATGCCTGCAAGAGATGATTTGTATAGGGAAAAGCTTTTAGAAGAGAGTTTAAAGAAGCCGGGTTATCTTTTTAATCTTCTTTTAGAAACTGATCCTGAGTATGCAAAGAAAATTAAGCCAAACGATGAAAAAAGAATTTTGAGAGCTCTAGAGGTTGCGAATAGTTCAGGAAAGACGATGACAGAAAATCTTAATGAAAGCTTCAAGAAGAGCTTAAAAAATAAGTATGATATTTTGCAAATAGGTATCTATGAGGAAGATAGAACAATATTGCATAAAAGAATTAAAGACAGATTAGAAGCAATGTTTAACGAAGGTCTTATCGAAGAGGTTGAGGATATTAAAAAAAATTACTGTATTGAATCAAGTCACCCAATTCTATCTGCTGTAAATTATAAGCAAGTTTTTGATTATTTAGATAACCATATAAACAAAGACGAGTTATTTAATAAGGCTTTATTTGCTTCAAGGCAATTAGCAAAAAGGCAGATTACATGGATTAGATCATGGGAAGATCTTAATTTATTTAAAATAAACTCTGATGAAGAGATTAAAGAAAATATAAAGAATTTCTTATAGATGGCTTTAAATATATATTTAAGCCCATAAATATTAACTATAATATAAATATATTGAGGTAAATATATGAACTGGGACAATCAAGACAAAGATCCATGGGGTGGTAAGAATGATGCTCCTGATTTTGATGATCTTTTAAAAAAATTTTCATCTGTACTAGGAGCAAAGAAAGCAACTTCATCTAATGGCTCAGGTTCAGGAGGCGGCGGCAATAAGCTATCCTCAAGTAGAATATTTCTGTATGCATTCTTTGCCTTTTTAATTGTTTACGCTTCTCAGTGTATATATCAGCTTGATGCTTCTGAAAGAGCAGTTATCTTAAGATTGGGAAAATTTCACGAAGAACAATCTGAAGGATTGAACTTTAGACTTGCGGGAATTGATGATAGGTATGTTGAAAATGTTTCTTTGACTAGAAGATATACACAAACAAACAGTATGCTAACTAAAGATGAAAATATTGTTGATGTTACTGTTTCAGCTCAATATAGAATTGCCAACCTAAAAGATTTTGTACTGAATGTTAAAGATCCTGAAGGCAGTCTAAGAAATGCAATTGAGAGCGCATTAAGGCACGTTGTTGGTGACAATACCCTTGATCAAACTCTTACTGTAGGAAGAGAAAACATTGCCTTTGATGTTCAAAATAGATTACAAGCTTACCTAGACACATACAAAACAGGTCTTTTAGTTCAGCAAGTAAATATTGAGAAAACTGACCCACCTCAAGCAGTAAAAGATGCATTTGATGATGTTGTTGCTGCTCGTGAGGACAAAGAAAGACTTCAAAACGAAGCTGAAAGGTATGCTTTATCAATCGTTCCTGAGGCAAGAGGTCAAGCGCAAGCCAGGATAAGACAAGCAGAGGGTTACAAATTAGAAGTAGTTGCCAATGCAGAAGGTGAGGTTGCAAGATTTACAAACTTGCTTGAAGAATATAGCAAAGCTCCCGAAGTCACGAGAGATAGGTTATATCTGGATGCACTTCAATCAGTTCTATCTAACTCAACCAAGGTTATGGTCGATGTAGAGGGAGGTAATAATTTATTATATTTACCTTTAGATAAAATAATGGAAGAAAACAAGAAACAAGAAAATTCTAGAATTAATTTAAGGAGAGTTGATGATGAATAAGAGTTCATATTTGCTAGTATTCGCAGCGCTTATAGTTGGAATTGCATTTAATAGTTTTTTTATCGTAGATGAAAAAGAAAAAGCAATAGTATTACAATTTGGTGAGGCTGTTAGAACTGATATTGATGTTGGCTTTTCTTTTAAACTACCTATTGTTCAAGAAGTTAAAAAGTATGATGCAAGAATACAAACACTTGATGAGGCTCCTGATAGAATTTTGACAGTTGAAAGTAAATACTTGCTTGTAGATTCGTTTATTAAATATCGTATTTCAGATGTACTTACATTTTATAAAGCAAATAACGGAAGTTTTAATAGTCTTAATAGTTTATTAGGCCAAAGATCAGAATTTATTCTTAAAAATCAGTTCGGTAAAAGGACTGTAAAAGAAGTTGTTTCTGGTGAAAGAGATGAGCTAATGAATACAATGTTGAATCAGCTAAATGATTCAGTTGTTGATCTTGGTGTTGAGATAATAGACTTTAGGGTTAAAAGGATAGATCTTCCTTCAAACTTGAGTAATTCCGTATATGAGAGAATGAGGACTGAAAGAAATAGATTGGCTGAAGAGTTAAGGTCTGAAGGCAAGGAGATTGCAAGAGAGATTAGAGCTATTGCTGATAAAGATAAGGTTGTTATTTTGGCTGAAGCCTATAAGAAATCAGAGCAACTAAGAGGTGAGGGTGATGCAGAGGCAACCGCAATATATGCAGAAGCATATTCTGTTGATCCAGAGTTTTATGAATTTACAAGAAGCTTGAAGGCTTATACAGAAACTTTTCAAAATAAATCTGATGTAATGCTAATTGATTCTGAATCTGAATTTTTTAAATATTTAAATAAACAAAGCCAGCCATAAAAAGTAAATGTCTAAAAATACACTAATACTGGGTCTCCAGTGGGGGGATGAAGGTAAAGGTAAAATAGTAGATGCGTTGAGCGCAGATACACATGCTGTATGTAGGTTTCAAGGCGGACATAATGCAGGTCATACAATTAAAGTAAATGGAGAGCAAACAGTTCTTCATTTGACTCCATCAGGAATACTCCACCCTAATATCAACTGTGTTATTGGTAATGGGGTAGTTCTTTCTTTAGAATCCCTAGATAAAGAAATAAATGAGCTTAAAGAAGCTGGTATTTCATTTGATAATAGATTTTATATTAGTTCATCATGCTGCTTAATTCTTCCGACTCATATAAAAATTGATCAGGTAAGAGACAAAAAAGAATCTATAGGAACAACTGGAAGAGGCATCGGGCCTGCATATGAGGACAAAATAGCTAGGCGTGCTATAAGGTTGGGTGATTTTTCTGATGAGACTAATTTCAAGAAGAAACTTGAGAAACTAGTGACTTACCATAATAAAGTTTTAAACAAAATGCATGACGAAGACTCGATATCTGTGCAACAAGTCGTTGATGAAATTTTCTCTTACAAGCATCTTTATGATAATTTTTGTTGTGACACTCAAAACTTGCTAATTGATTGGATTGAAGAGGACAAATCAATACTATTTGAGGGGGCTCAGGGAACTCTTTTAGATATTGATCAAGGAACTTACCCATTTGTGACATCTTCAAGTACCACCGCTGGAGGAGTTTCAACAGGTTTGGGTATTGGCCCAAAATATATAAATAAAATTATCGGTATCACAAAAGCCTATACAACAAGAGTCGGTGAAGGGCCTTTTATTACAGAACTATTTGATGCTAATGGTGAGATGTTAGCAAAAAATGGTCATGAATTTGGAGCAACAACAGGAAGACCAAGAAGATGTGGCTGGTTAGATTTAGTCGCATTAAAAAAAGCTGTTTTTACAAATTCAGTAACTGATCTTTGCCTCACAAAACTAGATGTTCTTGATACTTTTAAAGAAATTTCTGTTTGCATTAAATATGATAATGGAAATCCGATCTACAAAACATTTGAAGGATGGAATGATAAAACAGAAGGAGTAACAGATTTTAATAACCTTCCGCATAATGCTAAATCTTACATAAACTTTATAGAGGAGTTTATTGGGTGTGAGATTAGTATAGTCTCAACCGGACCTTCTAGAGATCAAACAATTACGAGATAAGGTATTTGTATTTATTTGATATTTAGAAATTTGTCTAAATAAGTATTTATAAACTTATACGATTCGGGGTTAGAGAATTTTTTTGAAAGCCTAAGCGATTCATCGATGATCAGGGGCCCATCAAGTTCATCATTTAAAAATTCATTTATCGCAAAGTACATAATAGACTTATCTATAAGTTCTAAATTAGTTTCTTTTAGACCAAGATCTTTAATTGAATCTTGAATTGATTTATTGTTTTTTTCTATTGATCTTAGAGATTTTTCAAAATACGCAAAATCAACATTTTTATTTTGGTGCTCATCTTTAAACTGGATGACGATATCTTCTATATTTTGGTAATTAAATAAAAACTGATAGATTGCTTGCACTAAATATTCACGAGTTCTAATAATTTTTTTATATTTTGCTAAATTTTTCAATTACAACTCCATTATTTCTAATAGAGATTGAGTAATTTCTTTTCCTTTATTCAATTTTTCAACAGATGATCTTTCAATGGCTTGTTCTATATTATTTGTAGCAAGAATACCATTCGCAATAGGTATTGATTTTTCTATAGATAATTTCATAAGAGCATCCGCAGTTGCATTAGCAATTAATTCAAAGTGAGGAGTTTCGCCTTTTATAATTGAGCCAAATGCAATTATTCCTTTAGCGCCATTATTAATCGATTTAAGTGATGCATATGGAATTTCCCATGCACCTGGGACTCTTACTATATTAATATTTTTTATACCTACCTTTTCCATATACGATAGAGACTCTTGAATCATTGGTGAAACAATATCGTCATTCCATTTACTTGCAACTATACAAATATTTTTATCCATGACCGATTTTGATAATTTTTCAAATTTAAATCCATTTTCTATTTTCATTTTTCAAATCCTATAACTTCTAAATCGAATCCTGAAAGAGAAGGGTATTTAAGAGGCGCAGCAAGCAATCTAATTTTTGATAATCCCAATTCTCTTAAGATTTGAGATCCAACTCCTGACACTCTAGTGTCCGGAACCCATTTCTCTTTTGATCCCTTTAGATTTCCGAGGAGTTGATCAGGACTTTCTTGATTGCCAATCAACAAAAGGATGCCTGAATCTTCTTCAGCAATTCTATCTATAGCATCTTCAAATGATAGCCTAGAACCAAATTCGTTTAACCCAATTAAATCATGAACTAAATTTGGAGCATGAACCCTTACAAGAGGTGCTTTATTGCTATGTATGTCACCCTTAGCAAAAGAGATATGAAGATTATTAAATATACTATCTCTCCATGCAGTTAAATTAAAAGTATTTCCCCTTATTTCAACTGTCCTTTCGTATTCTTTTTTAACTGATTTCTCTTTGACAGCACGATATTGAATCAAATCAGCGATTGATCCAATTTTTAATTTATATTGTTTAGCAAATTGCATAAGATCATCTCTTCTTGCCATAGTCCCATCATCATTCATAATTTCACAGATAACCCCTGCAGGCTCTAGTCCTGCAAGTTTAGATAAGTCACATGCTGCTTCAGTGTGTCCAGCCCTATTAAGCACGCCACCGTCCATAGCTTTTAACGGAAAGATATGCCCTGGTTGAACAATATCGCTAGAGTTTGAATTTTTTGCAACCGCTGTTTTTATAGTATGAGATCTATCGGCAGCTGATATTCCAGTAGATATCCCACTTGCAGCTTCAATAGATACAGTAAAAGCTGTACCGTGATTAGCTTTGTTTTTTTCTGTCATCATTGGAAGATCTAAATGAGCACATTTATTAGAAGTGAGAGTTAAACAAATGAGACCTTTACCTTTCGACGCCATAAAGTTAACAATATCAGGGCTTACAAGCTCAGCAGCACAAACCAAGTCTCCTTCATTTTCACGATCTTCATCATCAAGCAAAATTACCATTTTGCCGTCAGCAATATCTTTTATAAGCTCTTCTACAGTATTAAATTCCATTCTTTCAAGTTGTTAAATTTTACGCATTATAATCTTAATATCCTCTTTCATAGGAACTGTTTCTATAATTTTAAAGTTAGTAGCATTATTTAAAATGTTAGGAGATTCTATATTTAAAGCGCTAATTGCATCTTTGCCTAAAATTTTTGGTGATATGTAAAAAACCAATTCATCAACCATATTTTTATTAATAAATGATGAGAATACTTCTGAGCCGCCCTCAACTAATAGTGAATTAATTTCAAATTCTGCTAATTCTTTCAAAAGTGACTCAATAGTTTTTGACTTACTTAACTTGCGATATTTAATTTTTGAGTCTTTAGTTGTAGATATGTTTTTTGAAAAGATTATTTTTTCTGAATCTCCTTTTAAAATTGATAGATTTGATATAGAACTAGTGCTCACATTGCCTAAAATAATTTTCTTTGGCTGCCTAAATTTATCTTTGTTAATTTTAATGTTTCTTACATTAAGCCTCGGATTATCTTTTTTTACTGTTCCAGAACCAACTAATATTGCATCTGATTCAGCTCTTAAATATTGAACATCGTCTCTAGAATTTTTTGATGTTATCCATTTACTTTCACCGGAATTTAAAGCAATTTTTCCATCAAGCGTTTGCGCTATCTTCATTCTTACAAATGGTCTACCCTTGGTGTGTCTAAAAAAGAATTCTTCATTTATACTTTTTGCTTCATTTTTCAGTAACCCAACTTTAACATCTACATTATTTTTTCTTAATATTTTTACACCCCTTCCATTAATAGACTTATTTGGATCTAAGGAAGCGCAAAAAATTTTTTTAATGCCATATTTGATAATTGTTTCAGTACAAGGGGGGGTTTTAGATGAAATTGAGCATGGCTCCAAAGTTATGTATGCTGTTGAGCCTTTTAAAAGCTTAAGACCTTTATCTTTTTTAAATTTTTTGAGGCAATATTTAACAGCATTAACCTCTGCATGATCGCCCCCAAAGTATCTATGATAACCTTTGCCAATAATTTTATTATTTTTTACGATAATGCAACCAACTTTAGGGTTTGGATGGGTATAGATTGAACCTTTAAGCGCAAGCTTAATAGCTTCATGCATATAATACGAATCTTGCATTTTTTATTTCTTTTTCTTTGACTTTTCTTTATTCAAAGAATGAATTTCTGCAGAAAAATCTTTAATATCCTGAAAGTCTCTATAAACAGATGCAAAGCGAACGTAAGCAACCTTATCAACTTCTTTAAGAGCATCCATCATTATTTCACCAATTCTTAAAGATTTAATTTCACGCTCGCCGCATGTTCTTATTTCATAAAGAATCTTGCTAAAGCATGAATCAATCTCTTCTGTAGACAAAGGCCTCTTCTCCAGTGCCCTGAGCATACCTTTTTTTAATTTAGAACCATCAAATGGCTGCCTTTCACCATCACTTTTTATGACTTTTGGCAACGCAAGATCAGCTGTCTCAAAAGTTGTAAATCTGGACTGACATACCTCACAAGACCTTCGCCTCCTTGTTTGAGAGCCGTCTGCTACAAGACGAGAGTCTATAACTTTAGTATCTTCAGCTTGGCAAAAAGGACAATGCATCTATAGATTATAGACTGGATATTTACTACATAAATCATTAACTTTTGATTTAATCTCTTTAAGCTTAGCCTCATCATCCATATTCAAAATCACATCACAAATCCAATTACTTATTAATTCCACTTCTTTTGCTTTAAAACCCCTTGTTGTAATTGCTGGAGTTCCCAGTCTTATGCCTGAAGTTACAAAAGGAGACTTGGGATCATTTGGAACTGAATTTTTGTTGACAGTTATATTTACATTTCCTAAGGCTTTCTCTAGATCCTTCCCTGTTATATTTTTGCTTCTAAGATCAACTAAAATAATATGATTTTCAGTGCCGCCGGTAACAACATCAATGCCTCTAGACATTATTGTTTTACTCATTAATTTTGCATTATCAATCACATCTTGTATGTACCTTTTAAATTCAGGATCTAAGGCTTCTTTAAAACATACGGCTTTTGCTGCAATAACATGCATCAATGGGCCCCCCTGAGATCCAGGAAAAACAGCTGAATTTAATTTTTTGTGAATAGCCTCATTCTCTTTGGCAAGAATAATTCCAGATCTAGGGCCTCTTAAAGTTTTATGGGTTGTAGATGTCACTACATCTGCATATGGAACTGGGGAGGGGTATAATCCAGCAGCAACAAGACCTGATACATGAGCCATATCAACCAATAAGTATGCTCCAACTTCATCAGCAATTTCTCTAAATTTTGCCCAATCAATAACTCCAGAAAATGCAGAAAATCCAGCAATAATAAGCTTAGGATTGTGTTCCTTAGCCATCTCTAGGACCTGATCATAATCTATATCATGTGTTTCTGGATGAAGTCCATATTGATAACTAATATAGTTTCTTCCAGAGAAATTAACCTTAGCACCATGAGTCAAATGACCGCCATGATCCAAACTCATTCCTAAAATGACGTCATTTGGTTCTAGAAGAGCTAAAAATGCGGCAGCATTTGCAGATGATCCCGAATGCGGTTGAACATTTGCATATGCAGCTCCAAATAATTCTTTTACTCTCTCAATTGCAAGATCTTCAGCAATATCTACAAACTCACAACCACCATAATATCTTTTAGATGGATACCCTTCTGCATATTTATTAGTAAGCAATGAGCCCTGAGCCTCAAGAATTCTATTGCTTGCATAGTTTTCAGATGCGATAAGTTCAATATGATCTTCCTGTCTCTGAGACTCTTGTTTCAAAGAAAGCCATAATTCACTGTCATATGATTCGATATCTTGAGTGTTTGAAAATATTGAATCAGATTTAGAATTAGATTTATTACCAAAAAGACTATTTTTGATCTTGTTAAACAATTTTATGCTCCATAGAGTTTTGAAAGTTTATATTTTAAATCATCTATGGCTGCTTGTGGAGAAAACGCCTCACTCTTTTAGGATTACAAGCCCTACATATCTCACATTCAAGAGCAAAACAGCTTCTAGCAGTACAAAATTCTCTACCCCAAAAAATTATTTGAAGATGTAATTTATTCCAGTTTTCTTCTGGGAAGATTTTTTTTAAGTCCCTTTCAGTAATTACAACATTTTTCCCGCTTGTTAATCCCCATCTTTGAGCAAGTCTATGAATATGGGTATCAACTGGAAAAGCAGGGATTCCAAATCCTTGGCTTATAACCACAGAAGCTGTTTTATGACCAACTCCTGGAAGTTTTTCTAATTTATTAATATCACATGGAATTTTAGAGCCATATTCTTCTACAAGGATCGTTGATAGATTTTTAATAGCTTTGGATTTTTTTGGTCCAAGACCACAGGGCTTTATAATTTTATAAATTTGTTGCTCAGATAGCTTTGACATTTCTTTAGGATTTTTAGCTTTCTTAAATAAAATTGGAGTAACTGTATTCACTCTTTCGTCAGTACATTGTGCTGAGAGAAGAACTGCAACTAGAAGAGTAAAATGATCCGTATGATCAAGTGGTATGGGTGTTCTAGGGTAGTGTCGATCAAGAATTTTTGAGATTAATGATGCTTTTTCTGATTTTTTCATATAAGAAATGTAGCATAATATTAGTTACATTATGAACTCAAAAAAAATACAAAAATATCTTCTTAAACTAAAGGAAAGTTTTCTAGTTGAGTCTGATGAAAATAGAAAGATGTTAGATATTTATGTTAAGTACATCGAAGGCAAAGCAACAGAGAGTGATTTAGATTTTGCAAACCAACAATTAACTCAAGTTTTCAAAAGCGTTGGATTAGGTGTCTTGGTTGTACTGCCTTTTAGTCCTATAACTATCCCATATATTCTTAAAAAAGCTGAGGAATTTGACATAGATCTAATCCCAAGCTGGTATAAGGCTTTCAGAAGTGATGAGGATAGATTAGAATAATCTTGTAAATTTTTTACCATGGAGAAATTATGAAAAATGTTGTTATAGTTGACAGCGTGAGAACAGGCTTAGCTAAATCTCATAGGGGTGGATTTAATATGACGAGACCAGATGACATGCTGGCACATATTATTAATGCTTTGTTGGAAAGAAATCCAAATCTTCCGCCAGAAGCAGTTGAAGATATTATTATGGGTTGCGGAAATCCTGAAGGTGCACAAGGTCACAATGTAGCAAGAAATGCTGCGGTACTATCAAATCTTACGACAACAACTGGAGGTACAACTATTAATAGATACTGTTCTTCTGGACTACAATCTATATCAATGGCTGCAGGCCAAATTATGGCTGGGTGTTATGACACTATCATAGCTGGTGGAGCTGAAACTATATCCATGATGAAAATGAATATGGATAATTTTGTTAATGAAAAATTAGCTGAGCAAAGTCCAGGGATATATTATCCAATGGGCATGACAGCTGAAGTGGTTGCTAAAAGATATGGAGTATCTAGAGAAACGCAAGATGAGCTAGCATTTGAAAGCCAAATGAGAACAGCTGCTGCACAAGAAGCTGGTCTATATGATGATGAGATTGTACCCATGGAAACAAAGATGCTTCTTATGAACAAAGAGACAGGGGAATCAAAAGAAGTTGATGTAACAGTTGATAAAGATGAGTGTAATAGACCTACTACTACATTGGAGGGTTTAGCAGGCTTGAAACCGGTATTTGATCCTGAAAATGGAAGTGTTACAGCTGGAAACTCGTCACAATTATCTGATGGAGCATCAGTTAATTTAATTATGTCAGAGGATAAGGCGCTTGAATTAGGTTTAAAACCAATTGCGTATTTTAGAGGTTTCACAACAATGGGATGTGAGCCTGATGAGATGGGAATAGGTCCAATATATTCAGTTCCAAAATTACTAAAAAATTATGGAATGAGCATGGATGATATAGATCTTTGGGAGCTCAATGAGGCTTTTGCAGTTCAGGTTGCTTACTGTAGAGATAAGCTTGGGATACCAATGGATAAATTAAATGTTAATGGGGGCTCTATATCTATTGGCCATCCATTTGGCATGACTGGTTCAAGATGTGTGGGTCATTTAACAAGACAGCTTGTTAGAAGAGATGCGCAGTTTGGTGTTGTAACTATGTGTGTTGGCGGTGGAATGGGAGCCTCAGGTTTATTTGAAAGGTACCCAAGTTAATCATTGGCTTCAGAATTTGAGCTTATAGAGCTTTTTAAAAACATTGGCTCTAACTACCAAGATAAAAATGGCATAATCGTCCCTTCGGGAGACGATTGTGCCGTATTTGATTCTAATAAACCTATACTTACTTCTGTTGATTCATCCATAGAAGGCATTCATTTTCCAAAAGAAATTAAACCATCGCAAGCAGCATACAGGTCAATTGCTGTTGCTCTTAGTGATATAGCTGCAATGGGATGTAAACCAATTGGGTTCAGTCTTTCTATATCAAATCTACTTAGCGCGAAGAGCTGGTATGAGGATTTTGCAATTGGCGTAACAGAAATTGCTGATGAATATCAAATACCTCTAATTGGAGGAGATTTTGTTAAAGGAAATCTAAACATTAATGTAGTGGTATATGGTGTTCCATATAATAATAAAATTCTAAAAAGGAATGGTGCCAGCCATGGAGATATTATCTGCATCTCAAATCCAGTAGGTAGTGCAAAGAAGGGTTTGGAAGAATTTAAATCTGGTATTAAGAGTTCAGAAAACATAACAAACTATTTAAGGCCAAAACCAAAATTCAATATTGGCAAGTCTATTTCAGAAATTGCTACCTCTTGTATTGATACCTCCGATGGACTTTTAGTCGATCTAAAACATATTTTGGATGATTCAAAGGTAGGAGCTCATATTTATTTGGATAATATTCCATTTACAACTGATATTGAGGATATTAATGCAGGCGATGATTACGATTTGTGTTTTACTATTCCTGGAGATAAGTATGAAGATAACTTCATTAAGATAGGCAAGGTGACAACTAATAAATCTATAAAACTAATCTCCGAAAAAGGTTATGATGTATCAATAAAGGGATTTAAACATTTTCAATGAGCAGCTTTCCAAACCTGAAAAAACCTTCACATTTTATAGCAACTCTGGGCGGGGTAGGAAATGCAAAATATGCTCCTGGAACCTGGGGTTCTTTAGTTTCACTATTTTTGTTCATTCTTGCATCTCATTACTTCCCAAATATGGCTGGACTCGTCATCGCCATGACTTTTTACTCTATCTGGTTATGCGATAAGGTTTCTGCCAAACTTACCAAAAAAGATCATCCAGCAATTGTTATAGATGAGCTTGCTGGGATGTGGGTAGCTGCATATCCAGCGATACATTTCGCTACACAAAACGAGAGAGTTATTTTTGTAATAGCAGCTTTTATTTTATTTAGGTTTTTTGATATTTTAAAACCTTTTCCAATTTCCTATTTAGATAAAAATATTAAAGGTGGGCTTGGAATAGTCTTGGATGATGTGGTTGCTGGTCTATTTGCAGCAGCCATAACAATTATTTTAATGACTCTAGTATTTTCCTAGAAACTAAACCTGCTTCCTCGATCATTTCTTTTCTAGAAGCATGATCAATAAATTTATCTGGAATCCCAAATAGTTTTGATTTAATGTTTATAGAATTCTCAGAACAGAACTCTTGAACAGAACTTCCTGCACCACCCATCACAGCCCCATCTTCTAGAGAAATAAACATATCAGCAGCACTTAAATATTCTTTTAAAAGATCTTCATCCAAAGGTTTTACAAATCTCATGTCAA
>JACLAC010013395.1_pt1 | contig 13776 bp, 9 predicted proteins | sample 8027881 | NCBI WGS metagenome assembly JACLAC01 (sample SAMN15725517, study PRJNA655200) | protist metagenome | isolation source: fluorescence activated cell sorting (FACS) single amplified genomes of... | place: Spain: Blaines Bay Microbial Observatory, Mediterranean Sea | collected 2016-01-19 | reverse complement strand
ACGCAATGATAAATAAAGTATGTAAGTAAATATCACTTATTATTTGAAACGGAGCAGTAGTATTCTTTAGTATAAAAAAAATATATAAAAATAAAAAATATCCGCCTTATTTAGGTGCTTTGTCCCTTGTCTTTCTATTTAACCCTTATTAAATAAGTACTATTACAGTAGAATATATATTATATATAATCATATACCCATATTTAATAAATATTCATGACTTTCCATAGAGAGTCTATGATGGTAAATTATTGACCTTGCACGCGACATTATTAGGCATTATTCATACATACATACGTATATTGTATACATTCTTTTTTTTCGGTCCTTATTATTGTCATGAGCCGCTGGTATGATATAAAATATGACGTGCATTCCAATTGGTTCAACTTTGTCTTGTCATTTTTTATTATTATTTGGAACACTACCATACTTACTAAAAACATCTAAACAGCATCGTCCTTATTATTATATACCTCGCTCATATTCAATATTATAAAATTTATTTATTTACATTATTATTTTTATTTTTTGCTTATTATTGCATTTGCAAAACGTGCTCTTGATTGCAATGCATTTCATCTTTGCACGAATGACGGAATAATAAAAAGCGTAATGAAATTATATCCTTTTTTTTAAAGGAAGCGCGTCGTTTGCATTTTTTTTTGAAATTTGGGTTTGCGAGCATGCGTCGCGCTCTTGTAAGGAGACTTGCGGGTACTGCTGTGCCTGATGGCTGCGCTTCGTCTGAAGTCGAGCGCCGTGCCATCAATGGACGCATTGGATTGTGGGCAAAAAGGCGCGTTCTTCTTTCTAGCGCGTCGTCGACGTTGCCAACGCCGCAAGCGGCGGCGATGGAACTTCCGCCACGTCTCGACGCGGAGAGAAAGAGGCCCCACTTGTCGCCGCTGGCGGCTTCATTTTTTGGCAATGAATCTGGAGCCCCATCAGTAAGATACAACGAGCTGATCGCGCGAGGTGATATCACGGATGATGATAATCAGCGAAAAGCGTTGGAAAAGTTGGATGGACTCTGGACCCAGCTTGCGTCGCACCGTGCGAATTGGACGGAATACTCAAACAAAAGGCAAGCGTGGATCGCCTCCTGCAGAAATGCGCGCAGCGCAATAGAGATGGAACGACGCGAGCGTGCAGATGCAAAGAAACGTTTGCCGTGGAATCGCGTTTTGCTTGGGGCTGTAGATTCTTTGCTCAAATCGCGCGCTGTGCACCGCGTACCTGCTATTCTTGTGGATAACCTCGAGAAATTTTTATTGCAGTTTGAGCCCCGCGCTGTTGAGTTGGCCGACGTACTCTCAAAAGTGCAGGAAAAGCCGCTGCCACCCGAGCCTCCAAAGAGCATATTTATTTATGGGCCCGTGGGTACGGGCAAAAGCATGCTCATGGATTTGCTTTATTCGTCGTGCCCGCACATCGACAAAAAGCGGCGCGTGCACTTCAACTCTTTTATTTCTGAAATTACGTGGCGGCTGCACGCGTACTCAAAATCAGGCGCAAGCGGCAGAATGTCGCGCTTAGATGATAATCGATCTATTTTGGGGGACGAGTTGCTGGATGATTGCTTTTACGACCCAAACATCCACGATCCGTTTTCGGGGGTGACGAGGGATCTCGTGGGCGATGCGGCGATTATTTGTTTCGACGAGCTGCAGTGCAACGACGCCTTTTCTGCTCTCGCAATCAAAGAGATATTTACCCGATTGCATAAAATGGGCGTGCTTATCATAACGACGTCTAATCGTTCGCTTGACGAACTCAACAGAGAATTTTTCACCCAGGAGACGTTCAGACCTTTTGTTGATGCTATGAAAAATCAAACAGAGCAAGTCAAGGTGGGTACAGATCACGATTACAGAGCTGCGCAGTTCGCATGCGACTTGAAGAAGGAGGAAATGTATGTTGTTGGCGAATCAGCAGAGCATATCTATGACGCTCTCCGCGATGGCGAGGAGGAAACAACTATTTCGCTTGATATTTTGTTTGGCCGAACGCTTAACGTGAAGGGTGCTCCTTCGAAGGGCGTTTGTAGAATTGAGTTTGAGGATTTATGCGGCGACAAGTCGTTCCGGGGATCCACTGACTACGCGGCGCTTGCGGAGGCGTTTGGTGTAATCGTTGTCGAAAATATTCCCCGACTGACAGGCGTCTCCAAACGTTCCGTCACGCGCCGTTTTATTACGTTTATCGACGAAGCGTATAACCGCCGCGTGCGCGTAATTTGTTCTGCTGAAGTTCCCCTCGAATCACTCCTTTCTGGAGACGTGTCCTCGGACGATGAGGATGCCCTTGCGATCGAGATGCTCGAGTCGATGCAGTTTGAAAGTGCCGTGCCAGAGACGAAGAGTCGGCACGATCTCACCAGGACGCTCGACGCTGCTGCTCTCGAAAGTGAAAGGGGTGTCGCAAAGGGCGCGGCTGCAACAGTCTCCGAGGAAGTGTTTGCTGCAAAGCGGTGCACGTCCAGGATGATGGAAATGCAAACTGCAGGATATACCAAATAATATCGTTGCAACGACCCTTTTTTTCTTTCAATTTTCTGACGCGGGGTGCTATTCTTCTTATTATTTGTTATTTATTATTATTTATTTATCATTATTTAGTCGCTAGGATTAACTTTGCATATTATTATTTTGCTGTGATTTGCTTAAAACTCCTTCCTGAAAACTTTCATCAAGGCGAATGCGAGGTAGCCGGCAGGTCCAAACTTCATCGTCGCGAAGAGACAGCTTATTCTAATTAGGTGAGGCAAGTCATCTTTTAAGTCGTTCGTAAAGAGTTGTCCAACGACAAGGTCAAATGCCAAGTAGTGAATCCAGCAGGCGTTCACGACGTAGTCGTCCCCTCTTTTGAAGAGATTACGGACGCCGGTGAGAGTTGAGAAAGATGCGCCCTCGGTTGGTTCGGAAAAGATCAAACAAAAAACGTAACAAAGAGCCACTGCGACTACTGCAAAAGAGCAGTATGATTCTGTAATCTCATCACCAGGAGCAACAGCAAGCAGAAACCACGCAGGTATCACGATGACGTTGCATGCCTTGAAAAGTAACTGTGGACTCATGATGATTGTTATGATTTCATTCAAGAGATAACAAATGATAATCGTTGGAATTCCTACTGTGATTGCAAAGAAGGTCAAAATAATTAACAGTGCCGTCCAATCAATCATCAGTCTGATAAGCAATCGAGTCGCTTCAACAAAAGTATGCGTCCATTGTGCGCTCTTTCTTTTTGATTCGTATCGTTTTATTTGAGTCGCTCGGCGTCGCCAATGCACATGGTGAGCAACGGAGCATTCAACATCGCTGCGTTGTTCATGTGCGCTATATTGCAATATGGGAGTCAGAGACACTTTGACCTACAGGGACCTCCAGGGACCCTATCGGGGACATCCGCAGACCCCTTCGCATCCATTCGTTTAGTCCTCGTTCATACTGGTTGTATGAGCGCGTGTTTCCGCGCGTTGCGATGACGCGCTTGACGCACGTGCATTTTTACGCTGAAGAGGCGGAACAGGATGACGTTCTCGCATGCAGGCCCAACAATAGCTGTTGGCGTAACCGATCGATTTATTCGGCTGTTTGGTTTTCTGATAATAATAGTGCTGCCGGGGCAAATAAAAGTGCCAATCAAACGAAAGCTAATTAATAAATTATGTTGTTGTTGTTGTTCAAAGCAGAGGGATTGAAAGTGAGAAGTATTATTTACTAAAAAATAGTAGTAGTTGTCAGATTGCATGATTTTTTGTAAAATAAATAAAACAGCTTTCTTTTTTTTTTTAATGTTTCATTAGGAATAAGGAATAATAATAATGTCAACTCGATTCTCCTCTTCCCTCGTTGGAAATCTTGCTGCTGCTGTGGCAGTGCTGCTGCTGATTGTACCCCTTGGTGTACCCGCGGCGCTGTTTGAAGATGGGGAACTTTTTGTTGGAGGGAAAAATGGCTCGATGAAAGCGGTCAAGATGGACGCGCCGTGCGACGCGTCTACCGTTTCGGGTGCCGGTCTGAAAGCGCTCATCATAACTACCTCACACGACAAGCTTGGAGACGAAAACTGCACGACTTGCAAACCAACGGGTGTTTATGGCGAAGAGTTTACCACTCCTTATTACGTCTTTTTGGATGCTGGTGCTGACGTCACGCTGGCCACAATCAGAGGGGGTCCTATTCCCGTCGATCCTACCTACAACAACTCACTTGTCATGTCCACGTCGGACAAACGATTTTGGAAAGACCCCCGCGCACTTCAGCAGGCTCGCAACACACAATCCATCGATGCTATCGATACGAAAGCATTTGACATTATTTTTATGGCAGGTGGTTGGGGCGCGGCTTGGGATTTGGGGACATCGAAAGCGCTGGGCGACAAAATATCCGCCGCATACGCGAATAGCTCGCAGTACTTGGGCAGCGTATGCCACGGCGCACTAGGTTTCATCCTCGCGCGAAAGCCCGACGGATCCCTTGTCACGAATGGTACGCGCATGACGGGCGTTACCGACCGCCAGATCGACCAACTCGGGATCGCCACCATCACGCCCATGCATCCTGAAGATGAGCTTAAAAAGGGCGGCGCGTTGTATCAGTGCAAGCACGGCCTGTTCACCGATCTTCTTTCAAACGATGTTGTTACCGACGGACGCATCGTGACGGGCCAAAACCAGCAAGGGTCTTGCCAGGTGGCCCAACGACTCCTCGCCCTTGCCAATGATAAACAATAAGTAGTAAATATATTAATATTATTTTAAAAAATGAAAAACTAAATATTTACGAGTATTTATTTAACTTAACTACGTAAATACTCGTACATCATGATGTTATTTCACCTTTGATAAGTTATAAAAGTACTTAATTTACGAGTATAATGATGATAAAAACATTGACCTATTATTATAAGGACGCATCCATCCAAATATTTATTTTTTATTTTCAAAAAATACATATATATGTATATTCATGAGACAATAAAGACTCCTAGTGATAATAATAAGCGCATTCATTACGTACGTCTTGTTTTTTCCTTCTCCACGCGACGTAAAATAAAAAGGCGCGGTTTATTTTTCTTAATATATACGACGGATCGTTCGTTTGCACTTCTCATTCTTTGCGCGTTACGCTGCTTTTCGTGATGTCGCTTCAAATAGTAAACCCGAAGCCATTTCTCAAGGATCTCACGGGCAAGGCGGTAATCGTGAAGCTCAAGTGGGGCATGGAGTACAAAGGCTACCTGGTATCGGTCGATAACTACATGAATTTGCAGCTTGCGGGAACGGAGGAGTTTGTAGATGGCAACTTTACTGGGACCATTGGCGAAGTCCTTATCCGCTGCAACAACGTACTTTATATACGCGGCGTGCCCGAAGAGGGAGAGGCGTCGAAGGAGTGAGTGAGCCCCGCTCCCTCAGTGTCCCGTAGCTAGTTATCGTGGCTTAGCAGTGCATCATTTAGAGTACACCGCGCATATCACATCATGTATACAACATTTTTACTGTTTGAGTTGAGGATACTATTGCAAGAGGCGTTATATTAGTCAAAAGTAAACGACACGTCGAATTTAATACCTATTAAAGTTAAAGATAAAATCGCTATTTGCAGTCACCGCCCACCGCCGTCAGTACGCGCTCCGTCTCGACCCTGGCCTTGCTCTCGCCGTCCTTCATCGCGCTTTTTCACTTTTATCGCAAAGTACTCCTCATCCAACTGCTTCACGTACTCGCTGTACCAGCTGGCTGTGTAGTGGTGGACTGCGTGCGCGGCAGGGTACGCCGCGGTGCAATTGTCGCCCACAATACACACGGCGTCCTTGTGTTGCTCGTCAGCACCCGACGGATATATTTCATCGTGATATACGACCACAGCAGCCCCCGGATATATCTTGTTGTAGTAAAATCTGGACGTTTCCTCCAGCATGTTGGGTCCCGTATGCCTCACAACGCCTATGACCTCATCGTGCGCTTTCGCCCCATCGCTCCTCCACGCCATTTGACTTATCACCATCCACCACAACGGGTGATTTGGCACAGACGCCATCATTCCCGTCGCGAGTGCGCGAAATGCGTCACTGATGAGATTCGCGTCGTCTTTAGCGTACCACTTTTCCCGTCCGAGAACGATATCGTGGCCGCTGAGAAGATCGTCGAACGGCTTTAGGCACTCAAAGTCGATATCGAGGATGATGCCCCCATACTTGTGGAGGATAAAGTATCTCGCGGCATCGATGCGCTTTATATCTTGCCCAAAACCATCGTAGTAGTCCAAAAAGAAGCGATAGTCGGTGGCGATTAGATTTCGCATCGAGGTAGAGTTCCAGAGGATGTAGTCGTGATCCGGATGGTGCCGCTTCCAGCTCTTTGTCCACTTCCAAAAGTTGCGCTTGTTCAGCGACGCGGATGGGTCATTCGCCATCCTTTTCAAATCATCGGCGCCTCCTGTCCATATTTGATGAATGATGCGAGGGATCTTGCGCTCTACTTGCTGCACATTTCCTAGCAGGAAAGATTGGAGGCCGTGCGCCAGTCGCGCGTCCGCCATTGCGATGTTGTGCGCTTCTAACCAGTGTCGAATTTTCGCATTCGACGGAAAGCCCGCGTGCGATACGTCTTGAGCGTACATGCCATTTTCGAGCCACCACATCGGCACGCGGTCGACAACCACAGACCGTTCTGCGTACTCTTCGTATTGATCGGGGGGTAAATCTGTGCACGAGGTCCCATCCTCGCGCTTTGAACACATGTATAGGGTAAAGAAGTGAGCACCAATAAAAGGAAGGTTAATGGTTGCAATGTCACTGTGGTTGCACACTTGAGAATGCCGCCAGCCCCCTGGTCCTCTGACATTAAGTTGAAACTGCACCCTCTGCAAAATGTCTCTTTCAGTGGGAGGTGGGTACTCGCCGTCTACTTTTTCCACTGCACCGGTTCCGGGTCGGTAACCAACGCCTACTCTAATATACATTTTATTTCCAACCTTGCTGCCGTGCTCGGGCGCGTTGAGCTTGAGCACATAGCGCCCTGAATCCTCTGGTGATACGTGCCGTTCAGGAAGTGCATCCGAAGAGCATAAAAATTGAGTGTATGCACACCCTATGCACTTTTGATCGCTGCTGCGTTCTTCGGGGCCAAGGCCAAGAGCGACGAGAGCTGGCATGCACGAAGCACCCCAGAAAGACCACGCGCAGTTGAGCCCCGATGAGACGCACGAATAGCAATCTAAAATATGACTGCAGCCTTGCGACGATTCCATCACCCTAGAGCGCGTTTGAAGCGCCGCCTTTTGCGTGCTAAAGTCACGCAAACTAAATTCCAAAGCCTCCCCAGAGAGGGGAAACAAACTAGTCAACGATACGATCGCCAAAAGTAGAAATAGGGCTCGGCGACAAATGCGCGCCGCGAGGAGCAGGGACGCTTTCCCCCCGCGCATACCTTTGGCAGAATCCGCAGTCATCATAACAATGAAAAATGGACGTTCGAAGCACTATCCCGCGGAGCGCGAGTGCCGACCTTTTTCAAACTTTCTTGCCGTTAAGAGTTCCAAAAAAAACGCAGGAATCACAACAAAAGGCATTAATAAGAGCCACGTTGGCCGCAAACGAAAAAAATTCATACAATAACAGTGATCTCCTTCCTTTTTTTTTTCTTAGGGGCGCTCACTCTTTTATTATGTTCGCCGGGTGAAGCGAGGCTGGCCACTCCTCATGCACTGATAATAATAATGATTTTCTCACTCAATGCCAGGCTTTGTAGAATGCGGGATATCCCACACTCCCACATTCTAATTAGAATGTGGGATATCCCACACTTACATATAAACTATATGGGAAGCTGTCGGAGGAAATCCCACATTCTAAGCCTGAGTTGCGATTTTTTAAATTTAACCTTTAGGTGAAATTTAGGTGATTTTAGGTGATTTTAAATTACAGTGAAGATGTTATTTCCTCACTACCGCCAGATGAGAGAGCAATCAGGGTAAAATGTTCCACATTCTAACACAATGTTGTGACAAACCTCATATATTAAAAAAATGCAACTTTGGTATATTTGCCTCCTCAGGCCCAGTTAGAATGTGGGAGAATCTGAAAGTTAGAATGTGGGATATCCCACACGATCCCGCATTCTACAAAGCCTGCTCAATGCCGAGGCTGCTGCTTCCTGGTTATATATTATTGCCCGATGGCCCTCTGTTCATTCAGCCGCCAAAAAATACTAGTAGTTATTTTTAAGTAAATATTATTTTTTATTATGATGATGTATCGTAAATCGTAAATAAGGCAGTAATATCACAATAATAATATTACAAACTCGTATTATTACAACATTGTAAAGATACTTTTTTTTTTAATTATTTATTTTAAAATATTATTTACCTCCCTTCTCCCTTTTTTATTATTATACTTTCTCTCATTCAGAGTTGCAAATACTCACGTCAATGCATCGAAAGCCTTTATTTCACGCGTTGGTTTATTTTTTCAGCAAATAGTATAATAATATAGTTCGTTGTTGGTGTATTATTATTATTATTATTATTATTTGTGAGGAGGCAAAAATATAGGCATGGAGCAGGAGAGGATGGACGAAGTGTGTCGCGATGCGCTCAAGGATACGCTGAGCGATGATAATGTGGAAAGGCTGCGGGATAGATTTGCTCAAGATCAGGCGATTCATGCCGCTATGGGGCTTCCTCCTATACCGACACCCAAAAAGGGTAGGAGGTCAAACTTGGCAGAGTGCGATGCCTGCGGGAAACCTGCTAAAATGCGCTGCGCTGGTTGCTCGTGCGTGTGGTATTGCAGCAAAGACTGCCAGAGGTTTGGATGGAAAAAAAAATGGGCATAAGCAGCAGTGTAAAACAATGAAGGCAACTTGTGAAAGTAAAGCAGATGAAGTTGTGCGCTCTCTTTCCATGGAAAACCAGACTTCTGAATATTTCAACGACACACTCAGTGAACTCGACTGCGAGGGCACGTACGTGCAAGCTGTGGAAAAGGGATTGTTTCCCCTTTTTAATCAAATTATCAAAAAAGACGTCGACGTCATTGGGTCATGGGGCGACGAAGACGAACCACCATTTGCAGCCGTTCATTTTATCTTGACGACTGCATTTCGAGGCGAACGGAGAAGTCGTGCAGGCACGGGTGGTTTTTCGAAAATGGATGTAGACCGCGTTGCTGCCTTTTTTGATAGCTGCCCTGATGCCTTTGAATCTTTGCTTGAGGCCATGCATGCAATTATTGGAGCCATATTTGAAAAGAAAGTGTGCCGCCATCCGAATCCACAAATGCAAGCCTGGTCGTATCGCATCGCGCGGGATGTTATAACTGGCGTAAGCATGCTATTTTACAAAAGAAATGTCCCAGAGGCTATTTTTGGCTCCACGTGGACAGCAGAATCTGCTGCGCGGGCGCAAGCGACGGGAAAGACGCTCAAAGCCATTTTGTCGACCATATATGCTGGCGAACGGACTGGTGTGGATAGGACTGGTACTATTGAAGGCAATGCAAATCAGCTATGCGGTCTTCTCTCACAATGGATCGGTACGCTTGGAGGCAACGAATGCGAAACAAAATTTGAGAAGATATTAAATTTTAAGGGACAAAAGATGGGAATGTATCAAATCTTTGGGAAGAAGCTGGCAGAGGCAAGCATCGCAAAAGGCAGGGCCATTAATATGACGGAAATGCAGCAACTAATGGGATGATAAATCAAGAATATTTAATGATACATCAATGTGTGAGTACAGTATGAATAACTATATTTTAAAAATTAAAAAAAAACTCTTTAAATATAATATGCAGCGCGCCAGAAATTTTCCTCCAAGTCAACTGAAAGAGGAAGTATTACACTCAAGACACCCATAACATAACATATGTTATGTTATGTTACGTTTCGTCATATATATAGTTAGTTAACTGCGAATGATATTTGGATCTGTTTTTTATTGCTTTTTCCTTTTTCTCACCTTCTAAAAATACAATAGTAAAGATACCAAAATAAATACATACAGCTCTATTATTATGTTATCTTATGATCAGAATATTATTATTTTATTGCATTAATAATAACATATAATATTTGAAACATATACATTAAACAAAGTCTCGCCCGCTGAACTTGTTGATTTACATTCGTCAATAATAAATGCGCTCGGAATACCAAACGCTGCCTTAATTAAGAGTACATAATATTATCATCAGCGGTTCGATATAAGAAACATGGCACGCTTTGTCCTTGCTCTTCTAGGACTTCTCCTTGCGGCTCTGTCGCGTCCTATCCAAGGCGATAAGCTAATGTGTGTGAGTGCCAAAAAAACAAGTTTTTGGGAAAATCTTCAGCCTGGAGGCGCAAACTCAAAAAAAATCACCGAAATAAGGTGCAACTTGAGGAATTGGATGGGTCCGATACCTACAGAGATAGGGTTGCTAACCAATCTGGCCGTTTTTGAGGCTACTGATAATTATCTCGAAGGAACCATTCCCACCGAGGTTGGTCTCCTCACAAACCTCCATACGTTTAACGTTGGATACAACTTTCTGAGTGGCGGTATTCCTCCGCAGATGGCAGGTTTGTCAAAACTAGCGTACGTGAATATTTTGGGCAGGAACGACGACATGACAGGGTGTGTACCCCAGAATATGAAGTGCATATGCGAGAGAGATCATGGAGGAATGGCAACGTGCGAATTCGAGCACCTCAAATATTGCAGTGGGAAGACTGACTGCGATAAGCTCAAACCAACGACGGCAGCTCCAACGGGAGAATCTTCCGATAGTGACGACCCTTCAACGGAAAATCCCACAACTCGATCACCCACGCATCTTCCCACGGAGTTTCCGACGCGAGCGCCGACGCCATTCCCAACAGACCGACCAACCGAGGAACCAACGAAATTCTCGTGTGGTCTTATCATGCGTAAAATATCGTGCAGAGCGAAAAAGTATGCTGGTATTTGCGAATGGAATGGCTTTGAGTGTGTCGATTACAACCCCACACCATTTCCCACCGCGCGTCCAACGGCTGACCCCACGCCATTTGCATGTAGCAATTTCAACAAAGTGAAATGCAAGTACGCAAAGTTCAGCGGAATTTGCGAATGGGATGGGATTTCGTGCACCTCTCACAACCCGACAGTTTTTCCTACTTCGAAACCCACGAGGGAGCCAACTACATTTCCTACGGCGCGCCCAACCCTCGACCCTACGCCATTTGCGTGCAGCAATTTTAATAAAGCCAAATGCAACTACGCAAAGCTACGCGGAATTTGCGCGTGGAACGGAATTTCATGCATCTCGCACAACCCAACAGTTTTTCCTACTGCGAAGCCGACATCAACGCCAACCGTTTTTGCCTGCGAAAATGCAGAAACAAAGGCTGCTTGTCGTTCGATAAAATATCGCAAGAGATGCGAATATTCGAACGAGGCTCAGATGTGCTTGGTCCGAACATCGAAGCCCACCAAAGCCCCAACTGAGTTCTCATGCAGCATTTTTGCTAAAAAATTTTTATGCAATAGCAAGAAAAACAGAGTAAAGTGCATGTGGGCTGAAGGCGCCTGCACGGCGCGTGTACCCACCGGAGAGCCTACCCGTGCGCCAACAAAAGTTCCAACTGACTTTTCTTGCGGAAACGCTCCCAATTCACGCATTTGCCGATCATTTAAATATCGGAAGTTGTGCGTGTTTGCTTCTGGCGAGTGCATCGAGCGTACTGCGAAACCAACAAAAGCCCCGACTGAATTTAGTTGTAGCATTCTAAGCAAAGCAAAGTGCAAGTTTAAGAAATTCAAATCGTTATGCAAGTACAACACCAAGACGAGAAAATGCGAAAGTCTTGAGACTCTGGCTCCAACTTTTGCGTATGTCACCGAATTTGAAAACCGCGCGGGCTGCAATCAAAACGTTGCCAATCAAAAGATGCTCGCCACGTACACGGATGGCGAAACGCTCGAGGACATGTTTAATCTCTGCAATGAAGCTCCTGACTGCGTTGGCGTTCTGAAGACTGCTTCCGGCGGCAAGCTACTTGGTAGTGAGAGCAAATGCGTTCCCAAGTCAGGGAGCGGCAGCGTGACTTTATACCTCCGTACAAGCGGCGCGGAAGAAGAGAAGAAGGAACTCCCCGTCTGCGACAAACTCGCAAAAAAGAACTGCCTCGCAATCGAAGGGTGCGGATGGACCCATCCCAAAAAGACGTATGGAAAGTACTGCGCCGTCAATGGCGAATAAGAAGAAGAGCGGCGTGAAAAGGAATGAATGATGTTTGTACGTACGTCGTACATATAAAATAATAAATATTATTATTAACTAACTATTATTAACTGAATCGATATAATAACTAATAACATCAACACAATACCTTAGGGTAAGCTGTTCTGTAATAATAATAATAAAGGCGTCCATTTTCTTGGCATACAACATCTAGACGAAGATACTCGTACAAAATTCCAGTGAAAAGAGCACGCGTTAATATGTACAATATTTTATTAATTTAAAAAAAAAAAATTAACGAAAAAAAGATTACTATGATAAATGACGCATTATTCAGAAAATATCTGCATCCCGAATGAGCACAGCAGCGCGTTCTCTATTCGAAAGAATTTGTTCTTCTTCGTTTTCATCTTTTAAAACGTTTATCGTTTGTGCTTCTTCGACATGAGTAGCGAGTTGATTTCGCCAGCAGGGCGACCGGCGGACGTAGCAGGGACAGGGTTCGAGGGTCAGGAGGAGGAGCGCAGCCGTAATGAGGCTACAAGCGCGCTGATCCGCGTTAACAATTCTGAAGGGATGGTGACGTCGAAAGAGGGAGAGGGTGAAGATGACGCATCGTCTGTTCCGGAGAAAGCGAAAGATTGCGAAGCCAAAGTGGAGGAATATTGGAATGGCGTACTTCAGTCGGTTCAAGCTCTTGGCAAGAACTATAAATTCAGGAAAATGGACGTACCTCTTGCGCGCGTTAAAAAGATTATGAAGCTCGACGATGAGGTTAAAATGGTTAGTCAAGAGACTCCAGTGGTTCTTGGGAAAGCGTGCGAGTTTTTCATTACTGAACTCTCTATGCGCTCGTGGCACGCAACAGACACGCAAAAGAGGCGAACAATGAAAACGCACGACGTCGTCTATGGGGCAAAGCAGTCGGATCAGTTTGATTTTCTTATCGATATCCTTCCCGCGCGTTCGTACATTTCGCGCAGACGCACGAACAAAGGGGTACAGCACTATTCGCCACCATCGATGCCAGCGCAAAATTCATCGCGCTTCAATCCCAATACTATTACTTCCGCTGGTGTCGACGCAACTAAAGCTGCATCGAGCGGCGCTGCCGCTGCCGCTGCTGCGGCATCTGTATCTATGGCCGCCGCAGGGACAGTTCCAGCAACGTCGCAAATGACAGAGTATTGGCAGCAGCAGCAAAGGTTTATGCAGGCTCTCCAGTCGGGTCATATGCAAAATGGTTTGGATCCAGACATGGTGCAACAACTGCGGATGATGTACGAGACTGCGCAGTCACAGTGGCAACAATGGCAAGCAGCGAGTGGCTCGCAGCCGGGTGCGTAATATTATACTATTTAAATATTTCATAAATACATTCTCTAAAAGAAATGATATTATATTCATGTAACGATTAGATCAATCGTGCCGTAGCGGGCATAGATTACCGCTGCCGTTGCGCACACTCCAGTGGTAGACAAAAATACAAGGGAGTACGAGCCGGTTCGTTCAAGGATGAAACCAACTACCCAAACACCAACGATGCCAGCAAATGTG
>JACLAC010004288.1_pt1 | contig 13779 bp, 11 predicted proteins | sample 8027881 | NCBI WGS metagenome assembly JACLAC01 (sample SAMN15725517, study PRJNA655200) | protist metagenome | isolation source: fluorescence activated cell sorting (FACS) single amplified genomes of... | place: Spain: Blaines Bay Microbial Observatory, Mediterranean Sea | collected 2016-01-19 | reverse complement strand
TTATCGATTTCTGATAGATCAAATTGTTCAATTTTTCCGCTGGGAATGATGGATGAAAAGGCGTTTGATAAATGGTCTAGGGTGGATTGTGAGACGTGTTTGTTAACGCGGATAATGGCGCTGCTATCTGTATATCGAATAGAATGGTAGGTGCTGTAGTATTCTTGAATCCATTGGATGGCTTCATCTACATTGGATGTTATTTTAAATAAACCCAGGTCTTCTTCGGAGATATAATGACGGTCGTATAATTGGTTTTTAACATAACTATGCCATCTGTTCCAATAATTGCTTGTTGGGTTTGAAAGTAAAATAATGGGACGTGGTGCACATCGACCGGTTTGTATGAGGGTTAAGACTTCAAATAGTTCGTCGTGTGTTCCAAATCCACCAGGCAGTGCGACTAATGCATGGGTTTCTTTAACGAAGATTAATTTTCGGGTAAAGAAATATTTAAAATTGACTAGGCGGTCTGATTCGAGTATATAGGGGTTTGCTGTTTGTTCAAATGGGAGAAGAATATTAAGTCCAAAGTCGCTTCCTTCTTTTGCGCCTTTGTTTCCGGCCTCCATGATTCCTGGTCCTGCTCCGGTGATAATGTCGTATCCCATTTGTGTTATTTTTTCTGTCATTTCAATGGTCATTAAGTAGTTGGGATGATCTTTTTGTGTTCGGGCAGATCCAAAAATACATAGTTTTGGTTTTTCTTTATGCGGTTGAAATACTTTGAATGAATGGAGTAACTCTTTGATTGATGCATTGATTAACTTTAAATTGTTGGTATCTTGGCTGAGCATTGAAATGGTGATGAGGTCTTGGATGCTATCTGAAATAAGTGTGGACTGGTGTTTGTTGTTAGTCGTTTCTAGTTTTTTGAGTTGATTGATGATTTTTTTATGAGGTAGCTGTTCTTGTGTCATTTTTTTTCCTTTCGATTTTGGATCTATAGGTAGGTATTCACTAATTTGTATAAAGTTAAACCTGAATAATCCGTAGTTTGACTATTTAGTCGTTGGTTTTTTTATTAAGTATGCGTTATAACTTTATTTAAGTTAAGAGGAATTGGAGTAAAATCGATATGAAATCGATATTTGGGTATACGTTATCAGAGTTAGATAAGCTGGTTTGTTTGTTGGGACTAAAGTCGTTTGTTGCGACGCAATTATGCGAATGGGTGTATAAAAAGCAGGTGCTTGATCCTGAATTGATGACGAGTTTATCAAAAGTTAACCGCGCACTTTTAACGAAACAGTTGTCTTTTTCGTTATTTTCAAACGTAACGTCTGTTCCGTCATCGGATGGGTCTGCCATTAAATTGATTTGTACGTTGGATGACGGTAAATCGATTGAATGTGTTGTCTTAAAAGAAAAGACGTATTACACATTATGTGTATCGTCTCAGGTGGGATGTCCTGTGGATTGTAAGTTTTGTTTGACAGGGGTGGCGGGATTTAAGCGCAATTTAGAGGTGCATGAGATTGTGATGCAGGTGATGCAGGCTCAGGCGATGGGGTACCCCATTAAGAACTTAGTGTTTATGGGGATGGGGGAGCCGATGTTGAACTATGACAATGTATTTGCTGCGATTGATATTTTAAATGCGGAATGGGGATTAAATATTGGAAAGCGGAACATTACGGTTTCAACTTCGGGGTATTTGGCAAATATTAATCGGTTAATTAAAGAGGAGAGATATGTTAATTTGGCATTTTCAGTGGGATCGGCAGACCCTAAAACACGGGTTAAAGTGATGCCGATTGAGAAGCGGAATCCGATTATGGTGGTATCTCGTGCATTGAATCAGTATTTGAAGATGCATAATCGCAAGTTAACGTTGGAGTATGTTCTTCTAGAGGGTGTTAATGAGTCGGACTATGATATTCAATCGTTAATTAATTTATCGAAATATTTGAATGCCAAGATTAATCTTATTAATTTGAATCCACATTCTAAGATCCCCTATGAGCCGATATCTTCTAAGAAATTAGCGGTGATTAAACAGAAAATTCAGTGTTCAAAATGTTTGGTGACGGTTCGGTTTAAGAAGGGGCAGGATATTGCGGCGGCCTGTGGCCAGTTGGGCGAAAGTATTATAAAGTAGCACTATGAAATTTTCTTCGAAACTTTCTTCGTCACAGCGACTTGTTTTGGATCGGGTTAAGGCTGCGATTAAGCGGGGGAATGTGAATCGTGTGAATGTCAAAAATGGTCAGGGAGAGGTTGTATTTACCATGCCAGTGACCTTTGCGGTTATTTGTGGGGTATGCTCGCCGTTGCTTGTGGGGTTGAGCATGGTGTTGGTGGTGATTAAGGATTGTACGATTCATTTTGAGTATAAAAAAAGATAATTATGAGTATGTGATTCCAAGGTTTACTAACCTTTGAATATCCGCTAAAATCTGACTCAATTATGAAGAGATTGTCTGTTAAGAACACTTATGATATTCAGCTTGATGGGAGACCTTCTCTTGAAGTTTCTGAATTGAAAACGCATACCCAAGTTGCGGTATTACCTTCTTCTATTCCTTATATTAAACCCAAGCTTTCTGTTAGAGAAGGGGCTGAGGTTAAAGTCGGAACATCTTTGTTTTATGATAAGGAACGTCCTGACATTCAGTTTTTATCTCCAGGGGCAGGTGTTGTTTCTAAAATTTACTATGGTCCCAAGCGGATTATTGAAAAGGTTGTCGTGGATTTGGACGGGACGGATGCAAAAGTTCCTTTTCCTCAATTTACACCCTCAGATATTGAACAGGCGACGCGCGATGATATTGTTAAAACACTGTTGTCAGGTGGTCTTTGGGGGATGTTTAGCGAGTTCCCGTTTCAACGCATTCCATCTCCTCAAGCAGTTCCGCCGGTTGTCTATGTGAGCCTTGATAATGATGAGCCGTATCATCCTGACTCTTCAGTCTATCTTAAAGATAATGAGTCTTTCTTTGAGGCGGGTCTTTTGATTTTAAATAAATTAACAGAGCGTGTTGTTGTAAGTCGATCTACTCGTAATACGTTGTTGTCACCATCGATAGACTCTCTTGTGACATATTGTGTTGAGGGTCATTATCCGGCAAATCAGCCAGGCGTGGTTTTGTATCATACTAAAACAAGCTCTGCGGAGAATGTGTCATGGGGGCTTTATGGACAGGATGTTGTTCGTATCGGTAAGTTATTTCTTACCGGTGAGTATCCTGCAGATAAAATGATGGTGATTGCGGGAAGTTTGGCCGCTCGGCCTCAGCATGTTTATGTTAGGGAGGGGGTGCCAGTTCGTGAGTTGTTACAGGGATATATTCCTGCTGAACCGACGAGATATATTGCTGGCGGTGTATTTACAGGGCGTCAAATTGATGGGGGTGGCTTTTTGGGGTTTAGAGATGATGCATTGCATTTAATTCGTGAAGGAAAAGAGCAGGAAATGCTCTCTTTTTTTAGGCCTGGATTCGATAAGCCAACCTTTTCTCGGACTTATTTGTCGGCGACTATTAAAAAAGCGATGTGGACGATGACAACGAGCCTTAACGGTGGCGATCGGTCATGTATTTCTTGTGGTGAGTGTCCTAAGGTTTGTGCGTTGGGTGTGTATCCTCAGTTATTGATGAAAAGTATTTATTCTAATGATGTTGAAGGGGCGTTGAATCATGGTCTTTTAGATTGTGTGAATTGTGGATTATGTACTTATGTTTGTCCATCTAAGATTAATTTAGACACTATGATTTTATCGATGCAGGAGCGACTTGAGAAGGAAACGCGAGCATGATTTTTTTGCAAAATTGGATTCATAAAATTGAGCCTTCTTTTGAAAAAGGCGGGAAATATGAAAGATTTTATCCTGTTTTTGAAGCTTTAGCATCCTTTTTATTTAGTACGAAAGCGGTAACTCAGTCTGGTTCTCATATTCGTGATTCCTTAGATACAAAGCGTTATATGAGTCTCGTTATACTGGCGTTAAAGCCGGCATTGTTGTTTGGTATTTATAACGTTGGATATCAGGCTCATAAAGCAATGGGAGCATCATTGGATTTTGTTGCTGTTTTTATCACAGGGTTGAAGTATGTTATTCCTCTTATTATTGTTTCCTATTCTGTTGGTGGTCTGTGTGAGCTTGTTTTTAGTATTGTCCGTAAGCATGAAATTAATGAAGGGTTTCTGGTTACAGGCTTATTGTATCCTTTAATTGTTCCACCAACATTACCACTTTGGCAGGCGGCTGTGGGGATTGCATTTGGTGTGATTGTAGGAAAAGAGGTTTTTGGTGGGACAGGTCGTAACTTTTTAAATCCGGCTTTAACTGCTCGTGCTTTTTTATATTTTGCGTATCCTGCGCAGATTAGTGGTGATGCCGTATGGACGGCAGTGACTAAGTCTGATGCGATTGATGGGTATTCCGGTGCAACAGCACTTTCTGTTGCTGCATCAGCATCTAAAGATCGTTCTATAGTTGATCAATTAAGTGACTCTGGATTTACTTTGTGGGACATGTTTTTGGGGTTTATTCCTGGATCCATTGGTGAAACATCTGTTGTATGTGCCCTGTTGGGTGCTGTTATTTTGGTGGTTACGGGTGTGGGCAACTGGCGAACAATGATTGGCTGTGTCGTTGGTCTTTTCTTTATGGGTGGTATTTTTAATATTGTTTCAGGGCCTTCAACACTTGCTTTTTTTGATTTACCTATTGTGTATCATCTCTGTATGGGAGGGTTTGCCTTTGGTGCTGTTTTTATGGCGACCGATCCTGTATCTTCACCCAGTTTAGACGAATCAAAATTAGTATATGGCTTTTTTATTGGGATTCTAACAGTTATTATTCGTACGATTAATCCAGCGTATCCAGAAGGTATAATGTTAGCGATTTTGCTGATGAATGTATTTGCGCCCCTTATTGATCATGTTATTGTTCAAAGAAAGCTGAAGAAGAGGATTCCAAATGTCATCTAAAAGTCCTAATTCATTTGTATTTGCTGTTGTTATGTGTGTGGCGTGTGGGTTCTTATTGACGTCTGCGGCAGTAGGTCTTAAAGAGAGACAGACCCAAAACGCGCGTGTTGATCAACAAAAAAATATTTTAAAAGCATTGGGTTTATTGCCAAATGGCAAATTAAGTAATGATAGAATTCAGTCTCTTTTTGATACTCGTGTGCGTCAAGTTTGGGTTACTGAAACGGGCGATATTGTGAAATCCTTCCAGCAGAGTGCGCGTGAGTTGTATATTGTTGGGACACCCTCATCGATTGAAAATTATGCTATTCCTTTTGAGGCCTACGGGCTATGGAGTTGGATTAAGGGTTATATTGCTTTGAAAGGAGATGGGTCGACTATTTCCGGTTTGACAGTATATGCTCACGCTGAAACACCGGGATTAGGTGGTGAATGTGAGAAACCATGGTTTCAGGATCAGTTTGTGGGTAAAAAGATCATTGATTCGTCTGGCAAGTTCACATCGATTGGTATTGTTAAGGGAAAAGTAGAAGATTCAGTTGCTGAAGAAGATCGTAATCGATATGTGGACGGTATGAGTGGGGCGACGATTACAGGAGATGGAATGGAAAAATATATTAGAATTGAATTACTTAATTATGAGCCACTATCTCAAAAACTAAGATCAGGTAGGCAGTCATGAGATTAACAAAAACAAAAGCATATAAGGTTTTTAAGGCGCCATTGGTGGAGGCTAATCCCGTTTCTGTTGCTATTTTAGGCATTTGTTCGTCCTTGGCAGTGACTACGCAAATGATTCCATCTATTGTTATGGTTTTAGCCATGACGTCGGTTCTTGCTTGTTCTAATGTTGTCGTGTCGTTGTTGCGTCGTGTCATTCCTAAGAATATTCGTATTATTGTGTTTTTAGTGGTCATTGCGTCCTTGGTTATTTTGGCGGATCAGCTATTAAAGGCTTTTTTGTATGATGTTAGTAAACAGTTGTCTGTTTTTGTCGGTTTAATTATTACAAATTGTATTATTATGGGTCGTGCGGAGGCGTTTGCTGTTGCGAATACCCCATGGCTTTCATTTTGGGATGGGATTGGTAACGGGTTGGGATATGGTTATATTTTGGTTGTGGTTTCTTTTTTTAGAGAATTATTGGGATCAGGTGCATTGTTTGGTTTTCAGGTGATTCCTGAATTCTTTTATGATTTGGGATATGTCAATATGGGTCTGATGTTACTTGCTCCGGGTGTATTTGTTTTAATCGGCTTATTGGTGTGGGCACAAAATATATATATAGATAAATCTTAGGAGGTAGACTCAGATGTCATTATTAAATTTAGCGATTGAGTCCATTTTTATTAACAACGTTTTGCTGGCCTTGTTTTTGGGTCTGTGTACTTTTTTGGGTTGTTCTAAAGAAATTAAGACATCACATGGATTGGGACTTGCGGTTATTTTTGTATTATCCATCACAACACCAGCTAACTGGCTGTTACATCATTTTTTGCTTCGTCCGGGTGCACTGTCTTGGATAGGTTTGCCTGATATTGATCTTAGTTTTTTAACGTTTATTACATTTATTGCAACCATTGCTGCAATGGTTCAGTTGGTTGAAATGGTGATGGAAAAATATGCACCCTCTTTATATGTTTCCTTAGGAATATTCTTGCCCTTGATTGCTGTCAATTGTGCCATATTGGGAACGTCTTTGTTTATGGAGCAGCGTCAGTATAGTTTTTCCGAAGCGACGGTGTTTGGTGTAAGCTCTGGTATAGGCTGGTATTTGGCTATTGTGGCCTTTTCAGCAGTTCGTCAAAAGTTGAAGTATGCTGACTTGCCTAAGGGATTAGATGGGTTTGCGATTAATATGATTTCGACAGGACTGATTGCGATGGCTTTTATGTCGTTTGCAGGTATCAAATTAACAAATTAGGATTAAAATAAGATGGTTTTTTTAATGTATTTACTTGGTATTTCTATATTTTCTGGGGTTATTTTATCTTTGGTTTTCTTGCTTTATATTGTTGAAAAGAAGGTTGTTGATGCATCAGACTGTCAGGTTCTTATTAATGGTGATCAAGAAAAAAGCCCCACGGTTTCATCAGGAACGACGTTGTTAACTGCATTATCAGCTGCTGGTGTATTTTTACCCTCTGCATGTGGTGGTGGTGGGACCTGTGCGATGTGTAAAGTTCAGGTTATTGATGGTGGTGGCGATGCATTACCGACAGAAGTTCCTCACCTTTCACTAAATGAACGAAAACAAAATGTGAGATTGGGTTGTCAGGTAAAAGTTAAGTCGGATATGAAGATTCAAATTCCGGATGAAATTTTTAGTATTAAGAAGTATGAGTGTGAAGTGGTTTCTAACTATAATGTTGCGTCGTTTATTAAGGAATTTGTTGTAAAGTTGCCAGAGGGTGAAAATTTAGATTTTGATGCGGGTGGGTACATACAGATTGATGTTCCAGAGTGTTCCATTGATTTTAATCAGATTGATATTTCTCCTCATCCGGATGATCCTTCTGGTCCAGATAAGTTTAAGAAAGAATGGGATAATTTTAAATTAAGAGATTTAAAAATGGTGAATGATGAGTCCTTATTTCGTGCATATTCCATGGCAAGTCATCCTGCGGAAGGAAACATTGTTATGTTAAATGTCCGGATTGCAACGCCACCCTGGGATCGGTCTAAAAATACCTGGATGGATGTCAATCCAGGGGTGTGTTCTTCCTATATTTTTGGTTTGAAGCCAGGCGATAAAGTGACTCTTTCTGGGCCGTATGGTGACTTCTTTATTAAGGATACAGATGAGGAGATGTGTTATATTGGTGGTGGTGCTGGTATGGCGCCGATGCGATCTCATTTATTTCATTTATTTCATACGTTAAAGACGGGGCGTAAAGTGTCGTTTTGGTATGGAGGACGGTCTAAACGAGAATTGTTTTATGTGGATCAGTTTCGTGATATTGCGAAGAAATTTCCTAATTTTACGTTTAATGTTGTGTTGAGTGAACCATTGCCAGAGGATAATTGGACGGAAAAAGAGGGGTATACAGGGTTTGTTCATAATACAGTGATTGATCATTATTTATCTAAGCATGATTCTCCTGAAGATATTGAGTTTTACTTTTGTGGTCCACCAATGATGAATCAAGCTGTCCTTAAAATGTGTGATGACTGGGGTATTCCACCAGAGAATGTGGCGTTTGACGATTTTGGGGGATAGGTTAGATTGACGTGTTGTGGTGCCAATTTGTCACTGCAAATTTAGGTGGTCAAGGTGGAATAATTCCCCATTGGAGGAGTGGGTGTATTTTTTTTAAGGGGCATTATGCCCCTTAGACCCCATTATGTAAATGATTAATACGTTTCGATATTTTGTTATTTCTATCTTGGTTGTTTTTTTTGCCTGGTGGTTATGTCAATATCACTACATCCAATTCTCTGGCGACACAATGGGAACAACATATAATATTACGACTAAAATGCCCCGATGGCGATTTCAATTTCTTGTAAAAAAACAAGTTGGTAAACAATTGGCTCAGTTGAATCAGTCGATGTCGACTTATAGAAAGGATTCAGAAATATCACGATTTAATCGTCATGATCTATCTCCGTTTGATATATCTTCTGACTTTTATTCGGTTTTGGAACATAGTCGTTTGATTTATTCTGATTCACAGGGCGCTTGGGACCCAACGGTTTACCCTCTTTTTGAGATATGGCAGAATTTCTTGATGTTTGAAACAGAGTCGCCTCCGTTACTACTTCATATTCAAGAACGGCGGTCTCGAGTTGGATTTAAGAACCTTTTATTATTGCCTGAAAATAGAATCCAGAAATCAATTGCATCATTGGAACTGGATGTATCTTCTATTGCAAAAGGGTACGGGGTTGATAAAATAACATTGTTACTCGATGTGTTGGGCGCATCTGATTATTTGGTTGAAATAGGGGGTGAGCTTGCGGTTAAAGGGGTTAATCCACGGGGTGAACAGTGGATATTGGGTATTGAAATACCAACCTATGATGAGACACGCAATGTATTTGGACGTATTTCGTTACCGTCTGGAATGACGATGGCTTCTAGTGGTAATTATCGAAAGTATCGTGTTATTGGTGGTGAACGATATTCTCATATTATTGATCCAAGAACAGGGTATCCGGTGGATAATTCGGTTGTGGGTGTGACGGTGATTAGCCCAAAATGTGTATTATCAGATGCATTAGCAACGGCATTGATGGTTATGAGCGTTGATGAGGGATTGAAACTACTCAAAAAATATCCATTGGCTGAGGTGTTGTTTTTTGAGATGTCTGAAGATGGAATACTGACAACAAGACAATCGTCGGGGTTTCCTTATTATGATACGGTTGGGGGTTAAGAAGGATAACCCTCCTTAGAACTCATTATTAAATAATGGTATATTCGATAATAATGGTGACTAAACTATATCTATTTATTTTTTGTCTACTATTGAGTGTGGTTACTGTGCATGCTGCATTTTGGGACTGGAAAGCGATGGAATCTAATCACTTTCGGTTATATTATCCCCAACAATATTCTGAACAGGCACTTACAACTATTGAAATATTGGAGAATAGTATTCCGCTTGTTGAAAAAGTAGTTCCTAATCCCTTTTTTAGAAAAATTCCTATTATTCTTGAAGATTTTGGACAAGTAGCGAATGGGTTTGTTATTCCGTTTCCTATGAAAGTTAATTTAATGATGTATAAAGGAAATTTTACATCGTATCAAAACTATGTGAGGTTGTTATCTGTACATGAATTAGTTCATGCAATGCATTTTTCAATGGTTTCAAAGGGACCAAGGGCACTTAGTTTTGTATTTGGTCCTCTTTTTTATCCTCATATCTATACTCCGAGGTGGTTTACGGAGGGTTTAGCTGTTGTTGCGGAGTCGGGTTATTCTGCTTATGAAGGGCGTTTGAATGATGCGCGACAATGGGGGTATTTTAAGCAAGTATCACGACGGGGAGAACTAAAATCATTAGGTGATATTACAGCATATTTTAGTTCGGAATTTCCGTATGGGGCGACGCCTTATTTATATGGGAGTCAGTTTTTAAACTATCTTAGAACGGTCTATGGGCAAGAAAAGTTGAATCGATTACTTCATTCCTTTGGGGGATCTTTTACGTCTTATTCAATGATTTTGTTTCCGAGTATGTCGTTGGATAAACTTGCATGGCAAGTTTATGGAAAGTCGATTGAGAGATTATATCAAGAATGGCAAATGGATGAAAAAGAACAAAGTGATGATTGGCATATTGTGGGAAAATCTATTTCTGATGATCGTGGTGTAAAACCTTTTTTATTGGTTAATGATGAGAGGTTGTATATGTTTCATCGTCATGTTGATCATCCTGATTCATTTTACTATAAAAGGGTATCTGGAATTTCAAAATATGATTCTGAATTAGATTCATGGTCGTTGGTAAAGCGATTATATCGCTCCACGGACCAGCCGTTTGAAATTCGTGGTTCGTCACTTTATATTACTTTTCCTCAGATGCAATCTGGGTTTACCAATATAACGATGTTTGGGTATGGTGTGATTCAGGAGCTTGTTAACCTTGATTTGGTGACGGGTGAGGAAATAACTGTTTTTAAAGATAAAATAGATGCCTTTACTGTTTATCAGGATGATAGTAATGACCACATTATTTTTGCTCAAAATCGGGCTTGGATGTCTGAATCTATATTATATCGATGGGAAAATAATGTGAAACAAAAATTTCTTTCTTTGCCTATTTCTGTTTCAGAATTATCTTCAACATCGGATCTGTTGGTGGGGGTTGGTCAAAACCGTCAAAACCAATGGGTTGTGTTTACGGTAGATTTTTCTACGTTAGTTGTGACAGAGGTATTTGTTAGTCCTTGGTCCTTATCTCATCTTACGGTGGATCGATCTCATGAGGGGAGTAATGTGGTCTTTACAGTTAATAAGGGGCGGTCATTGGAGACGTATGGTCTTAATTTTAACACAAATGAGGTGCGTCGATTGTCATCAGGAGATTATGCAGATTCAGGGGTTGTGAGTGGTAAGGGTCTTTTTTTTACGGTGATTGGTGGGAAGGGAAGTGGGGTGTATTATCAGAAGATTGTTGAGAGTGATTCAGATGTTCAGGGGGTTGATTTGAATCGATCTTTGAATGAAACGTTGTTCACTCAGGAAAGTGTTGATGAGAATTCTCTTAGAAAATATTCTCATCCTATTGTACAAAGTAGTAAACGTGCATTTCTGCCTCATTCACGGTTTGGACTTTTTAATATGGGGGAAGATGATTTACGATTGATTCAATATTATGTGGGCTATGATTCATTATCTGGGGTGTATGGTCAGGTGATGTTGAACCATTTTTTGCCGGCTCAGGTGTTTTACGGGTTTGATAATAATGATCGAGTTCTGGGGTTGCAACGGCCGTTGTACCACTCGTTATCATCGGGAGTTCAATCACTGAGGGTTGGGTTGCAATATGATTTTTATGATGATGATCTGGATGTGAAGGCATTCTCTAATTATGGGTGGTTGGATCATAAGGGATCTATTTTTGTAATGCATTCTTCTATTGATTCATCGTATTCTGGTATAGCTCAACATTTGTATAGCCTTAAAAATACAAGTTTGGGTGTTAGTGGACGCATTGCTAACGATGATAGTTTTACAGATCGGTTGCGTGGATTTGAGTTGATTTCAATTGATAATCAACAGGTATTTAATGGGTCAATTGACTTAAACCGTCGGGTTATATCACTTTCTAAATCAAGCTGGAATTTTATAGCGGGGGTTGGTGATGTTTTCTTGGGTGGTTTTTTTGATTATTCGTCGTATCGTGATCAAGTAGCGATGGGGTACTATACGACTTTAGAAATTTTGTTGTTTTCGTTTAATGTGCCATTGGAGGTGTCGATTGGGCAGTCGTTTTCGGAGGGAGAATTTGTGCCTATTTTTGTTGAGTTTGGTGTAAAATTGGGGAGTGATATACCTGGTTTAGACTAGTCTTTCGTAAAATTAATCTGGGTCATTTTTGCGTTTTTAAGGCCGCCAGAGTCGTCTTCAAAGGGACATAATCCTGCTTTTTGATTGAGACATTCGTCTTTATCGATATTTGGTACGGAGCCACAGGCGTCTCGCTTTGCGATTTTTCCGAAAAAGAGGACACCGATTCCCAATCCAATACAACAGAGGAGTAAGAGAATAATACTGGCGATTAGGGTGTGCATTTTTTACAGGTGCCGTAGACGTGTAAGGACTGATATTCGGCGGTGAAATTTAGTTTGGTGCAATACATATTAATAAATTCGTTGAGTTTTTTGTCTCTGATTTCTTGGATATTGCCGCATTCATTACAGATCACGTGGGCATGGTGGTTTTGGGGTGTTGCTTGCTCGTAATAGATTTTTCCGTCTCGGGTGGATATTTTTTGGAGTAATCCGGCATCTAATAATTGTTTAATGGTGCGATAAACAGTGGCACGAGATAATTTTTTTGTGGTTGTTCGAAAGTCATCAATGAAATTTTCAACTTCAAAGTGGCCTTTTGTTTTGAATATTTCTGTGGCGATCTCTTGTTTTTGTTGGGTGTACCGACCGTCGTTTTTTCGCAAATAAGATTCAAATAACGTATGTTTTTTTTTCATCAGGAATTCTTTTTAACGAGGTTTATAATGCCAATATCGACGGTTTGAATATGGTTAACTAGTATATCAATAAGTTGACGAATTTCAAATATGATATGGGAGGGTGGGTGGTTTTTGTCGTAAATGGATCGTAGATGTGAAATTAAAAGTGATAATTTTTTATGTTCGTGTTGATGGTGTTTAAGTCCTTTATAGTTTTTAGTTCTCATGAGTTTTTCTTCTTCGGAGAAGTGATCTTTTGAGTAGTGTTCTAAAAATAGGATGATTCTCTCTAAGTTTTTGGGGTTATTGCTGATGATCGCTTCATCGAGCATTGTTGTTAAATCGAATAGTTCTCGATGGTGCTCATCTAAAGATTCTTGTCCGATTTCGTATTTATTGGACCATTTTCTCATTGACTACACTTTAACGATAGGGTGTGTTTTTTGCAAGATACGTCGCTGTGTAGATATTTTTGGTTGCTTTTTTCCTCGTTTTGTCATGACAATTTGCCAAAGCTGCATATCTCTTGCCCGAAATGCGCCAGCAAACAATAATAAGTAAAATTCCCACATCCGCTTAAACGTTTTGGTATATTTTTTAGGATGTAGTTGATTTAATTTCTCCCAATTATTTTGAAAGTTTTCATTCCATGCTAATAGTGTATTACTATAATCTTCACCAAAATTATGCCAATCTTCCATTACAAAAAGATCTTCCATTGCTACGCCTATCTGGGCAATTGACGGTACCATTCCATTTGGAAAAATATATTTATGAACCCATGGATTTGCTTTTGTTACAGTATTATTACTACCAATTGTATGTAGTAATGCAATCCCATCTTCTTTAAGGCAACGATGTGTCATTTTCATGTACTCTGAATAATTTTTATACCCTACTGCTTCAAACATTCCAATGGATAAAACACGATCATAGGTGTTATGGTGTAATCGATAATCTTGAAAAATAAATTTTATCGGTAATCCATGACATAATTCTTCTCCCAATTTTTTCTGTTCTTTTGATATTGTTAATCCTGTACACTTAACACCATAATTCTCAGTGGCATATTTCATAAAACTACCCCACCCACATCCAATATCTAATATGGTCATTCCTGCTTTTAATTCTAATTTTTTACAAATTAAATCCATTTTTTCTTTTTGGGCGTGCTCTAAGTTGTCTGCGCCTTCTCGCCAATATC
>JACLAC010005757.1_pt1 | contig 13781 bp, 8 predicted proteins | sample 8027881 | NCBI WGS metagenome assembly JACLAC01 (sample SAMN15725517, study PRJNA655200) | protist metagenome | isolation source: fluorescence activated cell sorting (FACS) single amplified genomes of... | place: Spain: Blaines Bay Microbial Observatory, Mediterranean Sea | collected 2016-01-19 | reverse complement strand
AAATCATGCTCGTTTTTTTATTTTAATTCTAAATTAGGAGAAAGAACATGTCTTGGATTATTTTCGCTATTCCTAAGGTATCATGCCCGACGAATATCCCTTTTTTACTCTTTTTGCAGACGATGACGGGGAGGATGCGGAGGTTGAGGTCCGCCGCGTAGCGTTTTATGATTTTCCACTAAATGCAAAACAAGTTAAGGATCTTTCGCAATCTGTATTGGAACACTGTTGCGTAGTGCGAGAAAGCGACACGTCCATCAAGGGGACGGAGCGGATCGCAGGGCCGGAAAATTTTGACCTATATCCGGTATATCCCAATCCATTCAATTCTACCGTTATGGTTCCTTTGTCGGTGCCTCAGGCTGTAGCTGATGTAGAGTTGGGTGTATACAATGTCTTGGGTCAACGCGTGCGGGTCTTGTACCAGGGTTCTTTGTCCCCAGGTTGGTATCAATATATCTGGGATGGTCGGGATAAAAGGGGAGGGTCGGTGGTTTCAGGTGTATACATATTTCAGCTGCAGGGGAATGGAATTAAGATGGTGCAATCCGCGGTATTTTTACGCTGATTGTTTTTGCCACGACAGATGGGTATGACCCGTACGGGCTTGGGTCTGTTCCGGTTTTGCACGGTTCTGTTTAAGCTCTGCATTATGCTTCGATCGAGTATTTTTGGCTTCGATTTTCGCAAAAATGTGGATGTCCTCTTTCTTTATCTATTTTTTACGAAGACTTGGCATTTTAACAAACTTTCTCTGCAAAAGGTTCTGTTCCATCTTCCCATTTTCTACCCACAGGCCGCAACTGGCCAAAACCCGTCACATTGTATGAGAGGCCATTGATATCTGGAATCACGTATTCATTAAACCATGCTTCCAGTTCTCCTTTGAGATTTTTCACGCGATCAGTCTGTGTCGGGTCAGCAATTAAATTGTTGCGATCATCAGGATCATTCGCAACATCGTAAAGCTCATTTGGCCCATCTGGGTAACGATGGATGTATTTCCACTCGGCTGTCCGAATCATCCTACAATAACCGTACTCATCATAAATGACAACACTGTCACGGCCTTCTATACGCTCATTTTTCAACACTGGAAACAACGATTGTCCTGGTAAATTTGTATGGGGAAGCGGAAGATCAACATAGTCCAAAAGCGTAGGCAAAACATCATATGCCGAAGCCATCACTGATTGCACCGTGCTTTCTGGAATTACACCTGGATGCGTAGCTAGGAAAGGCACCTTAATCGAATTTTCATACATATTCACCGGATCCGTTCCATTGCCTTTACCCCAAAACCCATGTTGCCCACACGAATGCCCATTGTCAGAAGTAAATACGACAAGGGTGTTTTCGCGCAAACCCTTCTCTTCAAGCCTGTCCAAAATTCGCCCCACATCCAGATCCATCGCAGTCACCGCCGCAAAATACCCCTGCAAACTTTTGCGCTGCCCCAGGTTATTGCTCAGCCCTTTTGCTGATCGAGCTGGCAGGTCTGCATCATCCTCAGGCACCTTTGCCCACGGATGGAGTGGTTCTTGTGGACATGTCTCAAAAGCACAGTCATCATAAGAATCCACAATATCCTTAGGGTGACCGATCCACGGCGCGTGTGGTGCCGTATAATGAACACTTAGATAAAAAGGATTTTTATTTTCTGCGTGAACATCGATATAATCAAGTGCATTATCCGTAATCACATTCGTCACATAACCGGACACGACCTCTGTCACCCCATTGCGTATCATGCTATGGTCATTATAACCACCTGCCCCGCCCGGATGGGCAAACCAGTGAGAAAATCCACACTGTGGAAGAGACGACTTGCCCAAATGCCATTTGCCCGACAGACCACATGTCCACCCATGGTCAGCCAAAACGTTTGTGTAACAAACTTCATTATCGAGAAAACTCGGTCTTGTAGTGCCAAAATTGACTTGACCGCCAATAAAATCGTGTACGCCGTGCTGAGACGGAATTCGCCCGGTTAAAAAAGAAGCTCGGCTGGCCGAACACACCGGAATCGTCACAAAGAAATTCTCAAACTGCACGCCTGTTGCCGCCATGCGGTCGAGGTTTGGCGTTCGTATCTCTGCATTGCCATAACAACCCGCCGCCCAAACAGCCATGTCATCGGCAAGAATAAAAACGATATTGGTTTTTTCTGAAGTAGACATAAAGACCACCCTCCGATTGTAGGTGGAGCGGCCGCCGCCGCCGGTTTTGAATCGGTACGTATATTTATGCCATTTCAATCTAACATAGAATCTAGGGAGGCTCAAATCAAAGATGCCCTAGAGCATAATTTAGCTGTCGTGGTCTGTATGTGGGGATCTTACTCTTGGTCTAAAAAAGATGTAACTCTTATAGCGCTATTCAGGTCTTTGGCCGCGCAGTTCAATCTGGTCGAGGATGATCTCTGAATGACGGTCGAGGAAGATAAAAGAGAAACGGGCGTTGCTGAGCGATTGGACAGCATGTTCGTACTCGAGTTCGTATTTTTGCAATTTGCTATTCATCGTTATTTCTTCAGAGGTCCAGATGATGGGGTCATTAGCGGGGGCGTGGCCAAGCTGGATGTGCAACCGTGCAGTGCCGACCTCGCATCTTCCGTAAAAAGAGATCCTGTATAGGCTGCGTTCCCGTAGCTGGATGGTGTACTTATTAGCCTGCACTTTTCCCTTTACGCGAAACTTCCAGTCTGGCTCATATTGTTGATAGAGTGACGGTATCACCTTGCGTCCAATGTCGGGTTCAAAGGTAAAGGGTACGTGCACTCTGATGGCCCGTGTTCCACCTGCCCCTTGTCCGTCAGCAGTCCCCATGATGGCATATTCGGATGAGTTCCAGTCGGACAAATCGAGCTGAAAGTCCGGATTAACGATCTGATTAGTAGGCGGAACATCGGCAGGCGCTTCTTGACCGGTTCCAGCCTTCACTTTAGACCTCTTGATTGAACGAATGCGATGAAAGATATCGGCAGACCAGACTCTGCACGAGTGTATGGGTATAAAAAAGAGCCTTTAAAGGGGTCCGGTCAAGCAATATGAGGCTATTTTCTGGGCCTGTCCGTCTGGGACGCCGCATCACAATCACACTGTGATATATTTCAGATATGCCCCGCCAATAGCTTCGACTTCGGCCAGCTCTTCCACTCCCATTTGGCCGTTCTGGTTAAGTGGGAGTGGAAGAAGAATTTTCTAATAGGGGCTTGGCAAAATCCCAATGCTGCCTTAGCCTGGCAATATAGCCAGATGCTCAAACGGGGTGTGTTTTTATGAAAATTATTCGTTATTTTGAGCTCTTTCTGACCGATAGAAAAATCAGTGGATGCAAGCCACTCTTCGATTTTCCGGTTTTGACCCCCTGGCACCGCAGTGGTTACTCTACCTCCATCAATAAAGACGTTGGCGACAGTGGCTTACCGGTAAGCGTGGTAAGTCAGATGGTAGGTGGATACGTGGAATGCCTACCGAAGCGTTACACGCATTCGGTTTAATTTGGCCCATCGACCTCGATAACCACCATCGTACGATCATCAGCCTGCTCCTCAGAAGCATCAAAAGCAGCGACTTTTTCGTATATGAAATCAAGAATTTCGTCTGGATTCATCCGGCTTCGACATGCCTCAAGTATTGCCTGAGAAAAACGCTCATAACCAAATAGGTCACCGGTTTCATCTTCAACCTCTATCAAGCCATCAGAAGACAAAATCAGGCGATCTCCAGGCTCGACATCCAGAACCTTCCATTCGTATTGTACCCCCTGCCGTATTCCGAATGGCAAAGCCTCGATAACGACTTCTTGAACTACTTGCTCTCGCCGTTTGTAATGTAAAGGACATGGCAAACCGGCACTTGCTATCGTCAACTTTTTATTGATTTTGTCAAAAAATGTAATAGAGCAGCAAATAAACGTACGCCTTTCCAGCAAACCGTGGAGTTGGTTATTTAAGCGTTCAAATAAATCTTGATGTTCATTTCCATATTGCATCTCTGCATTCAAAATCCCACTAAATACCATAGCAGGCACTGCCGCTTTCATCCCGTGCCCAGTAACGTCCGCCAACGTTATGGCATTAGTCAAACCTGCGTCAGAATATTGGTAAAGATCTCCTCCAACTTGGGTCGCGGGAATACAACGCCCAGAAATATTATAACCGGTCCACGAAGGCGATTCGATAGGAACCAATCCCATCTGGAGATCGTGAGCAACTTGTAATTCCTTTTCCATCTCTTTTATCAATGCTTGTTCGGCGACTCTCAGCTTTTTTCTCCGCCGGACACTTTGGATCGCAAAAAATACTACGCAACAGATGAGGCCCCCAGATCCTAATGAAAAACCATACAAAACATAATCTATGGTCACCTCAATGGGTAAATAAATGGTTTGCGAATAATTTAAAAAAGTATCAACTGCTTTAATTTCGAATTGGTAATTGCCTGGAAGCATACCAGTAAATCTTATTACTGTTGAGTCGGTTTGGACCCACTCCTCACTCTTTCCAAGCAAACGATATAGATACTTAATTCTTTTTGGATCACAATTAGGGCTTTTCGCTCCAACTTCGATTTCCATGAATCCAGGAGAGTCTGTTATTTGCACAGTTGCAAGTTCACTTCCAAGATCTCCATCTGCAGTTAAGACACTACGGATCCATAAATCCGGCTCTATATAATGAGGGCGAAATCGCGTAGCGCCGGCCTCATGTGATACCCAGATATCCTGCCCAATAGTCTCTATAATATTTTGGACCTGATGATTGGGTAACCCATCAGGACGTTGTAGGTGCTGGTAAGCAATTCCATCCCATAACGTAACGCCTCCCCCCCAAGTTCCAATCCACAATTTTCCACGGTGGTCTTCCATAATTGAAATAATTTCGTCATGGGGTAAGAAATCTTCATCTAAAGTATCATTGGGTAGATAAATAATATCTTGTTCGTTATTTCGCTGTTCGATCTTGGCTAAACTTCTCCGACCTTCCCAGGCTCCTAACCAAACATTACTATCTATCGATACCAAAATTTTAAACCAGTACCCAAATTTAGGGCGGAAATCTGGAAAATGTTCCCATTTATTTTCAAAATTCCGACTCACACCAGAGGGACCCGTGACCCATATCATTCCATTTTTACCACAACTAATCGCTATCGCTGGGAAATCTAATTTTTCCCACTCATTACCGTCATAGTGGAACAACTGTCTTAACAAATCCGTTGCCCAAATATGGCCTTTATTATCTTCCTCGATATCTACAATTCGCCCCATCTTGATATCCCATGTATCCCATTTTTCTCCATCAAACCGACTCATTCCTGCGTCATTAGAACCAGTCCAAATATTTCCTCTTTTATCAGTGAATATGGCAGTAAGATAATTTGATGGTAATCCGTCATTTTTCGTAAAATGTGTGAATGTGGCATCTTTTAAAAATGAAAGTCCTTTTGGCGTAGCGAACCATATACTACCATCTATTCCTTCGGCTACACTCAGAACTAAGTCATCAATCAAACCGTTTTGAGAATTAAAAGTTTTCGTCAGATTTCCAATATACCTGCTTACATCTCCCCCCATAGATCCAGCCCATATCGAACCATTTCTATCTTTAATTATGGAAAACACTTGTGTGTTTGCCAATCCATCAGCAGGTTTAATGGTAGACCATTTGTTCTTATAAAAGTGTAATATTCCGCCACCCCAGGTTCCGAACCACATACTACCATCCGAACCTTCAACTGCACAATTTATTCGCTTTTCGAAATTGTAAGAAAAAACATCGGAATAATCTGTCCAATTTGCACCATCATAAGATCGTATTCCATGGCCGTCTGTACTAACCCAGATCACCCCATCATTACTTAAAGTAATATCTGTTATAGGATAGCTGCCAACCTGTGGGATTACAATCTCTTGAGTTTCATGTAAGTTATCATAATCAAAATGAATTAATTTTTCGTTACCATTGGCATTTAACCAGATTCCTTTATTAGGATCTACAGCCATAACCGAAGAATTTGGTGAACTAAACCCTGAGAAAAAAAATCCTTCTTCATTAAGTCCCCAAATCCCTTTTTCAGTTAAAAACCAAAGTCTTTGGTGACGATCTTCTTCAATACAATAAATCCATTCGAATGGTAAATTCTTATAAAGAAAATATTTAAACTCTCGATATCCAATCAGGCCAATATTCGTTACAATCCAAATAAAACCTGTTTTATCCTGGTGAAAATCATGGACTCTAAAGTCTGGGTCTAAACTGCTAAATTTCCTTACCTGTGAAATCATTTGCCCATCGTATGTCGAGATCGAACCGTCCCCTTCATATGCCCCCGATCCTAACCATAGGACACCGTCACTGTCCTGCATCATAGCCCCGACTGTTTGAGGAGCCCACCCGTCTGAAATACCGTAAGTAATCCAACTCCCCCGTTTTTCACCTTGCCCAGTTTCTATCTCCGTTTTCTCTTCAATATTTAGAGTGTCAAAAACGACAGGTGGCACCAAAATTTTTACCTCTTGATTCTTATCTTTTTCAACTTCAAAACGTGTAATTTTAGAGTCATCCGTTGTAAAAATTCCGTATTTTCCAACTGGCAAGTTTAGAGTAAGAGACCCTGAGCTGTCAGCATACTCCCTATGCACAAAATCATCAATGCCCTCAATATTGATATTTATTGGACATAACGAATAAATAGTCTTCGATTTTTCGTACGAAGTCACAATATGAATTTTACCATTTTCTGATGCCAATCCTTTTTTATTAATTAGCTTGGGAGACGCATAAAAAAAGATATCGGGAAGGGCTTCAGGCAGATCTACATCACGAACTGATAAATCTAATGAAATTGCTTTATCTGAATCCCAATGCTTGAATAATTCATCTAAACTAAAACTCAATTCATAAATCAGATTTCCATTACCTTGCGAAATTCCCACTCTATTTTCAGGTATGTCTTCATCGAATTTATGGTACAAGATGTTTTTTCCTGCGGTTGCAAGATCTACGATATTATCTTTTGAATAAAGACGAATAAACAACGCATCAAGAGCGGTATTATTCCATAAAAAGTTAATATCATTATTAACCAAGACCGCATGATTGATATCTGTATCAGGAATTTTTAAACAGATGTAAAATATATTTTCTGCGGAATTATACCCTAAGCTGTAAGTAGCAGTTAATTCGTTCTCACTATTTTCTCTGCCGACAGATCCATCAAGAGGGTATTCCTGTATGTTTGTTGGCCAATCAGATAAATCACCATCGATTGTTAAGTTTGTAAATGTAGTAATATTGATCAAACTATTAGCCGCACTCATAGAAGAATTAATTAAAATTATTACGTTAATTAAGAATAGATTGACACGTTTCAAATTAACCTCATTAGGCAAATAAACACGAGAGACAATGGATAGGATCATTCCGTTTTGGATCGGTTCATACTTCCTTAATTATTGTTTTACAGATTAGCAATTTAACAATTGAAAACTATGACTTTACCTTCCCCCAGAGGTTAATAAGGAAAGTCGGAGTGGAATCCTGTACACCGGTTAACTACAGAACAAACGGTAATAAAAAAGACCAACACCAATAGGCCGCCGCTAAATCAAAAGCCACTCTAAGGAGACATGGTTAGTTGTCAATTTTTTGAGGAACTTCCTGCCAAAGGTTTTAAAGGAATATGAAGCTGAGCCCAATACACTATATAGAAGGACTATAAGAGCGGAAATCTTAGGCTATTGGGGGACATGCCGCAAGAGCACCAGTGGTGTATAGGTATTAAAAAGGGCCTTTAAGGGATCCGGTCAAGCAAAATAGGACTATCAGGGCCTTCATTACGGATAGCTTGTACAGCAGCATTGTAGAATCCCATGACTTTTGGTTGCCACCTTTCCTTTTAAAGCCTATCCCTGCAGGTTGGTTGAGTATTTCAAATACTAAATCACTAGGGTATTGTTTCCAGAGTTTGGCCAGTTTACCCCACCTTTATACCATTTGCTTGGCGCCTTCAGTTACATTTATATTTGACCAAGAAGAAAATCCCCACATACAGACCACGAGGGCTAAATTATGATGTAGGGCATTTTCGCTGTGAGCCTCGTTGGATTCAAATGGCATAAATATCCGCACCGATTCCAAACTGGCATCGGCTACGGCTTGAAAATGCTCAGGTTCGTGCTGAACCTTAAACCAAACCCGATTTTCGAGATTTGACGTATCTACCTTAACATCCTTTAAAGTTTCTTGATAACAGGCGAGATGGCGCATTTTTTAAGTTTAGGTATCTCAGGTATTTATTAAGGGTAGCCAAACCCTGACAAGCAAAACAAAAAAGAGATAAAAGTGGTTATTTATATCATTATATATTTATCCTAAAATTAAGGTATCGCGTTTTGAAAAAGATAAAAAACCTAGTATGGATTTTAACGGACAGTCAACATGCTGAAGCAGTTGGTTATATGGGCAATAACGCCGTACATACTCCTAATCTCAATAAACTCGCGGCAAGGTCCAAAATCTTTACCAATGCCTATTGCCAATCTCCTATCTGTGCCCCTTCGCGCGAGAGCTTTATTACCGGCCGTTATCCGTCAGACCTAGGTATTCTGCATAACAAGCACGATCATGCAAGCACTGCTGAAACGCTCGGTCACAAATTTCAGCACGTGGGATTTAAAACCTGTTTCTCCGGTAAATCACATTTCATTGCCGACAATCTGCGGTTTTCGGAACACGATATGAACCGCGGATTTGAGCGCTATGCCGACTGGGATGATTACCTACACTATCTGCGACACAAAGATTTCTTCAGCAAGATTGACAAAAGCAAAGTAAAAGAAAAATGCTACCAGGGCGATCCGCGAGAAATGAAAGAAATTGAAGGCTCAACCATCCGCTGCTATAACGTGTACGCGCAAGAACACAATGGCTATCTAGCCGATGAATATTCCGTTGAACGTTGTGCATTTGAACGGGCTGCAGGCTGGCTGGATCAAAATCATGCAGATCCCTTCTTGTTGTTTTATTCGCTATACAGACCCCACGCACCACTTGCCGTCCCCGAAACAGTGGAAAGGCCGTGCATCGACGAACTTCCCCCCCTTGAATGGGACGAACAAGACCTTGCCTCAACGCCATCACTGCGGCAGAGAATCGCTTTTATGAACAATCATCAAGACAATGCCTATAATACGGGACTCGACCTTGCCAAGACCTATGCCGAGAATCCGGAATTGTCAAAGAACCCGGGGCGCACAAAAGAAATTAATTCGTATAACAACTTCCGTATGGATTACTTTCGCTCAATCAATTACATCGATCACTATATCGGAAAGATGATCGACAAATTGGAAGCATTGGGCCATGCAGAAGATACCATGGTTATTTTCACATCAGACCATGGCGACATGATCGGCGAACACGGACTGAACTTAAAAATGTGCTTTTATGATGCAGCCATTAAAGTACCTCTATTAATTCATATACCCGGTGAGTGGGATAAGGGAGAACGCGACGATAAACCGGCAATGCTAGTAGATCTCGTGCCAACTATTGCAAAACAATTCGGGGTTGAAATCGAAGGAAATCTTCCCGGTATCGATCTCAGGAGTGATGCACATAGTTATGCTAGGCCGGTGTATGGTGAGATCGTCAGCTCGTTCGGGGCAGATGTGGCACAATACGGCTTCGAGAACCATGTGAGAATGGTAAAAACGGATAAATGGAAATATCTCAACAAAGCTTTTGGGCACCACGAGCTGTACGATATGGTTGAAGACCCAAAGGAAAACAACAACCTCGGTGAAAATCCGGCCTATCAGAACGTATGTGCGGAGATGAAAAAGCTGATTGATGAAAATCTCGCAAGGTATAGAGTAGAAAATGTAAAGGTAGTTGAATAGAGTAGCATGGCTCTTATTATAGGAGATGATTTGATGACACAAGACTTCACAAAACAAAACAGATCTTTAACGCTCGGCAGAGGTGTCAATACGGACTTTACTACAACCGAAGTAAACAAAGTTTCTTATGATAAAGGTTTTTACACTGCATTTAGAGCTGCCGGATTTGACTCCGTCCGTTTTTTTATCAGACAAGGCCGATCTCCAGAATTCTATAAACCGGCTGTTGACGATGCATTGGAACTTGGCTTAAAGCCCGTCCTAGTTCCCTTTTCAATGTACTGTTGGGGAAAAGAAAACCTTGTACAGTGGTGGGGTAAAATTGCAGAATATTATAAAGATCATCCTGCTGAGTTGGTTTTTGAAGCCATGAATGAACCCAAAATGGCAGGACACCCTGACGGCAAAGAAGCCGAGACCATGGAGTGGTATTCAGCGTGTATCCAAGAAATTCGCAAATCAAATCCAACAAGATTGATAGCCGTCGGAGGGCCACATTTTAATGGTGTGCAGCTACTCACGCAATATGTAACACCGGAGTATCTTTCCTATACACTCGAAGATGGAACCGGTTTTGCCGATGACCCCAATATTTGGGGGGTTTTTCATTGTTATCACCCCAAACCTTTTACCCATGGTGCCATAGATCAGGATATTAGCAAAGATCATCCAGACTGGAGAGAAACCATACTTGCAGATTTGCACGAAGCCGATGCCTGGTCAAAAAAGCACAATAAAAGGATCTATCTCAGTGAATGGGGTGCACGTCTTAATCACGAAATAAAGCACGTGGAAGAATACACGGCCTTTATGGTACCTGAGCTTGCCAAAAGAAATATTGAATGGTCGTACTACTGCGGCGTATTCAATAATGCCTGGCCTTATGGACTGTACAATTCAGAATGGGGATTTGCAGGGGTTGAAGGGGTGGTAAAAAACCTAACCGGTCAAGAAGCGCCTGCCGATGTTCCGCCTACTAATCAGATCGTTAATCCGGACTTTCAGCTCGATTTGTCCGACTGGAACTCATCCGAATATGCCATCATGGGGACTGCTGACGGACAAGGGGCAGGTGGAACACGGGCCATCAGAGTGCACGTACCCTTTACCTTTGAACCCGACATTGGACGCAAGGTGATACCGTCACTCTATCAACAATATGAGCCAGACTGGAAGTTTCGCGTAAAGGGAAAAGTGCAGGCTAATAAGTACACCATCCAGCTACGGGAACGCAGCCTATACAGGATCTCTTTTTACGGAAGATGCGAGGTCGGCACTGCACGGTTGCACATCCAGCTTGGCCACGCCCCCGCTAATGACCCCATCATCTGGACCTCTGAAGAAATAACGATGAATAGCAAATTGCAAAAATACGAACTCGAGTACGAACATGCTGTCCAATCGCTCAGCAACGCCCGTTTCTCTTTTATCTTCCTCGACCGTCATTCAGAGATCATCCTCGACCAGATTGAACTGCGCGGCCAAAGACCTGAATAGCGCTATAAGAGTTACATCTTTTTTAGACCAAGAGTAAGATCCCCACATACAGACCACGACAGCTAAATTATGCTCTAGGGCATCTTTGATTTGAGCCTCCCTAGATTCTATGTTAGATTGAAATGGCATAAATATACGTACCGATTCAAAACCGGCGGCGGCGGCCGCTCCACCTACAATCGGAGGGTGGTCTTTATGTCTACTTCAGAAAAAACCAATATCGTTTTTATTCTTGCCGATGACATGGCTGTTTGGGCGGCGGGTTGTTATGGCAATGCAGAGATACGAACGCCAAACCTCGACCGCATGGCGGCAACAGGCGTGCAGTTTGAGAATTTCTTTGTGACGATTCCGGTGTGTTCGGCCAGCCGAGCTTCTTTTTTAACCGGGCGAATTCCGTCTCAGCACGGCGTACACGATTTTATTGGCGGTCAAGTCAATTTTGGCACTACAAGACCGAGTTTTCTCGATAATGAAGTTTGTTACACAAACGTTTTGGCTGACCATGGGTGGACATGTGGTCTGTCGGGCAAATGGCATTTGGGCAAGTCGTCTCTTCCACAGTGTGGATTTTCTCACTGGTTTGCCCATCCGGGCGGGGCAGGTGGTTATAATGACCATAGCATGATACGCAATGGGGTGACAGAGGTCGTGTCCGGTTATGTGACGAATGTGATTACGGATAATGCACTTGATTATATCGATGTTCACGCAGAAAATAAAAATCCTTTTTATCTAAGTGTTCATTATACGGCACCACACGCGCCGTGGATCGGTCACCCTAAGGATATTGTGGATTCTTATGATGACTGTGCTTTTGAGACATGTCCACAAGAACCACTCCATCCGTGGGCAAAGGTGCCTGAGGATGATGCAGACCTGCCAGCTCGATCAGCAAAAGGGCTGAGCAATAACCTGGGGCAGCGCAAAAGTTTGCAGGGGTATTTTGCGGCGGTGACTGCGATGGATCTGGATGTGGGGCGAATTTTGGACAGGCTTGAAGAGAAGGGTTTGCGCGAAAACACCCTTGTCGTATTTACTTCTGACAATGGGCATTCGTGTGGGCAACATGGGTTTTGGGGTAAAGGCAATGGAACGGATCCGGTGAATATGTATGAAAATTCGATTAAGGTGCCTTTCCTAGCTACGCATCCAGGTGTAATTCCAGAAAGCACGGTGCAATCAGTGATGGCTTCGGCATATGATGTTTTGCCTACGCTTTTGGACTATGTTGATCTTCCGCTTCCCCATACAAATTTACCAGGACAATCGTTGTTTCCAGTGTTGAAAAATGAGCGTATAGAAGGCCGTGACAGTGTTGTCATTTATGATGAGTACGGTTATTGTAGGATGATTCGGACAGCCGAGTGGAAATACATCCATCGTTACCCAGATGGGCCAAATGAGCTTTACGATGTTGCGAATGATCCTGATGATCGCAACAATTTAATTGCTGACCCGACACAGACTGATCGCGTGAAAAATCTCAAAGGAGAACTGGAAGCATGGTTTAATGAATACGTGATTCCAGATATCAATGGCCTCTCATACAATGTGACGGGTTTTGGCCAGTTGCGGCCTGTGGGTAGAAAATGGGAAGATGGAACAGAACCTTTTGCAGAGAAAGTTTGTTAAAATGCCAAGTCTTCGTAAAAAATAGATAAAGAAAGAGGACATCCACATTTTTGCGAAAATCGAAGCCAAAAATACTCGATCGAAGCATAATGCAGAGCTTAAACAGAACCGTGCAAAACCGGAACAGACCCAAGCCCGTACGGGTCATACCCATCTGTCGTGGCAAAAACAATCAGCGTAAAAATACCGCGGATTGCACCATCTTAATTCCATTCCCCTGCAGCTGAAATATGTATACACCTGAAACCACCGACCCTCCCCTTTTATCCCGACCATCCCAGATATATTGATACCAACCTGGGGACAAAGAACCCTGGTACAAGACCCGCACGCGTTGACCCAAGACATTGTATACACCCAACTCTACATCAGCTACAGCCTGAGGCACCGACAAAGGAACCATAACGGTAGAATTGAATGGATTGGGATATACCGGATATAGGTCAAAATTTTCCGGCCCTGCGATCCGCTCCGTCCCCTTGATGGACGTGTCGCTTTCTCGCACTACGCAACAGTGTTCCAATACAGATTGCGAAAGATCCTTAACTTGTTTTGCATTTAGTGGAAAATCATAAAACGCTACGCGGCGGACCTCAACCTCCGCATCCTCCCCGTCATCGTCTGCAAAAAGAGTAAAAAAGGGATATTCGTCGGGCATGATACCTTAGGAATAGCGAAAATAATCCAAGACATGTTCTTTCTCCTAATTTAGAATTAAAATAAAAAAACGAGCATGATTT
>JACLAC010021608.1_pt1 | contig 13783 bp, 9 predicted proteins | sample 8027881 | NCBI WGS metagenome assembly JACLAC01 (sample SAMN15725517, study PRJNA655200) | protist metagenome | isolation source: fluorescence activated cell sorting (FACS) single amplified genomes of... | place: Spain: Blaines Bay Microbial Observatory, Mediterranean Sea | collected 2016-01-19 | reverse complement strand
ACTCGATATCTACGATCTTTCTGGCCAACGCATTTTCCAATTGCAAAAACATGGATCCACCGCAGGCAATCTCGAATTTCAGTGGGATGGCCGCGATAAGAACGGTCAGTTAGCTCCACCCGGGCTATATATATACCGACTGAGCATCGACTCCGACAAAACACCCACTGAGCGGTCTGGTTCGCTTTCGCTCGTATATTGACCTCGATCGCCAAGCATCGCGGCATCGGGAAGGGACGGGGATTCATCGCAGTTCCCGTCCCTTCTCATTTTATTGACGCGGTTCGACTCTGACTATGGGAAATAGCCCGAGTCGTCTGTTTCCTTTCTCTGTACTCTTCCTCACAGCGCTGACACCCCGTATAGCCTATCTCTACGAACACCGCGAGAGTCCATTCTTCAACTCACCTGTTGTCGATGCGAAAACCTTTATTGAAAAAGCCCAACTCATCGCCGGTGGCGAGTTATGGGGTGGGGCCGAACCCTACTGGCAACCTCCACTCTATATTTATCTGCTTTCCTTCATCATCTGGCTCTTACCCTCTACCTATTGGGTCGGGATCAGGCTCCTACAATCTGTACTAGGTGCTTTTAGTTGCGTCCTGATTTATGCACTTGCCCGTCGGGTCTTTGGCGAACGCGTAGGTCGTATTGCAGGAGGCATGGCTGCTATCTGCGGGTCCTTTCTCTACTTTGAAGGAGAGCTCTTATCAACAACCGTCGAGATCACACTCAACCTGCTATTGCTTTACCAAATCAGCTCGGCATTGGACACCCGGCAGCGATCAAAGTGGATCTTGGCCGGAATCATAGCAGGGCTTTCAGCCCTGACCCGTCCAAATATTCTGCTCTTTATCGGAGTTTTCTGTAGCTGGCTGGGCTGGCGTCAATGGCGCAATGCCGACCATATACCTCGCAGTACGCTGATCTGGTTCATCGTACCGATCGCGCTAGTTATATTGCCGATAACCTGGCGCAATTGGAACACCGAACCCGACTTGGTATTCATCTCCTCGAATGGCGGTATCAATTTTTTCATTGGCAACAATCTCAATTACGAGCAAACCGTCTCACTGCGCCCCGGTATGCAGTGGGATCATATGGTTATGGAGCCCGTACGGGCGGGACATACCACCGCCGCCGCGAAATCATCTTTCTTCATGCATAAAGGCCTGCGTTATATCACTGAAAATCCGGTCGAAGCATTCGGCCTCTTTCTCAAGAAAGGATATCACTCTCTTGCAGGCCCAGAAATCAAGCGCAACCAGGATATTTACTACGCCCGTGAACAATCGTGGATTCTGAGTCTTCTGCTTTGGAATTGCTACTTATCCATTCCATTCGGCGTGATCGGGCCATTGAGTCTACTAGGTTTGGGGATAAACATGACAAAACGCATCCCCTCAATATATATCCTTCTCCTATACACCATCTGTTATCTCGTTTCGATAGTGCTCTTTTTTCCTGCCGCCCGCTATCGAATGCCGGTGCTACCGGTGCTGATCGTCTTTGCAGCGTCCGCGATATGGCATCTATCCCTCAGCATTCGCAGCCGATCATGGTCTCGCACCACGTTGCTCGCTGGTCCCTTAAGCGGCCTGCTAATTGTCTTTAACCTGGCACAAGCGGCGCCAAGCTCTGAAGATCCTCAGTTATGGTTCGACCTTGGCGAAGTACATTTGCGCAACGGTGAGTACCCCCTGGCAGCAGACTACTCCCGGCGAGCATTGGCATTAGATCCCCACTATAACTACGCTCGACACAATCTAGCTCTGGCCTATTTCCATCAAGACGAGTTCGCCAAAAGCGAGCAAGAAGCTCTCGCTACCTTGGCTGAAAATCCATTGCGGATAGATACCCGGGTTTTACTTGGGAAAATCTATCTTGCCACACAGCGCCCCAAACCCGCTGAGACTCTTTTGCGTCAAGCCCTAGATCGTGATCCCGAATCGGCTGTTGCACACTATTTTTACGGTCGTCTGCTCTATGCCCAAAAGAAGTTTGCCGCCGCTGTTACCCACTTGAAAAAATCCCAGATCGGTCAACCTAGATCCTTCTCGCTGCACTACGACTTGGGGCGCGCGCTCCAGCAGGCCGGGCGTCCAAATGAAGCCCTCGTCGAATTCCAGCAAGCCTTGCAACTTGAAAAGAAGCCACAGGCGTATGTCGCAATCGGAGCCTCATATCTGCTCTCCGGTCGCAGCCAAGAAGCACACCGCCAGTTTGTTCAGGCATTAGAAATAGATTCGGAAAATCCGGAAGCCCATATCAATATAGCTCTACTCGACATGCAAGATGGGCATCTCCATAAAGCCATTGACCGTTTGCACAAGGTGCTGCAACGCCACCCTTCTCCCCAGGCGCAGAGGCTCCTCGAGGAAGCCTATCGACAGAAAACCAATGATTAATAAAGGCAGCAATTCGCTACATATTATACACACCTTGGCCATCCTCACTAGCACGTCACCCGTCTTTCTTGGGGCCACACCTCAGTTCACCGATGTCACGAAGACCGCTGGTATCGACTTCGTCAATCAGTCCGGAGACGCAGAAAAAAGGCATATTACCGAGACCCAATCAGCAGGTGGCGGTTTCTGGGATTACGATCTCGATGGAAACCTCGATATCTTTCTCACCAGCGGAGCGCGCTCCGACTCCGTACCAGGGACGGCACTTTATCGTGGAATGGGCCAAGGCCTCTTCGCCAACGAAACCAAATCTGCCAATGCAGGACTGAATGGATGGAATATGGGAATAGCCTTCGCCGACTACGACCAGGATGGTGATCCCGACCTCTATCTAACGCGCTGGGGGCCCGATATCCTCTTGACCAATCATAGAAACGGCAGATTCGAAAACGGCACGGCCGCCGCTCGGCTCGGTTCGGAAGGCTGGGGCATTGGTGCGGCCTTTGCCGACTATGACCAGGATGGTGACCTTGATCTCTATGTGGCAAACTACATCCAATTTGAGCCAGGTGGACCTCCTTTTTACGATCGGCAATGCACGCATAATGGCGTACCTGCCGCCTGTGGTCCAATTGGAGCGAAAGCCCAACCGGATATACTATACCGCAACGAAGGGGACGGTACGTTCCAAGATATCAGCCGCCAAGCTGGGATCCAAGACGCCATCTACTACGGTATGGGCGTCGCCTGGTCCGATCTCGACGACGATGGAGACCTCGATCTTTACGTAGCAAACGACGGAGATCCAAATTTTCTGTGGCGCAATGATGATGGACTCTTCGTCAACACTGCTCTCTCCGCCGGGGTGGCCTACAGCAGCGATGGACGTCCCCAGGCTGGCATGGGTGTGGCACTAGCAGATTTTGACAATGATTTGCGAATTGATATTTTCGTAACCAATTTTTCTCAGGACCACAATACGCTCTACCGAAATGAGGACAATGGTTTTTTTGCCGATATCAGCGGACGTGCAGGCTTGGCGGGAACTAGCCGTCCGTTTATGGGTTGGGGTACCCTATTTTTCGATTTTGACCACGATGGCTGGCAAGATCTATTCGTAGCCAACGGACATCTAATGCCGGCGATCGAAGAGGGTGGTGGTGGCCTCCACTATCGGCAACGCAACCAGTTATTCCGCAATTTGGGCAATGGCAGTTTTAAGGATGTGGCAACCGGAGCATCTTTCGAATCTCGCGAGGTCAGTCGAGGTGCGGCAAGTGGAGACTACGATCAGGATGGCGACCTCGATCTCCTGGTGGCCAATCTGGACGCCAGACCAGCTCTATTGCGGAACGATGTTGAATCCAAGGGCCATTGGATTATGCTGAGTTTGCGTCGGGGGAAAATTGACGCCATCGGAACACGGGTGTTAATTGATGCCGATAGCCACCACCAGATCCGGGAAGTGCAGACCGGTTCGAGTTTTCAATCCCAGAGCGACACCCGCCTGCATTTTGGCTTAGGATCAACTTCTGTCGCCAATATAGAAATCGTCTGGCCCGGCGGCGAGCGACAATTATTCCCTTCCGTACCCGCCGACTACCATTATATCATCCATCAAGGAATCGATACCCTTTCCACAGAGTAAATATTCATGCGATTTCTCATCATATTGCTCATTTGTGCCGCTTGTGGGAACGAAACGTCCACTCCCCGCCAACCCGATCCGCCACCGATTGACCCTGCGCAAACCACGCTGGGTACCCAAGCCTTTGCCACAGGTCGATCACTGCAGACTCGTGGACATTTCGCCAAAGCGGAACAAGCCTTTCGCCAAGCGCTGCAAGAATCCCCTTCCAACCCTCAGTACCACTATTACCTCGGCGTCGTCTTGCATGCCCAGAGTCAATTCAAGGAAGCTCAGACGCATTTTAAAAAAGCTCTCGAGATAAAACCGGACTACGCCGGACCTCAAATCGCGCTGGGAAAAATGCTCTATGATGTCTACGGCAAGGTCGAGGAGGCCTGTGAATACCTGACTAGCGCTATTACACTAGTCCCCCAAGCCACCGAAGCCCGATCGATCCTGGGCAAGATATACCAGCGGGAAGGCCGTTTAGAAGAAGCCTCCACTATCTTTACCGCCATCTTGGCTGCCGATTCCACACATACTCCAGCCCTTCATGGATTGGGAGTTGTCCATTTACAGCAAGGCGAATACCAGCAGGCCAAAGACCGATTGCGCAAAGCGACGCGTTTAGATCCGCATGAACCCAATGCCTTTCTGGGGCTGGGGCAAGTATACCTGCGCCTGGGTGAAACCGACCAAGGACAGCGACTGATAGCTCGCTCTCGAGCTCTGAGCGACCAGAACGACCAGATCCAACCCCATCAGGATGCCGTGCGCAAATATCCCGATGAGCCAAAGGCCCACTCGAATCTCGCCTCGTTATACCATCGTTTTGGACGTCTCAAACTCGCTGCCGAGCACTACCACCACTCCATACGGATCGACTCCACATATGGCCCGGGGTACCAGGGCTTGGGTAATATGTACCAGCAGCGCGGCAATGATGCTCTAGCCGCTCGTTACTATTTCGAAGCACTGCGCTGGGATTCGACCCTGGCCGAAAGCCATAACAACCTCGGACTCCTCCTCTACAAGAAGGGTGATTTGCAACGCGCGATCGAAGCATACAAAAAAGCGGTACAACACGCACCTGAAGTGGGATATTATCTTTCGAACCTAGGCAGTGCCTACTTCGAAAACAAGCAGTTGGAGCAAGCTCAACTCATTGCAGAACAAGCCAGCGCGATAGATTCCACTCTTCCCAGTACTCGTATACTATTGGGAGAAATCCACGCAAGCCGGGGCGAATTACAACAAGCACTAGATCGGTGGGAAGCCATACCGGCGACGAACCCGACCTATGATCACCTGCAGCAACGAATAGCAGAAGTCCGCCGAAAGCTTGATAGACAAGAGCAATAAACGTGAGATATTACCCTGCGGTGATTGGTATTTCTCTTGCAATTTTGTACGGCTGCAATCAGGCTTCGAGACCCGAAAGCGAAAGTCAGCGTCTATTGTTAAGCGGGCGCTCTCTGGCCGAGGATCTCCACTTCGCTAAAGCACGAAAGGCCTATGAAAAATCCCTTGCACTCGATTCACTCAATGCCGAGACACACTTTGAACTGGGAAATTTAAACGCCCGGCTCGGTCGCCTAAATGAAGCGATTCAAGCTTATTCGGCATCCGTAGCAATAGACTCCTCACACTATCGTGCTCGCCACAATCTAGCCGTAATCATTGCAGATCAAGGCCAACTCCCCCAGGCGATCGGACTATTAGAAGAATTGTATGATTATAGACCAGCGTTCAGCACCCTGGCACTTTTTTACACCAAGCAAGGCCGCTATGACCTGGCAGAATCTACACTAGATAAAGCGTTAAGCACGAATGGCGTCCATCTAGACGAACACCGCCAACTCGGCCATTTACATCTGCGTCAGGGCCGCTATGGCGAGGCTAAGATCGAGCTCGACCACGCTCTCGCACTCGATTCAACCCAAACCGAGAGTCATCGTCTCCTAGGCCTTTTACACCTTGCCGAAAAACGCTATGAACAAGCACTCAAATCCTTCAATATAGCCATCGAATATGATCCGTATTCTGTCGAGGCCCACTATAACTTAGCTTCAACGCTCACCGCGCTTAAGCGCGAAGAAAAAGCACGAGAAGCCCTGGCTCGTTTCGATTCACTATCGACATATGCCGCTCATATCGCCCGCCTGCGGCGCCAGCTTGACCTCGATCCCGACGACCTCGAAACTCACCTTGAATTGGCCTATGCCTATCGTCAACTCGGCAACGACGACGCTGCCCTTACCCATTATCAGTCGGCATTAGATAGCCATCCAGATAACTTAGAAGCCATCTTAGCTCTGAGCGGATTTATGCTCGAGCACGAAGCGGATACTGAAGTCATCCAGCTAGCTCGTAAGGGTATAGAACTTAATCCCGAAGACACACGGATCAGTAACCTCTATTTTGATCAGGGCTATGCCCATATGCGCAACAAACGCTATATGGATGCCATCACCGCATTCGAGAATGCCGTACACATAGATCCTGCCCTGGCTAAGGCCTGGAACAATCTAGGCAATATTCATATCGTCCTCGGAGATACCGCCGCCGCCCAGCAATCTTTTGTAGAAGCGGTTTCGGCAAATCCGCAGATCGCCGAAGCACATTATAATCTCGGCAGTATCTATCTGAGAAATTCAGACTTAGATCGGGCCGAACAGGCCTATAAAGCCGCTATCGGAACCGATTCAACCTTTGCTCGTGCTTTTTATGCACTGGCCAGTATCTACCACAAAATGGGCCGTTTCCAAGAAGCGAAACAAGCCTATCAGGCTTTTATCGCCAAATGGCAGGGCGATCCAAGTTTCCTCCATCAGGCGCGCGAACAACTCGCGAGGTTGGACCATCCTCGCACCGAAAGCTCTCGATGAAGATCTCGATACTGATCTGCTTAGTATTTCTTGCCTGTAGCCCAGAAGGCCAGCCCAATCAACCTGTACCAATACAGCAGGAAAATTCAAAGGCTCAACCCGAACCATCAACGCAAACGATACGATTTATCGATGTAGCTGTGGAGGTCGGTCTAACCTGGCATCACCAGAATGGTCACAGTGAAAAGCGCCATTTTCCCGAAACCATGGGGGGAGGTGGAGCTTTTTTCGACTACGATGGCGACGGAGATCTCGATATCTATGCTATCAATGGCGGCTGGATCGAAACGAATAATCGCACGATCCATCCAGTCAATGCTCTCTTCCGCAACGACAATACCCACTTCACTAGTGTCGAGACGGCACTCGCCGATTCAGGCATCGGCATGGGCGTTGGCATCGCAGACTATGATGCCGACGGAGATCTCGACCTCTATCTCACCAACTTTGGCCCCAATTCACTCTTCCGCAACGACAATACCCGCTTTACGGAGATCGCAAAGCACACACGGGTCGATGATCTGGGCTGGGGAACGAGTTGTGCCTTTGCCGACTACGACCGCGACGGCGATCTCGATCTATATATCGCCAATTATGTCGAATACGACCCTGCGAACCACAACCCCAACCAGGTACCTTATATGGCTGGTTACGAAAGCTATAATACTCAAATTCCTCCGGGATATCCGCATCCGGATAATTTTCACGGTCAGGCCGATGTAATCTTTCGCAACGATGACCTAGCAAGCTTTTCAAATGTATCTCTTGCTGCCGGCATCGCCGACGACGGAGGGAAAGGGCTAGGCGTGGTCTTCGGAGATTACGACCTGGACGGGTGGCCCGACATCTACGTCGCCAATGACGCAGTGCGCAATTTCCTCTACCACAATAATCAGGATGGAACCTTCTCTGAAAAAGGAGCCGTCACGGGAGTAGCCTACGGCCAGGATGGACAGATGGAGGCGGGGATGGGCGTCGATTGGGGTGACTACGACGGTGATGGCCTCATCGATCTTACAGTGACTAATTTCCAGGCTGAACCCAACGCGTTATACAAAGCCGAAGATGGATTTTTTTCAAACGCGACTTTTTCCTCGGGCACCGGACTCCCTTCAATACCCTTTCTGGGTTTCGGTACTCAATTTTTCGACCCCGATCTCGACGGCGATCTCGACCTATTCGTAGCCAATGGACATGTCCTGGACAACGTCGAGAAAATCGACCAATCGACCAGCTATGGACAACGCAACCTGCTCTTCCGCAATGATGGAACACAAGATAATACCCAGGTCCGCTTCACCGATATTTCCACCCTAGCCGGACCGGGCTTAGCATTGGAACAAGTGAGCCGTGGCAGTGCTACCGGCGACTACGACAACGATGGCGATCCCGACCTGCTAATCTTCAACTCAGGTCAGCAACTCAATCTATTGCGAAACGATCGAACCAACGACACACACTGGCTCACCATCCGTTTAGTAGGAGCCAAAGACAATATTGATGGTATCGGCGCCCGGATCAAAGCGACCAGTAGCGACCTTGTTCAGGTCAGAGAACTGCGCGGGAGCCGCTCCTACCTTTCACAGAGTCAGCTGAGTCTCTCTCTCGGTCTGGGAACAAGGCAACAACTCGATACCATAGAAGTACGATGGCCCACAGGCCGGATCGAAACCTTCGGTCCTTTTAGAACAAACCAAACGATGACCCTCCATGAAGGCCGTGGACATCAGCGCAACTTTTGATCTGCTTTGATCCGCTCGATCAGTATACGCCCAAATTCGTATTGTCCTCGTTCTTCACTAACCTGGCGAGCATAACGCTCTGCATCAGCATAGCGATCGGCCATCATTAATTCCGCAACGAGCAATTCGAGTAGATCGGTAAAAAAACGCTGCCGAATAGTTGCATCTTCAACGGCTTCTTCCAGAGCGACCAGCGCCTCGCGACGCTCGCCTAGAAAATGCAGAGCATAACCTTTGATAAAAGCTTGCAACCCGGGCGAAAAACCCGGGGCCTGACCAAGGAAGCTCAGCCGATGAAGCATTTGACTTAGCGCATCTCTATCGGCTGCTTCCAAAGCGTATCCCATGAGTTGCCGACAGCGAATAGAGCGTAAAATACTCCACAGATCGCCCCATATGGTGTACGGATTTTCCAAGTAGGTAGCTTCATAATAGGCTCGGGCCCTCGAATAATCCCCTAATTCAAATAGTGCTTCCGCCACATTCAAGGTCAGTATATCCGTCCCCCGACCTTCGCGCCAGCGATTAACCCCTTGTCGCTCCCCTACACTGAGTTGATCCCAAAAAAACCCGATTTGATCGGCCAATTCATGCACTCGGCTCTCGTTACCCTGATCCATCGGTGGCGCACCAAAAAAGCGCTGCCATTGCCTGGATCACACTTAGCTGCTCTACAGGCAGGTCGCCAAGACGAAGACGATATTCCTCATCGGTATGGATCTGTCCCCGAGGCGCTTCCCAGTAGGAAGATTCACCATCGATCGCAGCTACCAAAGTTCGGGCGAGCAACAATTGCCCCATGCTGGTGGGATGCAGGTGGTCAGCCATCAACTCCCAACCCACACCAGCGGCCGGACTCGCGTCAACGAAAGCTCCTTCGACATCAGCCAATAGCACCCCCTCCTCCTCCGCTGCCACCCGACGGACAACCTGGTTAAACGCAGCTACGGACCGCCAGGGCCGCTGGTCTAGCTCTCGAGCCTTCAGGTATGCTTCTCGGGCCGCAGCGCCATCCCCAAGCTTTTCCATATGATAACCGCGCATATAGTGTAAGTACGCATCATCCGCCCAAAGTCCCCTAGCTTTTTCCAATTCGGCCAGGGCGGTTGCGGCAGCCTGCGATCGACCGCTCCGAGCAACAAGATCCAAATACTGCACCCTGACCGGTTCCGGCAAAGGTAGATCGATACGGGCCGGTGAAAAACCACGCTCGTTGCTGGTCACAGTGGAAAGAACTAACGGAATCTCCTCTTCCTGACATAAAACCGCTATATCACGCAGATTCTCTTCTAAATTAGCCACAGCCCTGGCCCTGCTCGGATCGTCGACCCGAACCATTCCGGTCCGCGACATAACTTCAATCAAATCCGTCGGTGGACCCGAACTGGCGCTGAACTGAGATAGCAATAAGCCGATCAGGCGGGTCATCCGCCATTGCATCACTTCGTAGTGGATTCGCTTGACCCATAATTGCCGACCACCCTGGGCGAGCGAGGCCACTCCATAGACTCCATAAAACTCGTTGTGGCCAGTATAGACCACAACCAAATCGGGATCCAATGCCGCAATTCCATCCTCGACTGCACGAGCAACAACAAAGCTCGAAGCAGCAGTAATTCCCGCATTAAAAACCTCAACCTGATGATCTGGATAGAGATCGCCCAAAATCTCCTGAAGGTAGGAGGGCGCGGACAGACGTTTGGGATGGGGATACCCTTGTACAGTCGACCCACCGGCAAATAGCACCCGTAACACATTGGGAGATCTGGGTTCAATAAAGGGCCTGGGAGTCATGCGAATCCCGCTCAGGGGAACATCCGCAACGACACCAGAAAAAAAACGACGAGCGTACGCCGGGTTGATCGCAGTGAGTAGCTGATCTTCGACCCTGGCGAGTTGAAGCGTGAAAGGCGGAGGCTCCAAGATCGGCACCAACCGCAACCCAACCTCTATCAAGGCAACGAAACCCAGGCCGAGTAAGAGTGCCACAAGCCGGCCATGCATCAACCGTGCTTTCATCCCTAGCTAACGACTCAACGAGTGGAAGTATAATTCAACAAGCCCGCTTCGCTAATCTCGACTTCTCCGTCATAGGTGTTGCGCAGCGAATCCAGGAAGGCTTCGAATATATCCGCTTCGCGCTGCCTGCGAATACTCGCACGCACTCGCTTACGGACCTTCCGATAAGGCACTATTCCCTTTTCAAAGGATTGGTCTAAACGAAAAATACTGTACTTGTTCTGTACTTCCAAGGGACCTTTCAATACTCCTACATCCGTGGTATTACTGTCACCAAAGGCTGTGCGATAAGGAGACTGATAAAGAGATTGGATAGTGACCTTGCCACTATCCGCAAACGCATGCCCACCTATCGGTCCCATCTTAGGGCGCACCGAATAGTCCTTGGCCAGTTTCTCTAAGCGCTCGCCAGTACGCGCCCGTTCGAGAATAGATTCGGCCTCTTGTCGAGTATCACAGAGCACCTCGGTCATCTGGATGATACCGGGGATAGATTTATAGGAATCTATGTGTTTCTCATACCGAGCCTTAGCTTCCTCCTCTGTCACTTTGACCTTCCCCGCCACCAGATCCTCACGCAGTTGGGTAGCCATCAGTCCAAGGCGTTTTTTCTCTTTCCATTCGAGTAACTCATCCCGCAGATGACGCCCCTTCAATCGGGCTTCGATTAAGAGCAGCGAATCGCGAAGAATTATTGTATCAAAAACCCTGAGGGCTGCCGAGCTATCGGGCGGAAGTTTGCCTTTCCCCACATCGCTGAGTCCGCGCACTGCGTCACTTACCCGAATTACTCCGCCTCTATACTCGGCCAGAGCCTGCTGCGCTTTCTCTTGATCTAGTCCGCGGCTATACAATCCATCAAGCACATCGTTGATTCGATCGCGATAATAGCGCAGGTTCCATTCCGTCTTCAGCGAGTCGACTACCGCCTTGAGTCGATCGATGCCATTGCGCTGATCCAGTTGCGCGATGATCTCGCCGCGCAATTCCCCAAAGGGGACACGGCGTCTTTTCAGTACCTTGACGACCTCATAACCGTCGATAGTACGGATCGGTTCACTGAACTGGCCTTCGTCCAAAAGAAAGGTACCCTCGCGCAAATTGGCTACGACATCACCCTTGTCGAAAAAGCCACCGAGATTGCCTCCTTTCTCCGCATCATCCGCCAATGAACGCTTGCGGGCCAATTCAGAGAAACTAGCTCCTTCTTCGAGCAAGCGGATAATCTCGCGCGCATCGGCTTCATTAGCAGAGAGTATATGTGCCGGCCAGACTTGCCAACCCAACCGGTGTTCTTCGTAGGCTGCAAGCAATTCCTCTTCGGTCAACCTATTGCGAGTTGCAACGAATTCTGCGGATATAGCCTCTATCAGCCGCCCGTTGACCATTTCAGACAGAGCTTTCTCAACCTCGGGAAATTTGTCGAGACCCAGTTTCTCCGCCTCGTACAGTAGCAGTTTCTTATCTATCAGACCCTGCAGATGTAAACGGTGAGCTTCGATGCCTTCATCTTCCGAGCGTAGATAATCAGGCAAGACTTTTTCATAGTCCATAAGATCCTGGGCCGTAATAACCTCATCGATCACTCTGGCCAAATCGGATACGGAATCGGTTCTTTTAACCTCTGAACTACAGGCAGCAAGCACGAAAATCAGCCCAAGTGCGAAATATCTCCATCCCATATTTTTCCATTCTATGAAAAAATGTGCGCGGCACCATTAGCTAAACAGCACCGCGCATCCTACTTGTTTATTGTGTGAAACGATTTCTTAATTACTTGCTAATGGGTTCCTTCCTTCCATCCGGATAAACCTTACCAATCTCCCGCTCGAAGTGCATCTCTACATCAATGTCCTCGATCGGATCTCCCTTATAATCGTAGCGCACAACTACATCGGGAATATGGACAGTCAACTCATCGATATCCGGAGCCAGCGGTTTGAACACTAGAAACCCGTTGTTTTCCTGGGCACTGAATACCTGTTCGTCAACATACATAGAACGACGCAGAATACCATCTCGCTCTTTCCATACCGAATGGGAGATCCCGCTCACACCAGGTGCATTACCACCATTGCCTCCACCGACATAACGGCGAAAATAAATCGCGAGTTGATCTCGTGTTAGTGCGTAGTATTTGCGACCATTTGAGGTGGTAATATACACTTTCTTAGGATCGAGATAGACTTTGGGGTATTCGTAATTAGAGATAAAAGCACGGAAAACCGTAAAGCGCTGCGGAGTATCCCCAGTGCGAAAATACGTCGAGTTCCCAAAAGTATAGGGATTGCGCGAATCCGCCCCCTCATTTGAATAAGCACTGAACTGACGATTCAATTCCGCATCGGTCATCGGCCGCAGACTGATCCCGAGGCGCGCCTGTTTAAATGACACGGTCCCATCATCAGCTACTGTTTTGTTCAATCCCTGCTCTTGCTCGCTCTTCGGCTTGAAATCCTCGGCATAATAGCGATATGCACATCCCTGAAAAAGCAGCAAAACCCCAATAAGCGAAATCAGGCACTTCGTCACGATTAAGCCCTCCTACTCTAAACCAGCGAAGACTGTAGCAAACATCGCCGTCTCCGTTCGGGGTTTTTCGGCTGAGGCGCGGTCGATCCGCGATATGCGAATCCCGGCCTGGGTCCACAAGTTGTAACCCATATAGTCTGCATTGTTGGTAAACTGCAGGGCATAGACGATTTCGTTGCGATCGGAACGCAGTTGATGATCCTTTAATTCTTCGCGGAACTGCTTTACAAAGAGATATTCTAGCCCCGTCTGCAACTCGGTCCGCGACAAAATCGGCAACCGTAGGAGTAGCGACCCGAGTTCGTGCAATTCGGTCGTAGCTACACGCACCTGAGTATCCTCGCGACGCGATGGACGCTGACGCTGGAATTCGCTTTTCCAACGTGGCTGGAACTTGAGAACGCCAAAATCGAAGGTATAGTCGATCTTGTTCAGCACACCAAAAAATGAAGCCGTTTCGCGCAGGTACTGTTCCTCAATAGGTCGCCCAGCATAATTAGACTGTTGGATGACCTCCCACTTGACGCGATTTTTGAAATGAAGTCGATCGCTGTGATACTGATA
>JACLAC010013719.1_pt1 | contig 13785 bp, 10 predicted proteins | sample 8027881 | NCBI WGS metagenome assembly JACLAC01 (sample SAMN15725517, study PRJNA655200) | protist metagenome | isolation source: fluorescence activated cell sorting (FACS) single amplified genomes of... | place: Spain: Blaines Bay Microbial Observatory, Mediterranean Sea | collected 2016-01-19 | reverse complement strand
TGTATAGAGCCATTCACCGCGTAGGAAGGCGACATGCGACGCTCGTGGGGGGTACGACGCGCCGCTTCCAATAATCGGCTGTACGCGCAATGCCCTCCACGGTAAAGCTTTGGGCACCTTTGGCGTGTCGCGCGTGCGTGACCAGCTGCCATCGAGAGGAAGGATCCAGAGGTCGTCCAAGCGTAGAGGGTTTGAGCAGTGGGTCTTTACGGGCGGCGTCTACTTAGCGGAGCTGCAAAAGGGCGAATTGCGATGGGGATGTACGACGTACAAGAGCCATGTGAATGCGGATAAGAAGCAGATTGCGCGGATGAAGAACGCGGTGAAGCGATGGAAGTCGATGGAGCTTACAAAGCATCATGTGAGATGGAGACGATCGGCCGCGTCACGGATAGGAGCGAAGCGGAAGATCAAATCGGCCGCCGAGAATTTGATCAATCGAATGGTGATTCATGCGTGGCGCAAATGGAGCGGGACGGCCAAGGCGCTCGTTACAACAGAGGGCACGATGCGGGCGATCTTGGTGCGCGTGCGATTGTTGAAGCTCACCGCAGCCTACAATACGTGGAAGGGTAAGATAGGGGCAAATGAGGAGGCGAAGCGTGTTGTGAATGTGTACGTGCACTACAGGGAATCGAGGGCATGGAGGACGTGGGCCGACTGTACGATATGGAGGGCAAAGCTACAGAGGAAGTGGGCTGCGGGCTTGCCTGCACGGCTCAGGCTGAGCGACGGGCGCAGTTTACGCCGGCTGATAAGCGGCTTTGAGCGCTGGCATGCGTATTATCGCCTTCATTCAGGCAAGGGTGAGTTCGAGGGCGGTTTGATGGCCCAAGCGGCACGGTATTTTGGGAAGGCTCCGATCAGTTCCAATGCCGCTGCTATTACAGGCTACAACTCGCCGCCCGCGCATAGGGAGTCGCCGACATTGTTGGGGTTAAGCACGCCGCAGGATGCGCATCAGCTCGCGCAGGAGGAGGCGGTGAGGAGTGAGGAGTTTTGGGAGCAGATGAACAGGCCGATTGTACAGCAGCAGAGTGGTGGTGGAGGTGAAGGCGTCGGCGGTGGAAGGATGATGATTGACTACTTGGGATCAGGGGCAAGCACGCCTATAGCGGGAATGTCGCCAAACTCGGCGCGTGCGCCCGCAAGTACGACGATCAACATCAAATCAGTCATCGCTCAACGGCCACAGACGGCACGGCGCGCGGCCGATCGCGTGCTGCCGCATGGTGTTGGGGTGATGGCGCCTGCTCCGGCGATGGAGCTTCCGGAACCTCGGTCGGCGCCGACAAAGGGATCGGCATTCTTCGAGGAGGCGCTGAAGCCGACGCCCTTCCCACCAATGTCGAAGAGCTCGACGAATTTGCTCCACAATGCGGCGCTCGCAAAGGCGAGGCGGTCGGCGAAGGTGAGGCCGATGTGATAAGAGTGTAGAGTGCAGCGCGCCGTGTCGAGCGCCTCCCTAATTGAAACAGAAAAATTGCGTTCAGCGCTTCGTGCGCAGCTGGACTGGTGACGCCTCCCACGCTGTTTTAATGAGCGTCCCACTACCCGCCCACGTCGAGGCCGCAATACGACAAACGATCGAGACGCTCAAATTGCCGGCGTCCGAGCGGACGCAGGAGAAGATCCATCTATGCGCCGTGCTGCTCACCGACCACCTCCGCGCCTTCTCCTCCAAGCTGCCGTACAATAATCTGTGCGACGCGTGCCGTGGGCTGTCGTACTCGCGGCTCGACGCGCGGATCCGCATGACCGACGACGACGATACGGGACAAACCGTCTTCCGCATCCTCCTCTCCGGCTCCGTCCTCGTCCAGCGCAAATTCGGGCCAAAGGCGTGGCTGCCAATCGGCTTCCTGCGCGCGGGCGACATTCTTGGCCTACCGGCGATGCTCTCGCCGTCACCCGACGACATCCGCTACACGACGCTCGGCGATCGCAGCGACGGCGGCTGCGAGTTTGCCGTGCTACGACGCTTTGAGTTTGAGCGCTGCCTGCGCACAACGTATGAGGAAAGCATCCGCGACAATGTGAAGCTATTGCAGCGCACGCCCTCCTTCTCGTCATTACCGGAGGCGACATTGAAGCAGCTTGTCTCGTGCTCGCGCCATGTGAGCTTAGGGCCGGGTGAATTGCTGACGCGGGAAGGCGAGGCGACGGATGAGCTGTTCATACTCAAGTCTGGTCTGGTGCGGCTCGTCAAGTCGTTGCGAACGAGAGAGAAGTGCCGATGGCCGACGGACAAAGTGCCGTCTGATGAGTCGGAGAGTGAGTCTGAGGAGGAGGAGGAGGAGGAGGAGGAGGAAGGCGAGGAGGGCGGTGAGGCGGCTGAGAAGACAAAGAAGAGGATCAAGCGGCCGAAGCTTTATCGTGAGACGGCGACAATACGACGAAGCCGGATGGTCATCGTGAGCGAGATACGAGAGGGCTCCCCTTTTGCACACGACGAGGCGATTGCGGTGATACGAAGGATCGCCTCCGCACGCGCGAGCAAATCGAGCATACCATTCCGTGATCAGCCGCCTATAAGGCGCAATGTCACCTCCTTCTGTATGAGCGCTGTTCAAGCGATTGCGATCTCTCCTATCACACTCATGGTGCGCGTGGGGCCACCACAGCGACGAGCGAGCTGCTTCCTCCTCTCCTCCACTCTCGCCCTCACACACCCTCCTCCCCTTCCCACCTCCCTCCCACACACAGGTCTTCCTCCATCACGATGCCTTGCCGCCTTTTATCAAATCCTTCGGCGCTCCGAGGGATCCGAGGATGCTAGACAAGCAGTTACGGCAGCAGAGGGAATGGAAGCGGTACAAGGAGGAGCTGCTGGCGGAGGCGAGTCTGCAAGCGAGGCCGCCGACGCGTTTGATGGAGGTTATGGGGCCGAGAAGGTATGCTGGAGAAGCGCCCTCTGCACGGGCACGCAATGCGGCGGCTGCAGCTGGTGAAGCGGGAAAGGTGCCTGTTGTCACACCGCCATTATCGCCACGCGGTAAGAACCGTCCTGGCAGTGGTAAGAATAGCAAGAATGGGCGCCCAAGCGTCAGCAAGCAGCTCTCCTCGCTACTGGATGGTTTGCATAATGGTGCGGCCTCCGCCGAGTTAGCCGCTGCATCGTCAGATATGGGCACGACCATCACCGAGCAGTTTACTCAGACGAATGGTCTCGAGCCGAGCAAACCAAAGGCAAAGAAGGATGCGGTCATGCCGGAAAGCCCAAAGACGGCTTCTTTGACAATGGACTCGATTGCGGATACGCTGGTGCCCGGCCTCGCTCTCCTCAAGATGAAGAGGGGGACCATGGGTAAGGGCTTGTTTGCACGAGAGGCGACCGCGGGCGTTCTGCCGGGCTTTGAGGCGCAGGCACCCGCGCAGGCGCCAGCGCCGGTTGGCGCGGGCGGCGTCCGGTTTGTGGGGCCGCCTCTGAGTGAGTAGGCAGTAGAAGTTGTATAGAAGTGCTCGTCCCCCCTTTCCAAAAAGAGTTGTGACCGCTTGCAGCAAAAATGATGGCCGTGAATTATTGACGCGCCCATGGGCAATGTCTCCGTCTCCTTCGCTCAGCAGCCCGCCTCTTGGGATCCGCCCATGACGCCCGGTGCGCGGTACGACCCGCCCACGCCGCAGAGCGCTGAGGCGGAGGCGAGGGTGGCGGTCGAACAGGAGGATCAGGAGGTGGCGACGCCCGGAGGTGCGACTGGAAAGAAGGAGGTGCGCTTCGAGGAGCCGGGCCCGACGACGGACAAGAGCTGGGTCGCGTGCCTATGGATGATCGCCTTGTTCTGCTCCGCCATCGCGATCGTCCTCCTCTCACTCGGTTTGGCGTACTGGATAATAAACTCTGCAAGCGCCACCGTCGCCAACAGCACGAGCACCGCGACCGAGGCGACTCGTTACCTTTACGTCGATACTCACAATTCCTATCGCAGCATGCACTGCAATACGCCCAACCTGACACACAGCCAGGCGCTCGAGGACAGCGCGCGTTCGTATGTCGCCACGTGCCCGACGGGCCACTCCTCGTCGAATGAGCGCAACGGCGCGGGAGAGAATATGTTTTGGAGCGGCTCTTTGGACAACACCGCCGGCACTGTCGACCTCGAGTCTCGGAGCTTGCTTGGCGCGGTGCAGGCGTGGCACAACGAGATGAGCCGCTACAATTACACGAGCGGTACGAGCAATGGCGGTGAGGTCGGCCATTTTACGCAGGTCGTGTGGCGATCGACGACAGCAATCGGGTGCGCGGTGAATACCGATTGCGACGTCATGCCCTTTCTGGGCGGCACCAAGAGGACCGTCGTCGTCTGCCACTATGATCCTCCTGGCAACTATGTGGGCGCGACTCTGCAGCAGGTCGGAGAGGTCGAACTATCAAACGGAGCCTGCCCGGGGCCGATCGCACCGTCGATCGAGAAGCGCCTGCGTCACGCGGCGAACCTCGAGGCGGCCGCAAACGAGAAGGACCCGTCACGCATGGACGCGATGGTGACGGCGGCCTTGGCGTCGGTCGCGAATGCGCTGCTTCCGCCGAATGCGCTCCTAAACATGACGGGGCCGAGCGCATGAGGAGGGTGTAGTATGTGTGCTGAGTGTGTGGACGAAAGGTTTCCGTTCTATCATGCTTTTCCGCGTCCCGACTCCGACCCGTGTCCTTCTCACACTCCGCTTCCGTCTCTGCCACGCTCCACCTCTCTCCACCCTCACTAACCCTCCGCAACATTTCCCTGCTCAGTCGTGTCGACCACCACCTCCTCCTCCGCGTCGACCTTCATCGCGCCATTGTCACCCGGCCCAAGCAGGCCCGCCTTCTCGCACTCTTCGTAGAGCACCTCGATCTGATCGATGAATCCAACCGGCCGCTCCGACTGAAGAAGCTGAAGCAGCCCCCAGAGATTGTTGATGCGCGTAGAGAGCGTTGCCACCTCATCGTATTGCTCTCCTAGGACCTTGAGCTCGATCGTACGCAGCCGCTCAAGAGCGGCCGCGAGCGGCGTTCCAGACGGTGTTAAGTTCTCATTCGGTATGTAGGTCCACGGATCCTTCCTCGCCTCGACGACACGCATGGCGATGTCGCCCGCGTCTCTTGCGAGGCTCGTAAGGCTCCACGGATGCTGCTGCGAAGGAGCCGTGGCGCTCGCCATAAGGAGCGGCGAAGGAGCGATGGACGAAGGTGCGATTGGCGGAAGGAGGACCTCCTCATCCTCGTCGTCATCATCAGATCCAGACGAGAAGACGTCAACTTTCGACGCAGATGTAGAGAGCTTTCTTGCGAGAGGCACGATTGGGTAGGCAAAGGAGGTCGTCGAGGTCATCGTCGCGGTCGAAGTGTTCGAGTCCGAGTGGGTGAGCATCGGCGTCGAGCGTGGCGGCGGAAGAGCGAGGGCCGCCATGCGCTGAAGATCCGGATGATACGCCGTCAACTCTGACTCCTCCCAAGGGCTTGCATTGCCGATCGCGCCGTAGACGGCCGCGCGGCGCTCCTCGAGATTATACGCCTCCTCACCCTGCGAGCCTGCGGACACCTCGGCCGAAGAACGGCGCTTGTTTGAAGAAGAGGGCTTGTGGCGCTTTGCACCGGGAAGAGGGCCGGCCGATCGCTTTGCGGAGCGCTTCTTGAAGGGCTTCGGCTTTGGCGGAGGTGGTGCCGCGTTGAGAGCCGCGTCGGCAAGGAGGAAGCTCGCCGCCGTGTCGGATGTGGGTAGGCGCGGCCGTGCGCGCGGTGAGGAGTTGTAAGAGGCGAAGCCGTACTCAATCTCCTGCATCGCCGCCTCCCTTGCCGCGACTCTCGCCGCCTTCGAGCCCGACGCCGCCTTCGACCCCGACGCCGCCTTCGAACCGCCACCCGAAGGGAGGACGTGCACGTGCTTGCTTGGGTGCGCAGGATCGCCGCATTGCGGGGAGGGCGCGCGGACGGCCAAGGTCGCCTTCTCAAACGCCGCGCGCTGCGGAGCGCGTGCCGCGCGGTGAGGAGGTGGTGTAGTGGAGTCCAGGCGGCCGGCTCCGTCTGGCGGTGCCGGCGACGCTGAGACGCGCGCGCCGGTCGTGCCGCGCAGAGAGAGGTTGACGGCGTGGTTTGAGGAAGGCTCGGTGCTTGCGGCCGCCTTCTCTGCCGCCTTTGCAGCCGCCTTCTCTGCCGCCTTCTCCGCCTTGTCCTTTGCGAATGCGACGGCCGCGTCGACGGCGGTCTGGAAGCATCGGCCGATCTCCTTTGCCGAGTAGGTGACTTTGCCGCTTGCGAGCGGCGTGTTCGCGTAGACGCCCAAGTAGCCGGTTTTGTTCTTGTCCGAGAGGAAGAGTTTGTAGCCACCGGCGTGAGTCACGACGGCTGGCTGCTGGAAGGTGAGAGCCGGGAGTGCCGGTGGCGCTGGCTGCGGTGACGGCAGTAGGTGCCAGTTGCCGAGGCTCTCGATCGACTCCTTTTTGATGAAGCGGATCGGCGTGGGCTGCGCACGCAAAATGGAAGTGAGCGACGCGAGCGTCGTGCGGGCAGTAAAATGTGCGGATCGGCGCATACCTCTTCGTCGTCGAAATCCTCTATGACGGATACGTCCGAATCTGACGAGTCGTTGAGGTCGCCGTAGGTCATTTTGATTTGATGAAAATGAGGGTTTCGAGCTGCGCGGTGGTGGCCTCGGAGGGTTTCGGGCTGCGGTGGTGGCCTCGCAGCGAGTTGGACGGCGCGTGTGCCTACGATGAGAGTGCCGCACAGCGCCGCACGCGTGGCTGCTCTCGCCGCACATGCTTCTTCGCCTTGTGCAAGGCTCTCGCTGCTCTTTTATTCATCGCACTCACACCTTGCTGCTTGCCTACCACGACGTACCCGGACTGTCGACTCTATACTTCCGGATCGTGCACGCCGGGCCTCAGCCACACAGCCCTCTCTCCCTTCTCTACAAGGACCCGCACCACAATCATCCCTTGCTCGCACAAAAAGCGTTCGTCATCGCACTCGAATGGGTGGTACGCACACCACGCCATGCTCACCATCGCGCCGGCCACTCTCCCTGCCCAAAAGAAAACCGCACGCCGCGCCCTCCACCCGCCTCCCACAATACTCTCTGGATGAGGAAGTTCGGATTGTGTGTTATTCGCCGCCCCTTCCCAAGAAGAGGAGAGGAATGTGTGTGGTCGCTCTCGCGCAATGCGTCGCGACGCATCCCCCTCTCCTCCGTGTTGTTCCCCCACCACCACCCGTACAAATGCGCAAAGTAGTCACTCTTACTTCTTCTCCGGGATGAGGCCCTTCGACTTGTTGTACTCCTTGAACTTGCCGCCAATCCAGATGCGGCCCTCGTGGAAGAGGGTGAGCGAGACGATCGCCTTCGCGATGCCAATGCCCTGGCCGCGGAAGACGCCCGCGAGGCCGAAGGTCGACATGTCGGTCGCAATCTCCTTGCAGGCCTCAATCACGCCGATCGAGCTGCCCTTGATCGAGTTCGTCTGCATGATCACCTCCAGGCGGGAGAGCGGGTTGGTGACGACGACGTAAATCGGGGAGACGACGGCGGAGGCGACGAGGTTCGTCGCCGAGCCGGAGAACTTGCCCGTCTGGCCGAGCTCCTTCTGTACGTACTTCTGGAGGCGCGGCTGGCCGACAAGGCCGAGGACGGCCGAGGCGAGGCTGTGGCCCATCAGGGGGACGGTGCCGCGGAAGAGGGGCGCAAAGTTCTTCGCGCTCGCCTCCTTCATGATCTCCATGAGGGGCTTCTCGGTGCCCGTCTGCTTGAAGAACGCGCCTGCGAGAGAGCAAAGAGAGCAAGAGAGAGAGAGTGAGGGAATAGAATGTTGGTCGCGTGCCGTGTGTCGACGGCGGGCGCAAGGAAGGAAAAGAGAGCACGGATGTCCGCGCGTTGTGCGCGTGCGCGCGCCACACAAAAAGCTGCTGCGCGGCGGGTGCGGCGCGTACGCTGCTGCTTCTCAATCATGCGAACCGGGTTGATAAAGGGCGCCGAGAGGATCGACGCGCAGGTGGCCGCGGCAAAGCCGGGCTCGCCCTGGCCCATGAAAAAGCCATAGCCAAGGAGGAAGCCAAACTTGGGCACGCGCTTGAGCAGCACGCCAATCATGCGCGGCCAGAGGCCGGAGAGCGACGCCGAGACGGGCGCCTTGAGGAAGACGGCGTTCGCCTCCGCCGACGCGACCTTCGGGTCGACCGTCACGCCGTCGAGGTTCTTCGCGTACTGCTGCACGAGCTGGCGGTACGCGGTCACCGGGTTGTCGCCAACCGTCTGGATGGCGGAGCCGCCGAGGTAGGCGCACATGTTCTGGGCGGGCGAGAGGCCGTTCTTGCCGACCTTGTAGTACGCATCATCGAAGAGGAAGGACATGGTGCTGCGAGAGGGCAAAGGTTGGCGGGAGGAGTCAGTTGAGGCGTCGAGCGGCGGTGGGAGGCCGATTTTGATCGGGAATTTTGCACGGCGCGTGCGGCTGGTGGGAATGCAGATCGTTGGTGCCGTGTGCGGTGCGGTTTAATGCGTAGGTGTCGAGCACTGGGCGGACGGTAGGCCGACAGCTGCTTGTGGCGCGCATACCTCTTTTTAGGTGGGTGCCGATGCACTGTGCATCGGCTCATCTTTTCTGCCCGCCTTAGGCAGGTCGCTCCAGTTTATTCGCCGAAAAAACAAGTGGCATCGTTTTTCTTCAGAAAACTATATCAACTTAATCGCAAGCCGGTGCGGCCGTACAGCCTGTATTTGTGGCCACCTCGTCTGCTCCAACACCTCCTTGCGTGTGCAATCGAGACTCCATCGCACGCGCCGCCGCTCTCACTGAGAGCAGCAGCACGCGCTGCCGCACGCATATAATCGGCTCCTCCTTCCACCGCCGCCGCCTCCTCCGCCTCCTCAGCTCCGCCACGAATAAAATAGGGGTCTCCCCCCGCCGCAACCGCCCCCTCAATCAATGCGCCTCTCTCCTCAGCATGCACACATCCACGCCTGAAAAAAATCCATGGACACGCGCACGCCGCGAGAGCGAATAACTCGTCGTCTCTAATCCGTCTTCGACTTCGAGTAGAGCAGCGAGTCGTTCATGTGCTCCATATTAAAGAGCGCCTCGAATGAAAAGTAGGTGATGAGCAGCAGGGCGATCGAGGCGAAGAGGATGATGTTGTACTGCGCGATGTCCTCGTACGACGGGGGCGCGCCCTCCGTGTCCTCCGACAGCATGCGCGCGCCCGTCACGATCTCGGCCGCCTTCGCGCCGAGCCGCTGCTGCATACTCCGAAAGAGCGAGCCGTCGTCGTCCGCGACCGGCTGAGCGGGCCACCGCGAGGCGAGCTGGGAAGAGGCGGCCGCGACGCACGCGAATAGGGTTGTTGAGCGCAGCATCTCGGTCTGTACGGCGTGCTGTGAGGTCTACGCGCGCGCGATGAGTAGTCTCAATACGCGTCGCAATCGCCCGGCCAACGAACGAACGAGCCAAAGACTCGTTGCGGCGCGTGTACAAGATAAATTCCGCCTCCCCCACCAAGTCGCGAGTTCTGCCAGTGGCACGGTAACGCGCATGACGTGCGCGCCCAGCTTCCTTTCACGGCGAACGGCGGCCCGCGCGTGAAATGGGCGCTCGGCACCATCCTCCTTCCTACATAGCGCCCGCCTCCGAGGCCGTCCGCCTCTTCGAGCCGCCCGATATACCCTCCACCTCCACCGCACGATCAAATTGCCCGCATCTCGATTCCGGACTGCGCAATTTCCACGATGCCTCCGCGTGGCCGAGCGGTCGCATTCCCGTAGCCGGCGAGGCTGTGACAATACCAGCGGGCCTGCGCATGCTGCTCACACGCGACGCCGGAGCAGTCTTCGGCCGCGTCACAATTCCTTCGTCGGCCCAGCTTATTATCGGCGAGAATTCCACAAACGGCGTCGCGCTCTCGGCAGCTGGAATCGTCGTCGAGGGTGCATTAAAAGCGGGCAGCGCCACCTGTCGCCTTCTCCACCCGGTCACCATCACGCTGCACGGCACGCGGCCGTCGACGCGCGCGGCGCTCGACGCGCTGCCATCGCATTCCAAGGGCATATTCGTGACGGGCACTCTCGAGCTCTTTGGCCAACGCTTCCATCGCACGTGGACGCGGCTCGCGCGCCCGGTGCAGGCGGGCGATACGATGGTGATGCTGCAGCGGCCCGTGAATTGGCAGGCGGGGCAGCAAATCGTGCTCACGACGACCGCGATCAAGGATAGCCGCGATTGGCACCGCAATGAGGTGCGCACTATTGGCACGAATATCGCGACACCGCCGGCCGGCGTCGGCGCTGCGCTGTGGCTGAGCACGCCCGCCCAGTACGTTCACGAGGCGAATGACGGATGGCAGGGCGAGGTGGCGCTCCTCTCTCGCACCATCGTCGTGCAGGGAGCGGCCACCGATTCGGAGCCGAGCGACACGACGCCGCTCGCGTGCACCGACTCTGAGTGGGTGCTCAGTTCGCGCAGCGTGCCCTGCTCGAATCATCTGACCGGATTTGGCGCACACGTAATGGCGACCGGCTCCAATGCCGTGCTGCGTGTCGCCGGCGTCGAGCTCCGACGGGTCGGGCAGACGAATGTTTTGGGCCGCTACCCCGTGCACTTTCACCTCATGGGCGACGTGTCGACTTCCGGCGGCGGCCTGCCACGCGCCTACGCCTCCGACTTGTCCATACACCGCTCGTATTACCGCTGTGTGTCGGTCCATGGCACGCACAGAGCGATGGTGACGCAATCGGTCGCGTACGACAGTATCGGCCATTGCTTCTATTTGGAGGACGGCATCGAGGAGTACAATACGTTTGAGTACAACCTCGCGGCGCATATCCATTTTATCGGCTCTCCCGCACGCGGCAGCGGCCAGACGTGCCCAGCCGTCGATCAGAGCGACGACCTGCTGCTGCCCGCCGACGTGAGCGCCGCGGGATATTACATCACCAACGCCAACAACAACTTTGTCGGCAACGCGGCCTCCGGCGGCTGGGCCGGCTTCGCCTTCCCCGCATTACCCGCGCCAATCAAGAACCACCGCGATCAGACGCACGTCACCCCACATGCAAAGGAGCTGCTGCGCTTTGAGGGCAACAGCGCGCACTCATCCGGTTGGTGGTGGTTCAACGCGGGCCTGATCTACGTCGGCGGGAAGCTCGAGCACCCGACGAGCGATCAGAGCGACCCGCTATACTCCAAACTGCGCTACCGACCGTGCCGTACCCAGCCCGCACGCGACGGGCGCACGGTGATGCATGATACAAAGGTCTTCCTTGGCGCTGGCGTCGGCTTACTGCATTGGGGGTCGCAGCCGGAGCTGGTAGGTTACGAGGCGCACGACGTTGGTATCGCCGCATCCATCCTCGGCGCTGGCTTCATCACCAACATGCTCGTTCGCTGCCGCACTGGCGCGGCACTCCAGCCGCCTTCTGGCGACGCGTCCCTCTCGGGCATGCTTGGTAGTGGCTTCCAATGGTACGACACCGCGCAGGCGCACATAATCACGAATGCGACCTTTCGTAATTGTGGGCTGCGGGGGTCCACCCACGCCGCAACCGACGGCTGCGGCGATGGGGCGTCCGGCTGCACGTACACGTCGAGCGTTTGGTCGCTGCTCGCTCACAGCGATCAGCACACGCCTGAATTCATGCAAGCGACACGCGACGTCCGCTACGAGGCATGCGGCAAGCGCATACGAATGGCGAGCTTTGTGGCCGACTCGGGGCGCGACCTGCAGAATGGTATGGCGTCGACCGTCTCGGGACGCATTGGCAGCTGGTTGGACGCGGACGGCTCGGCGTCGGAGATCCCTGGCGGCGCCACTCCTGTCATCATTGGAAGCGGCGTGGCCGAGGCGGGAGAATGGTGGCGGCTCGACCCGCAATGCTCTTACGCGAGCGAGGCGCCAACATGGCAGTGTGAGGTGCGTGGTGGGAGGCAGATTGGCTCACTCAACATGGGGTGGCTTCCGAGCAGCGAGCAAGAGAATACGTTTGGGGTCACGACGTGCGGCAATGGGCAGGTTGGCCTGCCGTGCACGCCGCAAGCGTACGTCAAGCATTGGGGAGCAAGCCACTACAGCGCCGCCGGAGCGAGCGGCGGCGTCGCATTGCCAGTCACCCTCAATGGCGAGACGACCGGCGCTCTCGGTGGCTTCGGGTGGCATGTGCGCTTTGCTCATGGCGGCCCGCGCGAGCTCAACATTAAGCGGATCCAGGTGCCTCACGATACGAAGCTATTGCTCTCGATTGCCTACCCGACGAGCGTCAACACGGTCAGCGTCACCGCGAGGGCGTCGCCTTGGTGCTTCCCATGGGAGTCTTCGAACCGACGGTGCACGGAGACCTTTACTCGCGTCGGATCGATCGCGCAGGTCCGTGCGAGCCTCGGCAACACGTATCATTTAGGTAACGGCGCGCTCACTCTGCGGATCGTCCAGCCGCCGCCCGGATGGACCGGCCGGCCAAGCTGGACGGTGCCCGTGAATGTTGCCTTCACGCGGGACGGCATTAGCATCCCGCGATTCGCGTGGCACCCTGTCCTTGAGATTCGTGCGACCTGCACACCGTCGGCAACGCAGCCGCGCTTTTGCGATGGTGCGCTGCCGACGAGCGAAGAGCCGGTGCCCTGTGCGACGGGATTTACGCAGACGGCTTTTGACCAGTGCTGCGCGGACGATGGGAGCGGGTGCGTCGATCCGGAGGGGCAGCCGTCGTTGCCGCTCCGTCCGCTCGTTGGCTCTCCGCCTTCGCCGCCCACGCAGCCGCCGCCATCGCCGCCAGCCTGCCCCGTTGCGGCCACGGCGAACACATGCGACGTGACGGCGGCACAGCTTAATAGCGAGCACTGCTCGTGCCAGTATGTGTGGACCGATGGATGTGAGGATGCGCCGAGCGGCGTGGCGATGCATTGTGAGTGATGTCAGAAGCGGCGAGTCAGAGCAGAGCGCTCAGTATTTAGAGCATAAATCAACACTAAAACCCATCAAAGCACACTCGTTCGAATCACCATCTCTATCTTATTTAGTTCACTCCGCTGCAGGCGCCCCATCCTCCGCCTCCGCAGGAGCGGCCTCTTCCTCTACTTGCGGCTCCTCTTCGACGGCAGCTGGCGCAGCCTCCTCCTCCACGACCGCCTCGCCGGCCTCGTCGGCTGCCGTCTCCTCCTCAGCTGCTGCGGGTGGCTCGGCGGCGGGCTCCGCGGCCTCTTCTGGCTCGGCGACCGCCTCCTCTTCCACCGCAGCCTCTTCAGCCGCGGCCTCCTCGACTGCGGCCTCTTCGGGCTCGGCAGCCACCGCCTCCTCTTCAGCTGCAGCCTCTTCAGCCGCGGCCTCCTCGACCGCGGCCTCTTCTGGCTCGGCGGCCACCGCCTCCTCTTCAGCTGCGGGCTCCTCGGGCTCGGCAGCCGCCTCTCCCTCGTCGGCAACCATCGCCTCCTCCTCGGCCGGAGGCTCAACAATCGTCGCAGCCTCACCCTCCTCGGCCGCCGCCGGTGCACCTTCCTCCTCGGCCGCCGCCGGCGCCTCCTCCTCCTCCTCGTCAGCCGCTGCGGGTGGCTCTCCCTTCGGGGGCGAAGCGGTATGCGACGGCGGCGAGGGCGGTGCGTCCTCAGCGGGTTGATCCTCCCCAGGCTCCTCGACTGTTGCCGCCTCACCCTCCTCCGTCGTCTCCGCCGCCGGCTGTTCTGGCTCTTCGGCCTCCGCCACCAACGCCTCCTCTGGCGCTTCCGCCTCCTCCGCTTCCGCCGCGGGCTCCTCTGCGGCCGATGGCGCGGCGGCTGGACTCTCTTCCTGGGCAATCGCCTCCTCTGGCGCCGCCTCCTCCTCTGCCG
>JACLAC010009346.1_pt1 | contig 13785 bp, 13 predicted proteins | sample 8027881 | NCBI WGS metagenome assembly JACLAC01 (sample SAMN15725517, study PRJNA655200) | protist metagenome | isolation source: fluorescence activated cell sorting (FACS) single amplified genomes of... | place: Spain: Blaines Bay Microbial Observatory, Mediterranean Sea | collected 2016-01-19 | reverse complement strand
ACGACGGGTTTTGCGCCGCCATATTTAAAGTTGATGAGGTGGAGTATGAGGAAGACGAGGATCCAAGCTCCGGAGAAAGGCATGCTTTTTGTGGCTATGCTCATGTCTCCCGCTTGGGCATCCACTGCATAGCGCACGCCGCCGCGGGCCGCCTTGTTTTCCATGGTTAGCTTGAATGCTAGTCCAATATGTGTTAAAAACACCGAGATCAGCCCAAGTTCCATGACGTAAAGAATGATCTTGTTGCTAGTGAGTCTATATGCGTATTCGTTAAAGGCGTCAGCGCCCGCATAAAGGAGCAGATTACCCGCTAGGTGAACGACAAGAAAGCCGCAAAGCATCAAGCCTGTTATGGCCATGAGCTGTTTGCGGCCTATGGAGGAACCAGCGTAGGAGAAGATCCAATTCATGGATGAACAGTTTAAAACACTCTTGACTTAGTTATGAATAGAATAAAAGCTTTGGTCAATGTACAATCTCGATGAGGCAGTGAAGCTATTGAAAAGCAAGGGCTTAATTGATATTCCCTATCAAAATAAGGTTTAAATATACCTATTTTTGGTGCTCTTTGTCCGGCGATATTTTGTTAAAAGCCCAATGGTTTATGAGTTGAATTTAGATATTGGGATGCCTAGACTTTGGGCTAGTGAGGGATAAACGCAGGCGCCTCCATGGACGTTGAGGCCTTTGGATAGTCCAGCTTGCTGGCGGCAAGCTTTTTTTAAACCAAGGTTTGCGATATTCAATCCAAAAGGTAGTGTGGTGCTGGTCAGGGCAAGGGTCGAAGAGAGGGCCACGGCGCCCGGCATATTGGTGACGCAATAATGAACAATTTGATTCTTGATGTAGATGGGGTTGTCGTGGGTGGTGGGTTTGGAGCTCTCAAAACAGCCCCCTTGATCGATGGCTATATCGACGAGCACGGTGCCGGCCTTCATGGCGGAGAGTTGCTGCGTGCTGATCAGTTTTGGGGCAGCGGCCCCGGGGATCAGCACTGCGCCAATAATGACATCGGCGTTTGCGATGGACTGTTCTAGGTGGCGGTCCGTATTGTAGAGGGTCGTGATGCGTGAACCAAAGATATCATCGAGATAGGCCATGCGTTGTGCATTGATGTCGATAACCGTAACCTCAGCACCAATACCTACCGCTATTTTACAAGCATTGGTGCCAACAACACCTGCTCCTAGAATCAGTACTTTACCCCTTTGGACTCCAGGAACTCCTCCGAGAAGAACTCCTTTCCCCCCAAATGTTTTTTCTAGGTACTTCGCTCCTTCTTGGACCGACAGTCGTCCGGCGATTTCACTCATGGGTTTTAAGCAACAGAGGTGCCCCTCATTGTCTTCGATGGTCTCGTAGGCAACGGCAGAAACTTTGTTGTTGATCAGTTGTTCTGTGAGCTCTCGATTTGCGGCTAAGTGCAGGTAGGTGAAGAGTATTTGGTTCTCTTTGAGTTGTTCAGCTTCGCTTTTCAACGGCTCTTTGACTTTGACGACCATCTCTGAGCGATGATAAACCTCCTCGGCAGAGTTGGCTAGGCTTGCACCGGCTTCAATATAACTTTGATCCTCGAAGCCTGCATTTAGCCCACAGCTTTTTTCAAAGAGCACCTTGTGTCCATTTTTGACGTAGGCTTTTGCGCAGGATGGTGTGAGACCTACGCGGTACTCGTGTGACTTGATTTCTTTGATAACGCCAATGAGCACGGGTTTTCATCCTGCAGGTCCAAGGCGCTGATTCTAGTGACGTGAGGAAGAATCCTTAGAGATCTTTTTAATAGAGACGCATTGAGGCGAGTGCTCTAATGGCATTTTGACGGGGTCTAGGCTTAGCTTTTGATTTGGCCCCCAAATTTCCAGCTGTTGCCGTTGCGAAATTCAATATAGCGACTGTTGGGGATGACCCGATCGTCGTTCAACCACAACTCAATGGTGGAGCGACGGATGTAGTGCGTTGTGGGGGTGACGAGTTGATCAAAGGCAACGTGGTGGTGGAAGTGAAAATCCCGTTGTCCAATCCATAGCATATAACGGTAGAGGGGTAATGGTAGATCATGCTTGCCCGTCAGGCCTTGTGTCAGGCAACAAATTTTGGAGTAGGCAAGAAAGGGCCAGCTGAGAGGCCAAGCAACGGCGTATTTGTTGAGCCACCAAGGTAGGTGATTGACGAGTTTTCTTAGGGGATCAACAAGTCCTCGGATGAGGGCATTGCCTTCGTGGGCATAGACCCATGCGTGGAAATGGCCACCTTTTTTGGTCAAGCGCAGTAGACTTTCGAAGCCATCCCGAGGTTGTTTGAGGTGGTGGAGCACGCCTATGCTGTAGCAGCGATCTTGCTGGCCCAATTGCTCAAGTAGTTTTTGGTGCTGAGTGATGTCTCCCCGTATGATTTTTGCGCTGTTTCCGAGTAATTTCTGGGCTGTATTGACGCTAGACCCCAGGTCAACACCTTGCAGAAGCTTGGGCTTCATCGTAGCTAAATGGTGAAGAAGTGCGCCGCTACCGGAGCCCAGTTCTAAAACGGATTGCCCTCTGATGTCGTCAGGTTGCCAAGGCGATATCCAGTCGAGAACTTGTTCTCGTGTGTAGACCGAAGGGTTGTAAACGTTGTTCCAAGAGTTGGCAAACTTGTCTGCGGTTTCTTGATCGACGGTTGTTCTGGGTGTGGTCAAGATGTCGTTGTCCGGGTGTTCAGGGGGATTGCTTTATGCCAAGGGTCTCTTTGGTGATATAAGTGGATTTGTTTTGGCTCTCGTAGTAAATGCGCATCATCAATTCGGCTAAAAGTCCCATGAGAATGAAGCTGAGACCGAAAAAGAAAGAGAAAAACATCAAGTTTGTGATGGGGGTTAATATGAGTGACTCACCAAGAAAGAGTTTGCGAAAGAGAACGGTCAAAAAAGCAAAAACGGAAACGACGATGGAGAGGAGTCCAGCTGATCCAAATAGATAGATTGGGCGATTGCTGTATTTGTTGAGGAAGCGGATCACCATGAGGTCGAGCAGGACTTTGAATGTGCGATTCAGTCCGTATTTGGAGGTGCCCCAAGCCCGAGGGGCGTGATCGACGGGCACTTCGCAGACTCGAGCGCCAACGGACTCCATGTAGATAGGAATGAAGCGGTGCATTTCCCCGTAGAGTTTGATCTTGTCCAGGTGTCGTTTGCGATAAACCTTGAGGGTGCAGCCGTAGTCATGAAGGTGAAGGCCGGTCGATTTGCCGATGATACGATTCGCAAATTTCGATAAGATCGTTCTCAGGGGAGGGTCGAGGCGATCGCGACGCCACCCGGAAATGAGGTCATAACCTTCGTCGAGTTTTAGCAGCATTTTGGGGATGTCGGCGGGGTTGTTTTGGAGATCGCCATCTAGGCATATGACAAGATCACCAAGGGCGTGTTCAAAGCCTGCGGATAGGGCTGAGGTTTGGCCGAAATTTCTTTCAAACCGAATGAGCTTCAATTTGTCGTTGTTGCGAGCAGCTTCCTTGATCATCTCGGCACTGCGATCGAGTGAGCCGTCGTCGATCATGATGATTTCCGACAGTTGGTAGCCATCGGGAAAGGGCACGGCATCGATGGCTTTGATGAGTGGCTTGATATTGCCCTCTTCATTGAAAACGGGGACGACAAGGGAGATGGTTTGTGGGTCGCTCATAACCGTAACTTAAGAGGGTGAGTTTTTTTCCTAGGGCTTAGGGGGTTGTTGTGTAACTTTGGGGTAGCCCAGACAGTTCAAAGGGGGCGGGGCAAGACGCTTCGACCATGTGTCCATCCCAAGGGTCTGAAAAGCGAAGTTGTTGGGCGTGGAGGAGGATCCTGTTTAAGTCAGGATGGCTTTGGCCGTAGCGCAAATCTCCAACGATAGGACAGTGGGCGAGGGCACAGTGTCTTCTCAGTTGGTGTTTCCTTCCCGACTTTGGGCTGAGTTCAAGGAGGCTGTGGTGCTGGTCTTCGGTGAGCACCTTAAAATGTGTTTCTGTGGGCACGCGTTTTTTTGCATAGCCGGCGGGGTTGCTTTTTCCTTCGGCCTTTTTCGTCATCGTTTTTCTCCAGCACCCTTCTTTTGGGCTGAGGTGACCATGAACGATGGCATGGTAGGTTTTGCGAACGGTTTTCTCTTGAAATTGCTTTTGTAAGATAGAGCGAGCTTTCGTGTCTAAGGCGACGAGCACAATCCCGCTGACGCCTTTGTCGAGTCGGTGAGCAACGCTAGGCTCAGTTGTGCCGTCCCAAAGGCAGTGCTGGGCAAGACCTTCGTCTTGTTTGAGTTGTTGGCTCAGTTCAGAGATGAGGTCTGGACTGTCGGTTGAATCGGGGTGAACGAGAAGTTCAGCCGGTTTATTCACCACAAGCCAGCCTCGGCCGGTGCACAGGATGGATAGTGGTGAGGACAATTCGTGAGTTTTATAAGGTCATCAGTAAGTGAGTTCGCTGAGCTTCTGCGCCGACACCGCTGCGTACTGCTCCGGTTCCATTGAGAAGCTAGCTCGTCCTTGGGAAAGAGAGCGTATCTGGTCTGCGTAGCCAAAGAGTTGCGCTAGGGGAACCTTGGCCGTTACGGTTCGCAGTGGTCCTCGCTCCCCCATCTCCAAGATCTCTCCCCCTTTGTTGCCAAGGTCCTTGATCACCGAGCCAATGTGCTCTTCCGGTGCCACGGCCTCAAGGCGCATGATGGGCTCTAGTATGGTGCAGGCCGATTGATTTAGAGCTTTGTTGAAAGCACCATTGGTAGCATTTGCGAGAGCGAGAGCAGAAGAGCCTTCGGGGTGAAGGTGTAGTTCTACGAGATGGATCTCTAGGTGAATGAGGGGGTAGCCGGCGAGGTCCCCTGAGCTGGCCGAAGATAGGGCTGAGTCCTTGATGGCGTCCATGGTTTCTTGGCTCAAGCCATCGCTGCCGGCGGTGTCGTCGATAAAGATGAGTTCATCTGTGTCGGTGTTGGGGATCAGCTCGATGCTGACAGCGCCGATATGACGTTCGCCACCTATGGTGTTGTCGTAGTCGTGCCTCGCTCGGGCCGTTGTGGTAGGAGCTTCGCGGTAGCTGACGCGCAGCTGTCCGACGTTGGCATCGACATTGAAGTCACTTAGCATTCGGTGCAGGGTGACTTCGAGGTGGAGTTCACCCATGCCGCTGATGATGTACTGTCCCGTCTCAGGATCTTCCCGCCAGTCAAAGGAAGGGTCCTCTTTGGCGATGCGATCGATGGATTGGATCAGCTTGTCGCGGTCGGAAGAGGTTTTGGGCTCGATAACCCTAGAGATGACCGTGTTGGCAAATTGGATGCTTTCGAGGGCGACGGGCTTGTGCTCGAGGCATAGTGTGTCACCGGTGGCGGTGCGTTTGAGGCCCGTTAGGGCGACGATGTCGCCGGCGCAGGCGGATTCGATGTCTTCGCGGTGGGATGCATGCATGCGAAATATGCGTGAGATCCGTTCCCGTTTTTTTTCACGGGGGTTGTATAGGTTCATGCCCGTTTTTATCGTTCCTGAGTAGATGCGCATGAAATAAAGAAACCCATAGGTTTCGGACCAGAGTTTAAAGATCAGGCCCAGAGCTTCTCCGTTGAGGTCGCAGCTAAAGGTGATGTCCTCATCTCCTTTGAGGGAGGCGGCGTGAACGGCGGGCACTTCTAATGGATTGGGTAAATAGCGAATGACGGCATCCATGAGCATTTGAACTCCAGTATTGTGGAGTGAGGAGCCGACAAGGGTGGCGGTGATTTTGCCGGAAAGGGTCAGTCTTTTAATGGCGTCAATAATGCTTTGGGGTTCAACGGCATGTTCTTCCTCAAGGTAGATCTCCATCAGTTCTTCGTCGTGATCGGCTAAGGATTCGATCATTTCAGTCCGCGCGAGCTCGACTTTTTCATGCCAATCTGCTGGGATGTCGAGATCTTCAAAGTCGGAGCCATCGCCAGCTCCATATAGGTAGTAGCGTTGATGAATGAGATCAAAGACTCCTGTGAAATCAGACTCGGTTCCGTTGGGGAGTTGAAGGGGTACTGGATTGGCGTAGAGGCGAGTGCGTATGTCCTCGACGGTGCGTTCAAAGTCTGCTCCCATGCGGTCCATCTTATTGACGAAGGCGATGCGAGGTACTTTGTAAGTGTCGGCTTGACGCCATACGGTTTCGGATTGAGCTTCGACTCCTCCTACGGCGCAAAAGACACCGATGGCCCCGTCTAGGACCCTAAGGGAACGTTCCACTTCAACGGTGAAATCGACATGGCCTGGGGTGTCGATGATGTTGATGTCCGTCTCTTTCCATTTGATGCGCGTTGCTGCGGCAGTGATGGTTATGCCGCGTTCTTGCTCCTCTTGGCGCCAATCCATGGTTGCTGTTCCTTGATCGACCTCGCCCAGACGGTGTTCTTTTCCGCTGTAGAAAAGCATGCGCTCTGTCGTGGTTGTTTTTCCAGCGTCGATGTGAGCGATGACGCCAATGTTTCTTAGGTTGTCGAGGGGATTATCTTTCTTTTTTTTGGCCATGTTCGCTCCTGGGAGGTGGGGTAGCATAAAGGCTTGTCAAACCCCGAAACCGTGAGAAAATCATCAACCTACCGAATGGAAGGAATGGTTGATTGACTTATAAAAAAGCAATTCGTTTGATAACAGAACGCATGAAAACGTTCGGGTTCGAGGTGTCTAAAACAGCTCAGAAACAGGTGGGGTACCTCGCACTTTACGCCACAGAAGGTGAGGTTTCTAAGCACATGCATCACGAGCTTAAAGCTATCTTGCAGCATTTGCCCTGTCGTTTTGAGCCGGGATCCTTATCCGATGATATCTTTATGCACCGACTTGATCGTTATGGGAAACTGTTGGCTTCTGAAAACCCTGATGGAGGAGATATCTCTTTGGGGTGGCTTATTCGTGAGGCTGAAGAAAAGGAGCTATGGCAGGTTTTTTCCGGCGCAGAAATCTGATCTGAGAAACAGATGATTTTGGCGAGTGCATCAGCGATCTCTTCGGTCGTTGATGAAAATCTGGTGTGATAGTATGCTGGAGATGAGTTCCTCCTTGATCCTTTGGTCTGGAGCGAGGAGTTTTTCGTTGAGCACATAGGCCCTGGATAGGTATTCGATTTTGGTTGAGGTCATGAAGGCCTGTTGGCCTTTTTGGATGAGTTGATCTCGAGCTTGAGTATAGACTGCTTGGCTGTTTTTGTCGGTGGGGTTGTCGAGATTGTTCTCTCGGTCTATGGAAGCTATGCTTTTTTGTAGGATAGGGTTGGCGAGCAAGCGTTGGTGCAGTTTTGTTTTCAGCTTGGCTTGGTGGGTCTCATTGTCGGAGCGACGATTTCTTCGCTCCCTTGGCGGCTCGCGGCTAGGTTCGAGCTTTTTGTTGCTGAAGAGCCATTTGGTGTCCTCTCGTTTTGGGTGGCTTCTGGAAGAGGGAGGTTTTGGCGTAGGGATGATGGACGGTTGACGTTTTGTCGGAGGGAGGTGGTGAACGATGGCTTTGTCTTGGTTGGATCCGAGAACGATGAGTTGAATTTGCTCGCTATCGTGGCTCGGGTAGCTGCCGGTGACGATGCCTGCACCGAGTGATTTTGCCTCATCGCGAAGGGGTTGGGGTAGGCGTCCCGTGTAAGGGAGTGTCCATAATCGCTCTAGTTTCATGCGTTCGGAGATGGAAAGCGTGAGGATTTCTCCACCTTTATTCTGTATGGACGTTTCGAGTTGTTTGCGAAGCTCTCTGCCCTTGGGTAAGATGGTGCTCTGCTTTTCGGAGTCAGCAACGATGCCAAGGGTGAGCCAAGGTCCTTTATTTTTGAGTTGTTCGATGAGTTGTGGGTTGTCCAGGTTCATGGACAAAAGTGGGGATGATAGGATTCCTAGTAAGAAAAAGATGATTTTCGGTGGCTTCAAACCGAGAGGCCAGCAATGTTACATTGGAAAGATGGGTGAGGCTCCTCTTCTCCAGGCTTGAAGACGACGCCTTCAAATTCACACCTCATGAGCCTTAGACCGGCTTTGTTTAAAGAGCAACGTATCAACAGGCGGTCACCTGGTCTAGCCTCACGATTGAAGGAAGCCTTTTCGATGGACTTGAAAAGCATGGTTTTCTTGGCTGTGGCTTCGATGCCCATGCGGCTCCTCCAGAAAACGATGCCCAGTTGGGCAGAACTCTCAACCATAAGGACGCCAGGAAAGATAGGTCCAATTTTGAAGGGGCCGTCATTTTGTTCTGGAACAGGAAAGTGTCCTGAGGTCCAGAAATCTGTATCCTTGAGGATCAGTTCACCCAAGATGGTGTCGTTGATGATGCTGGCGCGGTTGAGAAAAAACATATCTCCTCTGTGTGGGAGGAGTTTTTTGATGTCTGCTTGCTCTATGATCCGGCCTGATTCAAAGGTCGACCACCATGGGGACTCATCTGCCATGATATCGTTTTGTATTGAAGTGATGGCGCCTATTTAAAGGGTTTGGTCACAGAGCAATGGGAAGATGAGTCCTTTTTCTTCAATCGCTGCGACGATTTTGGTCATTTTTTTGGGATCAACGAAGCGTTTTTGTACGAGTTCTTCGTGTAATTTCTGCTGAGAACGGCCAACGGTTTTTTTGAGGATCCGTTCGATTTGAGATTTTGTGATCAATTTATTGTGTATCAGTAATTTGATCATCATCTTCTCGGCTTCGCTGTCGATGGCCAAAATGAATCCCCCTGATTTGAAGTGGAGAATAGGGGAGTCGAACCCCTTACCTTTTCACTGCCAGTGAAACGCTCTACCAGATGAGCTAATTCCCCATATGAGTGTCATTTATTGTGGGGATGCCTTTTGTCAAGCTGTGAATAGATGAGGTTGAAAAGCACGGTATTCCCTAGACGTGAGCTATCCATCTTTAGTCTTATGGCTTGATGAGACTTTTGTGTCTTTAGGCAGGGTTCATTTTCGCGAGGAATAAGTGGAAGATGGCGAGATTTCATTTTAGTGGTGTTGGTGGGGCGGGCATGGGCAATGTTGCTTGTCTGTTGGTGGATGCTGGTCATGAAGTCAAAGGGAGTGATGGTAAGCTATTCCCTCCTATGAGTGAGCAGTTGGAGAAAAGTGCGGTGACGTGCTTTCCCAGTTATGGAGAGTCTAGGCTTGAGCAGGGATTTGTCCCTGATGTTCAGGTGGTGGCCAATGTTCTTTCGAGGTCCCATGAAGAGGTGTTGGCTGGGAAAGCGTTGGGTTTGCGCCAGATGAGCTTTCCGGAGGTGCTAGAAGAGTATGTGTTGCCCAAGAGGAAGCCTTATGTTGTGGCGGGCACACACGGAAAAACGACGACTTCAGCGATCCTGTCTCACCTGCTCAAGGGCTGCGGTGCTGGGTGTTTTGTCGGTGGTGTGATGAAGGATGGCTCTGCCGGTTGTCGTCTGGGACGAGAGGGAGCTCCTTTTGTCCTTGAGGGCGATGAGTACGACACGGCTTTTTTTGATAAGCACAGCAAATTCCTCCATTACGCCCCACAGGTGTTGGTTTTGACCCATTTGGAGTGGGACCATGTCGATATATTCCCGACCTTTGAGCATATGTTATCGGAGTTTAGGGCTTTGTTGTCGCTGATGCCCAATAATGGTAAGGTTGTTTATTGTGGAGACCACCCCGTGCTTTGTGATCTCGTTGAGGGTGTGCCCTGCTCAACAATATCGTACGGCTTTAAGGCAAGCAATGATGTGCAAATTCAAGGAGCCAAGGTTGAGGGGGAATGGAGCAAATTGATGTTGTCATTCCAAGGCGATGAAATCTGTGTTGAAACAAAATTTATTGGCAAGATTTATCACCTGAATTTAGTTGGGGCATGGTGTGCCGCCCATTTTGGTGAGGGCATCGCCCATGGCGAGCTTCAACATGTTTTGGGGTCATTTGCTGGGGCTCGGCGACGTTTGGAGGTTTTGAGTGGCGCAGATCCTGTTTTGATCAGTGATTTCGCACACCATCCCACATCTGTCGCAGAAACCTTGTCGCTTGTTCGCGAGAATTGGCCTTTGGGTAAATTGATCGCTGTGTTTGACCCTCGTAATGCTAGTTCTCGAAGAAGGACTTTTGAACTTCAGTTGGGTGAGGCTTTGGCTTTGGCCGATGAGGTGCACTTGGCTCCGCCACCATTAGACTCTAAATTGAGTGAAGGTGAAAAACTGGATGTTGTGGTCTTGAGTTCTAGCATAGGGGAACATGCTTTTGGTTACGAAGATGGGGACGAGTTCGTTCGTTCTGTTGTCCGAGCAGCCCAGCCTGGGACGGTTGTGTTGGTGATGAGTTGCGGCGCCTGCTATGGTTTGCTGCAGTGTCTCTGGAAGCATGTCTCGCCTTCTTAACATGCTGTGGTTCAGGTATAGGGGGTGTGGGGCATGTTGAGGAAGGCATTTTTTTTGTCGGCATTGTCGTTGGGCTTATTCTCTTTGATAGAGGGGTCTCAAGTTTTAAGAGAGAGGTCTGCGGCTGGTGATGATCAGAGGCTTTATGTCGAAGAGGAGGCTGGTTTCCGTTTAGACTTAAAGGTCAAGGGACTGCCTAGGACGATTGAGGATAGGCGTGGTAAGAATAGGGTGCAAGCCTTTCAAATGGATCTCCAGCACCGTAGAGGGGTCAGGTTGCCCGCATCAAAATTACAGTCTGGAGACTTTCTGCTTGAGCCTCTAGTGCTGCTCGGCCCAGATGGGGAACGTTTTGATTTTTTTCCTGCAGGACATCGCATGACAAATGAGGACTTTGTGTATTTGAAGTCCGATGGCTTTAGGATGATGTATGATGACGAGGGCATTAGGGCTGCCTCCGAAGAGCTAAAAGTAGGCGACGTTCTCGATGTTTACACGATGCAGTACGATGACTCCAATAGAGTAGAATTCAGCCCTAGTGGTTTTTTGAACGTTAAAGGAGAGACCATCATTCCCAATGGAGTGACGTTAACAAAGCGACATTTGGCTATGCTCAGAACATACACCGCTCTGCCCGTTAGGATTCGGCATGAGGTCGAACTTGATTTAGAGGCTTATTTGCGGGTTGACTGGCCCAAAGCCCAAGCCTTAAGGCCGAGACAGTTCTGGGTGATGAGGGATGGTGAGCCTCAAGCTATGCGTCTCTACAGTTATCAGATCCTCTCGGGGGATCGCCCTTTGATGGATATCATTGGCAAAGACGACAAGGTGATCTGTGCTGCCGATACCCCTTTGTTAGAGAAAGGCCCCAAAAACTCTATTGAGGTCTTGGATGGATCGAAGACGGCTGTGATGTTGAGTGAGGGAAAACTCCCTATATATAGCGTGGACCCTATAACCGGTGATGCCAATGATGTGCTTGCTGAGCCGGGTGAGTTGGTATTGGCTCCCAGTAATGTTGGTGATTATGTGAATTCATCCCTGATGAAGACCGACGCTGATATCGAAGCTAAACTTGCCGATGAGAGTGGTTCTTTCTGTCGTTCCTTTGGAGATAAAGAGGCGCAACTGCCCTTTGAGGCCCACCTCACCCGCTACCCAGTGCCCTTATATCACCCGTGCTTGGGGGCCTGTGATGCGGAAATCCAGATCTTGGACGATGTCATGAAAAGTGAGGTGGAATGTGATGCTTGTGATCAGCAAATTGAAATGAGACCTTATGTGTGGGGTGAGGTTCCTGCCTATCCTTATTTGGATTCTATCTGGGAAAATGAGCTGATCTCTTGCTCCATTTGTGATGAAGAGTTTTCCTACCGTGGAGCCCACGCTATGGCGGGAGCGGTGTCTGACATGGTCGAGGTCGATCACCCGATTGCTGCTAATTTTGTGCACCCGAGTCGCATCAGGAATTCTCGTTTGGGCGATCAGGCTGTCTTAGAGCGAGATGTTCATTACTATAAGAATGGTGAGGAAGTGACGGTGCCGGCAGGCACCTTAGCGGATGATGATTTGCGATATCGACTGGAGGATCGTGCGGTTTCTCCCGTATACGTCAAGGCACCAGAAGGAGGGCGAACCGAGGCCGCCCAGTGTCCTCGCTGTTTTGCTTGGAACCTTAAGCCCACTCAATTCAGTCGCCTAAAGGGCAAAATGGGTTTGGATGAGGTGAGGCGTGCCGTAGCTTGTTTCCCCATTGTTGAGGGCAGAGTGAATCGTTTGGATCTCGTTGTGTTTGGCTTGTCATCTGAGGTGGATGAGGTCAGTGGTTGGAGTATGGCCAAGGTGATCACATTTCGTCGTTATGGAGATGAGCACTTTGACCATATTCAGGGTTGGAGAGAAACGGAATCTCGTTGGGCTTTTTTGCCTAAGTATCAGCACCAATCTTCATTTTTCACGCCGGTTGCGCTAAAATCGAATGGCGGTGGGCGGCGCTCAAATCAGGAAGAATTGTTTGAAGATGATTTCTGAACCTGAGTTATGGCTCAGTCCACAGCGTGTGCTCGGGGAACTTGGTTTGCGTCCGCTGCGCCAGTTGGGGCAGAACTTCATGGTGGACCGAGGGGTCTTGAGGTCAATCTGTCAAAAAGCAGACTTGAGCCCCGGCGAGGCCGTTGTTGAGATTGGACCGGGCACTGGAGCTCTGAGTCAATACCTCTTGGCCCAAGGTGTAGAATTGCTTTGCGTGGAGTTGGATCGTGGTTTAGCGGGATATTTAGGCGAGGCTTATAAAGAGAAAGGTTTGGCTCTTGTTCATGGTGATATATTGGCCAAGAAGACCTCTATACACAAAGATGTTTTGGAATGGGCTGAGGGGCGTGCGAAAGCTGGTGTGAAACCAAAGTGGATCTCAAATTTACCTTATAATATATTGACCCCTTTTTTGTGGAATTTACTCAAAGTTCCCCATTTGTGGTCTTCAGGGGTGTTTCTTGTGCAGAAGGAGTTCATCGATCGGCTCAAAGCGATGCCGGGTGACCCAAACTATGGGCCCCTGAGTGTGATGAGTCACCTTCACTTGGAGGTTGAAATGGTGAGAAAAGTGGCGAAGGGTTGTTTTTGGCCAGCTCCGGACGTCGAGTCTGCGGTCCTTGCCGTGCGCCCTCTGCCCGGTGAAATTTTCGAGCACGATCGTTTCGTGGATTTTTTGAAAAGAGCTTTTTCTCAACGTCGTAAGGTGATGTCAAAAGTGTTGAATGATTGGGTGCAGAAAGACCGCCTAAGAGACGAACTGGAGAGCATGGGGTTAGCTGCGGATGTTAGGGCGGAAAAGCTCTCCCCCGAAGAATTGCTTCAACTATTCAAAAAGTTGATCCAAACTTGAGTCGTTTTAGGTGCTCCTTTTTGTTTTTTGCCCTTGGCTTGAACTCTTGTCAGTTGCTTCACGTCTCCCCTGCTTCGTCTGAAGCGGTCTTGGAGCGACGGGGGACTGTGGTGAAATCATCGCGTCGTTGGAATGATATTGAGGCGCAGGAGCCTTTTCAAACTTTGAGATCCGATATGAAAGGGCTTGCGGAGCATGGAGTCTTGGATGAGCACTTGGAGCGTCACCTTATCGATCATTATCGCGGTGATGATGAAGTATGGAGAGTCCGTCGAGAGCGTCCGCGCCCTGCCATAAAAAGGGTTTTTTCGTTGTCTCCAGAAGATGAGCAACAGGACACTCGCATTCATTTGTATTCGGAGCCTTAGTCTACTGTGATTCGCAGCTGGACGTTGGTCCTTCTGGAGTCTGTTCTGTTTTTGTCAGGACTGTCGTGTGTGACCTATCTCGCGTTAGAGCCACATGTGAAGGCCAACTTCATCTCGATTATGGAGAGAAAGACAGGTTTTGTAGTGGAAGTTGACTCTGTCTTTTTCTCGCCTTCAGGAAGAGTTAGGGGGCGAGGGATGAAGCTCAAGGGAGGGGAGGAG
>JACLAC010009613.1_pt1 | contig 13789 bp, 10 predicted proteins | sample 8027881 | NCBI WGS metagenome assembly JACLAC01 (sample SAMN15725517, study PRJNA655200) | protist metagenome | isolation source: fluorescence activated cell sorting (FACS) single amplified genomes of... | place: Spain: Blaines Bay Microbial Observatory, Mediterranean Sea | collected 2016-01-19 | reverse complement strand
TGGGAAGTCCAGTCTCTCAATAAAAGTATCCGTTAAACTATGGCAACCTCACTCCGTCCCCTTGAAACCGCTTGAAACCGTCTGGACTTCAAGACCTCCGTCCCCTTGAAACCGCCTTGAAACCGTTAGCTTTATGGCGAGAGTCTTCTCGCGTTTTCAAGCGGAAAATCGATCGGCGGAACGGGTTTATTCAGGAAGCGACACAGAGGATCCCACTGATCACCACCAGCTATATCCATTATCAAAAGCTGGCTGTTGTTATCCCCACTAAAATATCTTTTGACCGTCTCGACATGTGTTTTATGAACCCATTCAAAGCGCGATTTGTTAAATACCTTGCAGCCGTAAAGTAGTGTTCGATAGAACTCCCTAATTGAGCCATCTTCAGGTACAGCTTCAGGCTGATTAAATAGTGCATGGCCGCAGGAATCCAGCCAACCTTCCATATCGCGAACTGTTAAAATAAATTTTGAGTCGGGGTACATTTCATCTAATTGTGCGTAAATGGCAGGCACGGGAATATCGGTCAGCCCATCGAACTGATCAAGTATTTTTAACCGGTAATCGCCGCGGCGTACTTGCTGTGCGGTAATCGGATCACCGGCATAGTGAAATGAACGGTAACCGAGATGCTGAAGTGCACGGTTCAGAGTGCTGGTGCCTGTTTTAGGCATGCCAATACCAAATATTTTCATCAATTAAACACTGCCTGAATTAAACCTTAGATGCGATCGGGGCAAGATGTTAGCGGCTTGAGATAGAGATTTCGCCCTCGGCGAACGTCCTGGGTTTTTCGTGCCATAGATTGACTTGCAAGCTATAGCGTTTCCCCTGGTATAGCTTGGTGACACGGTGATGCTTGCTCGCATCAAAAATAATCAGGCGGTTAAAGGTCGGAGCAATGCGTTCTACTTCAGTTAACGTATCTTCGCAAGAAATTTCCAGAAAACCACCTTCTACTTGATGGGGAAAGCCGTAGAAAACTGTCGCCATCGCAGGACATACTACTTTACCAGTTTCGGCCTGCAATACTTCGTCCTTATCTCTGTGCCAGCCCAAATAGTTAACCTTTTCACCCGCGTCGAGGATATTGCACCAGTACTCGAAGCCCGCTATTTGTGGCTCGATTCCCCTACTCGACCAAAGCATCTTTATGATGTATTCCCAGTTATTGCGCGCTTTAGCATTCCACCATCCGTCCCACCAGTGGAATTTACCAATCATCGCTTCCCATTCATGCTGCGAGCTTAAGAATTTCAGTGCTCTGGGGTCTGGGCAAAAATCATCCTGTATAATCATGTCAACGTGTTAGCTCTAAACCTTTTGCCAGTGAGAGATGTTGGGCATCAGGTGCTCGAACCCACCGCTGTCTCTTAGCATTACCACAACATCACCCGAAATTGATATGCGCGGCTTGCCTGAATAATTGGGCGTTGTTACATGGGGCTGTTTCGAAGGAAACACAACAATATCATCCTGCTTTCCCTGCAACACAATCCTTTTGCCATTAAACATATTCGGCTTTTCGATTAGCGATAAGTTGTATTTATCGCTATTAAATATACCCGGTGCAATTTCATTTTGCTGCTCTCTGGGAATAAATGCGATATCGCCGGAGTTATCTGGTTTGTAAAGATAGTAGGCAAAAGTCAGATGTGATTGCGCATGGGTGTGCGAAGCGATGTTTTGTCCCTGTTGCGTATAGGTCGCCCAAGAGCGTTGGACATAAAGCTCGACCTTATCCCGGTTGATGGCCAGAGCATCCAGGTACAAATAGAGTTTTTCAACGATAAGCTTTTTTAGTGGTTCGAAACGTGGATCTGCCAACAGGAATTCATGCCCATTTATATCGCCGGTCCAGGCCGATGCAGATTGCGTGTCATGCTCCGTGCTGGCTACGTGCTGGATCCACGAGCACATATTCTTTCTATATTCCGGTGCAAGTCCGAGTTTATCGATCGCGACCATTAGCGGAAACAGTTGATGTATTTTCATGAGCGTTTGACAGCCAAAACGTGTACGCGCAAGGTACGGACGGAATGCAAGACACTATATTTTTCATAATAAGAGAGTAATGTTTCATTTTTATGACCAATCGCCAGCCAGGTAATATATATGCTTGCTAACCACAGTTAAATTTTATAGTTCGATTATCGTAACATATCCGTCATAAATAGACGTTAGAGTGCCAGTCGCCTGACCGTAGCCAAGATCATCCTTGGCACTGGCGAAAGGTTTCGGCGCAACTCTTAAAGAACTTCGAACTCTTTTTAGTTTTTTCAAACCATACGATTATTTTCTTCCGAGTTGATTGATGAAGATGCATTCTATTACTTTTTTTTCTGGGATTAATCCAACGTTTACTATTCTTGGCTATCTATTGCTTGTTCTGGGGTTATCGATTTTTACCGAGAGTGCGGTAGCACAGAATGGTGTCATCTCAGAGGTTGTGGTTTATCAAGAGTATATTCCCGATGAAAAGTTGGAGACAGCGGAAATATCTGACGTGATCGATGCCGATGATATGGGCATTACGGGGGACAGTAATGTTGGTGAGGCATTAAAGCGGCTACCAGGCCTAAGTCTGGTGGGTGGGAAGTTTATTTATATACGCGGCCTTGGCGATCGGTATTCGTCAACGTATTATAACGGCGCACCTATGCCGGGTCTTGAGCCGTTGACGCGAGCGGTTCCTCTCGATCTTTTTGATTCCAGTGTCATAAGTAACTTGTTAGTCCAGAAGACCTATTCACCAGATTATAGTTCCGAGTTCACGGGCGGGATAGTCGATATTCGCTCTGCCGCTATTCCCGACGAGAATGGCTTTGACATAAAAATAAAGACTGGATCTAACTCCGAATCAACAGGAGAGGAGCGGTTGACATATCATGGCGGTGACCGCGATCGGTTTGGTTATGACGATGGGACGCGCGCTTTACCTGGCCTTGTTAAGCCTTTCGCTAGCAACCCTGATCTGTTCAGCGCTCAAGATGGCTTAACGGCATTGCAGCGTGACCGGTTAGTGATGTCATTTTCAGAACAGAATAACGTTTGGGATATTGTTCGGGATGGAGACAACCCATTAGACACTGGCTTATCTGCTGCGTTTAAGCGCCGCTGGGATGAGCACAGTCGTATTTCGGTTGGTCTTATAGCGACATTTTCTTATGATCATAAGTGGCGTAACCGATATGAAGATCGGCGTCGCTGGTCCCTTAATCGTGCAGCGTCAAATTCTGATATAAGTACCATAGAAAGTTTTGGTGGAGAGGATATCGTCGCAGATACAGTGCTTGATTTTGGTGACGACGATGTGCTGTCAGGACCTCTAACCGGAGAAAGCGGCATACAGAGTAAAGCTGGCTTAAGCAACGTTGGTACATTTCGAAGAACACAGCGGCAGGTTGGGTTGAACGGTTTGATCTCCTTGGGGCTTGATATCGATGGTATTCACGAAATTAAGCTAACCAAAATGCTGCTGCGTAAAACGACTGACGAGGCATCTATCACTTCCCAAGGCTTTGAATCGAGTGGCATCTATCGTGTTGTCGACCGCACTCGTTTATTGTTTGAGGAAAATGAAATAGATTTTACACAGCTGTCAGGTACTCACTCATTTGATTCGGCTACGATTAGCTGGCGCTATTCAGATATTGGTGGTGAGCGTGATGTGCCAGACGAGCGAACTTTTGGAAGATACACGGCACCTGCGCTCATTTCTCGCCCCACTCAGGTGCTCGGGTTTAATCGCTTCACGGACCGTGTTCTAAATCCTCAGCGAACCTATACCAATGTAATCGATAACACGGATGATATCGGGTTCGACTTAACACTCCCCTTTACCTCTGATCTTCTAGATAGTTTCGACGTAAAGCTTGGTTACTCGCGGACCAAAAAGCAAAGAAAGTATGATGCATTTCGCGTCACTTATCAGTTAACATCAATTTTATCGGACGATTTTGAAGACCTGTTTGCGACAGATGAAGAGTTTATTGAGTTCAGCCAGCAGGATTTGTCTGTTCTAACAGATGCAAGTGGGTGTGTGGCAGGTGGCATCAACGCCATAGACGACAACTGCTACTTGCATTTGAGCAATTCTCCAAATACCGATGAAGCGATAGATGTGAAGTCAGGTTTTAGCGCACCAAACTCTGAATATGATGGAACCGTATTATCAGAAGCGACCTATATGGTTTTCGATATCAACGTTTCCGCAGCATTCCGGTTAAATTTGGGTTTAAGGCGCGAAAGCTATGAATTAGCAGCTAGCGTACCAGCAAACCCGCGTAACTCTAATTCTGTGGAGCTAAGCCCTGAGTTGTCATCGAAAGGAACATATCCGAGTGCCACGTTTACGTGGAACTTCGCAGAAAATATGGCGCTTAGAGGTGCTTACAGTGAAACGCAAAACCGACCCAACCTTAACGAATTTATTCCAGTTCAAGTGATTAATACACAAGATGGTAGAACTTATGAAGGCAACCAAAGGTTAATCATTGCCGACATAACCAGCAACGATCTGCGATACGAATGGTATTTTGGTGATCGGGACTATCTCTCGATCACGGCATTTAAAAAACAAATCGATAACCCGATAGAAACAAGAAACAACGACCAGGAGGGTTTACCTCTTTCAACATGGGTTAATCACGATGAAGCGGTTAACGAAGGTTATGAGTTTGAAATAAGGAAATATTTTGGTGGGTATTTTTCCGTAATAGCGAATGCCACAAAAATAGACTCATCGTTAACTGAACTACGCAGAGACGGAAATTATGAGATTATCGAGACCATCAAAGACTCAAGGCCTCTTCAAGGGGTATCTAAAGAGCTCTACAACGCCCAGCTTATTTACCAAGATGATGCCATGAGTGTTTCATTAGCATGGAATTATTTTTCCAAACGGATCTCGACGATAGTGGGGCAGGATAATAGCGAACTTATCGTATTTGAGCAGCCCAGAGACACTGTCGACTTCAATTGGAAATACAATATTCTCCTACGTGACAGTGAGTTAGGCATTGCATTTAAAGCATCCAATATACTCGATGAAGCGTTTTTAGAACCCTATGAAAGTGGTTTAGTCTATGACCGCTATAAAGCTGGAAGGTCCTATGGCTTGTCGTTGAGCTGGAAGTTGTAACCACACCTGCTAATAGTTTGTTAGTAAAAAGCCCGTCAACAGCAAAGTTGATGGGCTTTTCTTTTTCTATGCTCACCCATTTCTTGCTCTCTTACTCTGGAGGAGGCAAGGGGACTTCAAGTCCCCTTATGTGTAGCACGAACGCCTTTGAACAGTAACAGAAAAGTCATATATCTTTTCTATTCTGTCCGCCGAATAAACGAATTGGCCGTAATTCGATCAAAGACGTTCGGCACATTTAGATCAGCTTCCCGGCTCGATTCGATTATTCCCCAAAACGGTTGTGTCTTATCTCCCCTGCTCATAAAGGCCTTAAAGACCTGTAACAGTAGTTTGGAAAGAAACGATAGAGACACAATTTCTTGTTTTTATTACTTTTTTAAATTTGGAGAAAAACGATGAGAAACACATCTAAGCTAGCCGTTGCAATCGCTTCAGCCACGTTGGGTTCACAAGTTTTCGCAGCTTGTCCCACAGGCACTACCGATGTTACAGCTTCATACGGGTCAGCATTGACTGCAGCGAGCAAAACTTTTGCTTGTGAAATGTCTGACATCACCAATACCTCTGTTACGCTAAACGACACGGCAGCTAACCTATACGTCCTTGCTGGTCGCGTTGACGTTGGTACTAGCTACGCGGGCGTCAACCAGGGCGACGCTGCGTCTGAAAACCCCGGTACTTTGACGATTGAAGCAGGTGCGCTGATCATCGGCGATAGCAGCAACGATGCTGCCCAGGATCCCGACCGCCTGGTTGTTAACCGTGGTTCTCAGGCATTTATGAATGGTACTGCCGCAGCGCCGATTAATTTTACGGGTCGCGAAGCACTAGAAGGTACTTCAACTTCACGTGGGCAATGGGGCGGTGTTTATCTGAATGGCTATGGCCTAAACAATGGCTGTGACGACGTGAATCTTCCAGCCCCAGCTTCTGGTGCTTGCGTGCGGTCTGGTGAAGCCCAGACAGGTAGCCACGGTGGTAACGACAATAGTGACAACAGTGGTTCGTTGACCTATGTAACAGTTGACTACGCAGGCGATGCCTTTGATACGCAAACGGATCTGAACGGTATCGGTTTCCAGTCGGTTGGTTCTGCTACTACTGTTAACCACATTCAGGTAAACAACAACGTTGATGACGGTGTTGAGTTTTACGGTGGCGCGGTGGACGTTTCTAATATTGTGTTGACTGAAAACGGTGATGACTCTTTCGACTGTACAGAAGGCTGGGCTGGTTCAGCTGATAAGGTACTTATTATTCAGTCTGGCGATTCTGACACACATGATCGCGCGTTTGAGTGTGACAACAACAAGTCGCCTAACACGGCTTCTCCACAAACAACGGGCACAGTGTCAAACGTCACTATTATCCGCGATCTCAACAACGTAGGCGCTGAGCCCGACTTGGTTAAAATCCGTCGTGGTTCTGCTTTGAGTCTGTCTAATGTTGTTATCTCTTCGCCAATCGACCAGGGCGCATGTTTTGACATTACTGATGGTAGTGGCGACGGTGCATGGTCTGGTGCTGATGTTGGCGGTGCTTTCGCCACACTGACTAACGTTCTTCACAATTGTTTCGAGCGCGATGACACGGCAAACACTGTAGCCTGGCTGGATACGGACAACGCTGGTGAAGTGGCCTCTGGCACATTGACGCTAGACGGTTACATCAACGGCGCAACAGAAAATAACGCTGGCGTTGGTGCGGTAGCCTGTGGTGACGTTTGGACCTTAGGTTGGACGCTTGCAGGCACTCTCCCAGCAAGTTCTACAGAAGAGTACTGTTCTAACGCTGTAGACGTTCCTGTCATGGGCTGGGCTGGTCTTGTGGCACTGTTTGGCGGTTTGGCAGGTGTAACTCGCCTGGCTCGTCGCGTTAAATAAGTTGCGGCAACGTTATTTATCATTTGTACTGTAGTAAGATCAGAGTCCGCGCTGCTAAGCAGCGCGGACTTTTTTTGTATTTTAAGTATTGTTAGCAACACGCTGGTTAAAATACGTTCTGCAATTAGCTAAAATGCACTCTGCAGTTGTGAATGTTTTCTGGGTTTGAGAATATGGCTAAAATCCTAGTAGGTGTCCCGTCAAACGGCCAGTGGTATTCATTTACCGCGCAGTCGGTTAATCAATTGCTGCAGAAGACCCAAGCCTGTGGCCACGCGGTTGCTCTTTCTACACAGGATGGCTCCCTGTTGCCCGGTAATCGCAATGAACTGGCACAGCGAGCAATAAATAACCAATGTGACTACCTGTTTTTTGCCGATGCCGACATGAGCTTTCATCCTGAAACTATCGATCATCTGGTTAATCAAAAAAAAGATATTATCGGACTGAATTATTTGACGCGCTCGTCGAATATTGCCCGCTTTACAGGTATCGGTGAGGATGACAGTGAAATTGTCACCAGTGAAGAGTCTACCGGTAACGAGCGTGCAATGATGATCGGCACGGGTGCGATGTTGATTAATACTCGTGTATTGGAAACGATGCGCGAACTAATGTTGAAGCAAAGCAACAAGCCCAACTACCCCTGGTTTAATTTTGCCGTGGGTGCGCAGGGAAAAATTATCGGTGAGGACTACAGTTTCTGTTTTACAGCAGGCGAATTGGGGTTTGAAGTCTGGATTAACCACGATATGAGCAAGTACGTAAAACACATCGCAAAAGTGCATCTCAGTTTCCAGCATCACGGGCTTGATCTTAAATCCTTGCGTTAAGTATCTCCTATTTATGAAACTTAAACGGATTCTCTATTTGGGCTGGCTGGGTCGCGCGAATGTCGGCGACGAAGTGTTGTTTGAGATATTCAAGAGGGGTGTTCAGCAGTATATCGCTGATCACGATATGCAGCTGGTCGTCGATATTGACGCCTGGCAGAGCCACAAGGGCTACGAGCAGAGTGTCCATCACTACGATATGGTGGTGCTGGGTGGTGGTTCGATCTTTCATATCGGTCACTGGCTAACAATTTGCCAGGCCGCCCAGAAAGCGAGTGTAGCAACCATTTCGTGGGGTACAGGCATCGATGCGTTATCAACATCCTCAATCAACCTGATACCGCCTGCTACGGAACATTTACTACAATCTGTGCTAGCCAATATGCAGTATATATCCTGCAGAGGAGCTTACACAGCCAAATGGCTTGGTCATTTTATTCCAGTCGAGCAGGTTAACGTATTGGGGGACCCCGCACTAAGCTATCGCCCCCCTGATTATTTACCTGAGCAACTATTACCACCACACAAACGTAGTAACACGATTTACGTTAACTGGGGAACCAGCGCAAACCAGATACTGGGGCAAAACGAAAAAGAACTGGAAAAAAAATTGGTCGTTGCTTTGACGAAGCTTATGAAAGCTGGATTTAACGTTGTAATCATTCCAATCTGGGTAGAGGATAAGGAAAGCTGCACAAGACTGGCTGAAAAAATTGCTCATAAAAACTGTCAGCTTATTCCGAATGTTCTCGCTGCGGACCGCTTGTTTCACGTGTTGCGTCAGTGTCGCTATGCAATATGCTTGAAACTGCATGCCGCGATACTTTGCGCTGCAGCAGGTTGTTTGCCAGTTTCGCTAGCCTATCGCTTTAAGTGTATAGAGTTGATGGATTCGATTGGTCTGGGCAAGTTTGCCTTGACCACCGACAATTGCCAGCCTGCAGAAATCGTCAGTTGTATTGAGACATATGCTGGCGATACCGAAAAATATGCTCTGCAACTTTCAGAACAAACGGAAAAAAATCGAGCACTTGTGGCACGCAGTCTTCAGGATATTATCGGCCTGTTAACGCCGGATTAAAACTTTTATTTCAAGGGGACGGAGGTCTTGAAGAGCGCCGCGCGCCTCCATGAGTGGTAACACCCAGTTTTCTGCCTGCAACTTTCTCTATCTGTCCCCGAACGACTTATCCAGACACTCACGTTAAACCTTGACACACCCAAAATACAGCTGTACATTTAAACAGTACGCAATTCAAGGAATGACTTGCCATGCCCAAACCCAGAAAAGAACTGATCTCCCTCGACGCCACCCCTTATTACCACTGCACTTCTCGCTGTGTTCGTCGCGCTTTCTTGTGCGGTAATGATCATGTTACCGGCAAAGACTATGAACATCGTCGCCAATGGATTGAAGACCGTATTTTATTGTTAGCCCAAGTATTTTGTATTGATGTATGTGCTTATGCGGTAATGAGCAATCACCACCATGTGGTGTTGCATATCAATAAAGCAGACGTTGATGCACTTAACGACCATGACGTGTGCCTGCGTTGGCATCAGTTGTATCAAGGCACCCTGCTCACCCAACGTTTCATTCGGGGTGATAGTATGGATGCAGCTGAACGTGAGGCTGTCGGCCTTAAAGTAGCCCTGTGGCGCTCTCAGTTGTGTGATATCAGTTGGTTTATGCGAGCGCTAAATGAACCTATTGCCAGACAAGCCAATAGTGAGGACCAATGCACCGGTAAGTTTTGGGAAGCTCGGTTTTCATCACAGGCCCTATTGGATGAAAAAGCCTTAATCGCCTGCATGGCTTATGTTGATTTAAACCCCCTACGCGCCAAAATGGCAGCAACCCCTGAAGATTCAGAACATACGTCTATACAACGTCGTATACAGGCATTACAACAACAAAAAGAACAACCTAAAAACCTCGCTCCGTTTGTCGGCAACCCGAGGCAGCCGATGCCTGAGGGCCTACCCTTTGCCCTGCAAGATTATATAACGTTAGTCGATTGGACAGGCCGACAACTTCGAGACGATAAACGCGGTGCTATTAATCCACAACTGCCTCCCATACTGGATCGCTTAGCGATTGAACCCAAACAATGGTTAATACTGACCAGCCAATTTGAAAGCCGATTTAGTGCTTGGATTGGTGCCGCTCAAAAACTCAAAGCCATAGCGCAACAACTCGGTTATCAACGCACACCGGGGCTGAGGCAATGCCAAGCGTTGCTTTGATATAAGCTCATAAAAAAATGATTACCTACCCCCCCTGCCTTTTGGTAGCAACAGACCTATCTGCATTTGTCGATTATTGTGGATATTATCCATAAATAAGCCAATCGAGCTTGTTTCTTATTTTGAAAGGAATAAAACCAAATATGTTTTTATAAAACGCATGAAAGGTTTTTTTGTTTTGTTAGAGTGGGTGTCAGGATAAGGTTTTCAGGATAAGGTTTGCGCCCCATACGTCTGTCGGCTCGACTGATGAAAGCAACGTAGCTTCGTCAGCAAGCGTTGATTATCCTTTGCCGTACGACTCAGCGGACGATCAACCCAATCGTAATAACCACTGGTCGAGACGTTAAGCGTATTACACAGTCGCTCTAAGGCATGATGCTTACGCTGCTCTCGAATAAATGCGTACTTCACTTGAGGTCTCGCGCAAAGTACGCGGCGGCCTTTTTTAGTATCTCGACCTCCTCGCGTAGACGGTCGTTCTCTTTTTGCAGCTTCGCCATCTCGCTTTGCTGGCTTTTAGGCTTACGGCCACTCTTACCCGAAAAGGCCGCTTCGCCTTGGGCGCAAAGCTGTTCTTTCCATTTGTACAGCTGGTTACGCCTAACACCCAGTTCAGTGGCAATCTCCGCCGACGGTCGATCACTCTCTGTCATCAGTCTTACGGCTTCAACTTTAAACTCGCGGGTATAGGTCTTATAGGGTGCTCGTTTACGTGTCATTTGGATACTCCTGAGACGCTATTGTCTCTCAATAAAAGTATCCGTTAAACTATGGCAACCTCAAACTGACCCATCCACCCAAAGAGACATCCCCAATTTTTGCACACACCTCAACCATCAGCTCTTAGAAAACAAAGAACATAATGGCGAATATCGCTACTTATTGCAAAAAGGGTAGCGGCAAAGCAAGTGTTTTGCATGTAGGCACTCCAAATTGAAGCCAACGCTATGATTAAAACTTGCCGTTTTTTCAGCACAATTTTTCTCTTCACACCTTTTCACCCCAATGCTTCCACGCCTCAAAAATAAGTACCATAGCGAAGGTGTCTAATTCGCAATACTGCAACAGGCCTTGTTCTAAATGCTGGCGCTCGTAGTCGGTCATACCTTCAAACTGCAACTTGCCATAGGCTGTTAACGCCGCACCGCCGTTGTTGAGCGTGTTATCGTCGGAACACAACAGCTGCTGGTTTTCGGGCGATACATCATCAAACAGCGTAGGCAGTAATTGGTAGGGGTCTACCACTTGGCCGTTTTCATATTGCACCCAGGTAAAGTTTTTAAAGTTTGCGCTGACTATACCTTCACCATGGTTATTGCTGCTATTTATGCCATCGCTACCATAACTTCCATCGCTACCTTCACGGCCATCACGGCCATAAATAGGCTGCGCATATTTACTTTGAACATACGCCGATGAATTAAGTACCGCGGGTAACACTACTTTTATAGAATTACTGCCCTTCATATTGGGGTGGTAGTAAAAGTCGGTGACCAACTTGAGCATATCAACCATGTCTCTTTTACCGCGCCATTTACGCCTAGCCGAGCTGGCCGAGTGCGTAATGCTTTCGATAAAGCCCAGCAACTCGTCGGCATCGGCGATGTTGTGGCGATCATCTTCTATATTCTTATGAAGATGATTCAGCACAGTGTTTTCGTGCGCGGCGTAACGAAAGATAGTGCCTTCATCGCCTTCCAACGCCACTTTTAAGGCCCGCACAAAATCGATGTTGGGGTACTGCCCCGGCACGGCATTTAAATATTGGTTTTTGTGTTCTATGGTGCCATCTTCACAATACACATGATGCGAGAATTGAAAACCCACGGTTTCGTAGGGTTTGCGCCCCTTGGTAAACGGCAGTGCCACGGTGGTGGTTTCAAAGTCGATGAAATGCAGCGGGTAGGTCCAACCTTGCATGGCTTGGACAAAACCTTGCTGATCGAAGTAGGCTTGAACCTCAGCAGCCGTGCCAGCACCCGTAACAGTATCCGTACCCGTACCGCTATTGCGGCGCATCACCACTTGCAGCCACTGGCGGTCTTTCAGTGAACTTGAGTTCAGCACGGCATCGTCAACGCCTAAATCATCGGGCTCTAGGTCGCGCAATTTAATTTTATTATTAGCCAATAGCTTTTCGGTGCCACGGTGCTTCCATATTTCTAAAATATTGGGCGCTGCAAAGTCCGCTTCGCTCCAGCCAAGACTTTTTTGCCAACACTCTTTAAAGCCGCTTTTTAAATTAGTTGAACCTTCTGAGTTAGCCGCATCTTGTAGGCTCGCGGCGCTTTGATCCGCTTGGGTTTTAAATTCACATTTTTTGCAGGCGTTGCCAATGGGCGCGTCCAAGCGCTGGTCGTTGGCGTACGCGGTAGATAAATAGTCAACGTGTTGAGCAAAGGTTCTATGGTCAATTAACTCGTCGTTGTGAATAAAGGCCACTTCTTCATACACATCAATTAAACACAACATAGAAGGCTTTAAATCAGCCGCCGTTAGGGTGTCACTTACCTGAACACCCTTGCGATTGTTATCGCGCACCACTCTAAATTTTTGATTGAGGCCATTGGTGGGCGCCATGGCATTTTTATTGGCTAACATTAAAAAGCTGCTCACTGTGCAATGCGGTAATGCCTGCATCAGCACATGGTGCTGGAAAGCGACGTCTAATAGATAAGGCTTCCATTGGCTATCAAGACTTTTTTTATTTTTATTCCAAAAAATATCGTCGTCGCTTAAATCAATCGATTTAGACTTCACTTCAATTAAATTAATGTGATTGCCTTTTCTCTCTAAAATATCAATACGAATAAATAAGTTACCCACGCGAATGGCCGGCTCAAAAATCACTACGTTTTCTTGTAGCAGCAGCTGCTGGGTTTGCGCCTGGGCCTGAGCATAGTCGAGTGTGGTAATGTCGTGCCCGCCTGGATAGTAGTGTTTGGCCAGCTCACCCACTTGGTAGCCACCACTGGCCAAGGCATTTAAAAACGGATCGTCGAGCTTGATATCGGCATACTCATTTTTTTTGGCGGTGTAAAATAATTTAGTGGGGCATTCAAGCCCAAGCTTAAAACGCGACTTGGTTAAATAGCGCGGTTGAGTGCTTGAATCTTTTTTATTACTGAATGCTGTATGGGTTGAATCGGGCCGGTGCATTGTTGATTTCCTTTTTATTGACTTCCTATTTTTTCACTTACTGTTTAAATTTTTTACTTCGCTACTGCTGATTTACTTGTCTACTACTTGGTCGCGTAGAACTTAATCTGGCCACGGCCAATTTTTAAAAAATATACCACGCGCATGAAGCCTTGAATACGGCTTACTGGCAACTGTCATAAGCTGTCACAAGTACGACATGACATGCCATTGCTTGGCCACTCCCACGCCACTTTGGGGCTGTTTAATACTTCTCCGTACCACCCACACTTAACTCAACGGAGAATACTCATGAAACAACTTTTTAAAGTAACGCCACTTGTCATTGCCGTAGCGCTGGCCAACCAACCCGTTCACGCTGGGGCGCAAGACCTCCCAAAGCCAAACGCTTCCCAGCCAATCTTTGCCGAGCCCATTGCCGCCCACCAGGGCGCCCTAAAAGCAAGCGGCCCCAAGCAAGGAGTAGCGATGTTTTCTTCCGCCATCATCGGCGGCTTAATAGCGGGTCCCATTGGAGC
>JACLAC010000812.1_pt1 | contig 13791 bp, 17 predicted proteins | sample 8027881 | NCBI WGS metagenome assembly JACLAC01 (sample SAMN15725517, study PRJNA655200) | protist metagenome | isolation source: fluorescence activated cell sorting (FACS) single amplified genomes of... | place: Spain: Blaines Bay Microbial Observatory, Mediterranean Sea | collected 2016-01-19 | reverse complement strand
GAGGCTGCACCAATAATCGCTGGTGCCATCATTCTGATTACTGGTAGTGTATCTGCGACTGTTTTTCTGGGTTTAAGCAAACCTAAATTATTGCTTTGGTTCTTTGAACTATTTCAAAAGTTTCTTCCAAACAAGATCAGTAATCAACTTACAAACTTTACAGATGCAGTGGGAGCCTATCAAGGAAAAACCAGGCTACTACTTTTGGCGCTATTTAATAAATTCATCACCCATTTTACAACAGCAACGGTTTATTTTTTCACAGCACTTGCAATCGGGGTTACTTCGGCTCAATTTTGGCCGATTGTTTTTGGATCCAACATACAAATTTTAGGAACAATCTTCTCACCAACAATTGCTGGAGAAGGTGCTCGAGAAGCCCTTCAAGCTTTACTCTTAGAAAAACAACTCGGAGGTGTAGCCCAAGCTGTCTTATCTGGTGCTCTAGGTTTTATTGCTGCTGAAGCGGCTACAATGTGGGGTGGCGCATTTATTTGGACGAGAAAACCGGAATGGCGGCCAAACTTCACGTTGGTAGATGATCAACAGGTTGATTACAATTGGGTTGATTCTGTTGATACATTTTCGGCAGAAACTCTTGCAACAATGAAACAAAGTTCAAAAGCTTAGGTCAATTCAAGACATTTCTTTTCCAATAAGGTATAATTATATATAAACTTTTGAGGAATGCTATGCTTTTTTTCATGCTTATTCATTCTGCCCATGCTGGTTCAATTACCCCGTCTTCTATGTCTGATTGGAGCGGCGAAAGCTACACCAGTACACCATCGATTCAAAAAGGGTACGGTATTGTTGTAAAGCAACTTGGAATGTCAATTGCCAATAAACCTGACTCTGGAACAAGTTCTGGCATTTATGGTTTTGAAATGACAATTAAAAATAGGATCGCTTTCGTTGATTCAAAAGACTATGTGGATGGGAGCCCTTCCCCTTGGAACTTGATCTCACAATCTGAAGAGGCACCTCCTGCATTATGGTTACCCAGTATTGGGGTTAGAAAAGGTCTACCTCTTTCTCTGGAAGTTGGAGCTGAAGCCGGTTTAGTTGTAAGTGATATTGGAAGTACATTTGGCACCTATGTTAGATGTAGTCCATTGGAAGGGTACTATAAGGCTCCAGACATAACAATACAGTACGGTTACTCAGGGTATCTCGGAAACCCAAACTTGGCATTAAGTACAATGGATCTTAGCTTAAGCATTGGAAAAGAATTCCCATTCGGTCCCCTACTCGATGTCAATTCTTCTACCATTCATCCTTATGCAGGTGCCGGCTTATATTGGCTGAGAGCTGATCCGCGTCTTGATACAGCAGAACAGAACAAATTGGGTATCGGAGCAGTTAGCTCCTTTTCAAGATCAGATGATTTCACTGAAGGATATCGATTGTTTGGATGGGATCTGGGTGTACGGATACAAAGCAACGAAATGCTGGTTTCCTTCTCATCCTCTCACTCCCCAGGCAACTTGTGGTCTATAAACAGTGGGATCGGATACTCGTTTTAATTTGCCAACGATACCAACAAATTTATAGAACGAGTTCAAGAGGTAGTGCGATTTCAACCTATCTCTCACTTTGAAACATTTTGAAAATGCTACAATGTACAGGTTCTTATGCTGTGAAGTTACAATACTAAATCTCTACCAACAGGAATTTATGTTTTCCCTGTTCACCAATAGAAAATACTACTATGATTTACTAGCGAAATATGCACTGCAATATTTTTTCACACAGGAGAAGCTGAGCCCCTTATTCTTGATTGACGTCTCTTGAGAATTAAAGCAAGTAGTTCAGCAACGGCAGCGTAAAAGTCAGGAGGAATTTCTTGTCCTTCTTTTGTTTGATAGTACAAACCTCTTGCCAATGGAGGATTCTCGACGATCGGAATGTCAAATTGTCCAGCAACATTACGAATTCGAAAGGCCATATGATCTACCCCTCTAGCGATTACAACAGGTGCATCTGCCTCCTCTTTTCGATACCGGAGCGCCACTGAAAAATGTGTCGGATTTACAACTACAACATCAGCTCTTTCAACCTGCTGAAGTGTTGAAACCAAAATATCCCTCCTCTTTTTCTTTTGTTCTCCCTTAGCTTCCGGGCTACCTTCAGCTTGTTTTGACTCTTCTTTAATGTCGTACTTACTCATCTTTAATTTTTTATTGTTGTCGTACCATTGATAGGCAAAGTCCATAATACCTATTAAAATGATGAATGGTATACAACTCCAGAATATTTCTTTTGCAACCGTTCTTAACTTCACCAGAATAAGAATAGGTGGTCCATTGATCAACCCAGGAAGCATCGACCATTCACGGTTAATTATTTTGTATACAACATAGCCCAAAAGAGCTAATTTCAACATAGACTTCGAAAACTCAACGATCGGTTGCATAGATAGAAACTTTTCTTTGAATCCATTAATTGGGTCGAGTTTCTTGATGTCGAGCTTTAAAGCTTCTTCAGGGATATTAAAACGATTGTGAGCCAAACAAAGGACAGTAACAAATAACCATAATAAAAACAATGGCATCCCCAACAAGTCCCAAAGGAATTGAACACTCATTGCAAATGCATGAACCATAGCTGCACTGGTATCAACTGAATATTCCCCACTCCAAACAAACATGTTTCGGGCATAATCTCGAATTTGAATGGCGCCAGTATCCCCGAAGGAAAGAAGTCCTCCAAGTCCAAAAAAGATAACTACAAACTGGCTAAACTCTTTGGTCTTGGCAAATTGACCCTTTTTCTTAGCATCCTCAATTTTTTTCCCGGTGGGCTCTTCCGTTTTGTCGCTATCATCATCACTCACAGAGGACCTCCGACAAGCTCGAACAATTGTCGTAATCCAATGACTGCCTTATCGACAAGATTCTGATGCAAATATAATATGTGAGGTATCATAAAGATATACATAATCATACCCGTCATCATTGTCGCAATAAACCCAACCGAGAAGAACATATTCATTGTTGGCGCTACTTTAGAGAGAATAGCTATAAAAGTATTAATTAAGAGCACTAAGCACAAAATCGGACCACTCATCTTTAGCCCTGTCACAAAAACATAAGCCGAATAGTCAATCCAAAGATGAACGCCTGCAATTGGGTTCACAACTTCGTTTGGAGGTACCGGATTAAAACTTTCGGCCAATAATTTTATCATTATTAGATGAGAATCCATCCCAAGAAAAACACCGGTAGCCAAGAAAAGCGAAATCGAACCAACTGGGCTTGTTTGCATAGCCATTGAAGGATTAAACTGTGTCGCTGCAGCTTGGCCAATTTGTGTAGAGATAATACCAGAACAAACAGCCAATGATGCAAAAATTATCGATATCGCCCCCCCCATCAAAATACCCAAAGCAAATTCCGAAGGAATCGAAGCGATTAAAAGTGTCAAGCTCATATCCATCTTGACAACAGGAACAACAGGAGCAAGAACCATGGTGATAATAATTATCAGCACCGCTTTGACGATCCTTGGGATCGTTCTTGAACTCATTAATGGCATCGACATCATCAAGCCAGAAACCCTTGCCATCACCAAAAACATTGTGATTAAAAAGGACATCCTATTTCGATACATCCTCAATTGATGAGAAGCAAAATTTCCCATAACCAACCATTTCTTGGAGCATCCAACCACCCAGCACTGCAACAAGAAAGAATACGGCCAAAATCTTTGGAACAAACACAATTGTCATTTCTTGGAGCTGTGTAACAGCCTGAAAAAGGGAGACAATTACACCCACAAGCATAGTAATTACCAATATTGGCCCAGATACTGCCGCAACCGTATACAAAGCATGTTGACCAAGAAAGATAGCTTCTTCAAAAGACATACTTAACTCCCATAGAAACTTTTGACCAATGAGGTGATCAGTAAAGACCAACCATCCATTAATACAAATAGCATAATTTTAAAGGGTAATGAAATAACAACAGGTGGTAAAACCAACATACCCATACCGAGAAGAATATTAGCGATAATAATGTCAATCACAAGAAAGGGTAAATAAATCTTTACCCCGATAACAAACGCTGTTTTTAATTCACTAAGCATGAAGGAACAAATTACAATGCTTGAAGGAATGTCGTCTAGATTCTCAATCTCCCCCAAACGTCCAATATCAACCATTGTTTCCAAATCAACTCTTCTGGTATTGATGAGCATAAAATTGCGCATCGGCTTCATCCCAGTTTCAATGGCTTCAAAAGTCTCCATTTGACCATCCAAAAATGGCTCTAGCGCCTGTTCTTGAACTTGTTCAAGGGTAGGTTGCATAATCAACAATGAAAGGAACAGAGATAGTCCTATCAGAATTTGATTGGGGGGCGATTGTTGAAGCCCAATAGCCTGTCTCATCATGGAAAATACAATAATAAATCGCGTAAACGGTGTCATTGCCAGAAGCATTGCCGGTAAAAATGTTATCGCCGACAATATAAATAGAATTCTTACTGTTGAAGATACCGGCGTATTCCTTAACTCCTCAGCGAGTTCAGCACCTGTTTCAGCGAAGTCCTGAGCATGCCCAATATCTTCTAGACAGAAGAATAAAACCCCTCCAAATATGAATTTCAGAAAAAAAACGAGTTTATTCATCTTTTGACTTTTCGTTGTGGATCATTCTAAAATTAACAGCCCAAGGATCTTCATCCTCTTCTTCGACCTGAACAGGGGTAATACCTGTTGAGGAACTTTCATTTGCAGCTTTTCGATACTGTTCAAAGCCCCTAGCCTGCAGGAGATCTGAAATTAAATCATTCCGATCCTCAAGAACAGGCTCTTTGGTACTTTGTAGATCTTCCTTTTGAGGCTCCTTTGGTTCCAATAGACTACTTTGTTGAACATCAACACGATCAAGAAAGCTCTCAAAATTCTCCACGGTATCCAATGGAATGATCAACCTCGGCGCACTGTTGTCATGCATGCCTATCAAAAGCCGCTTTGGTTCACCATTACCAGTACCAACTTCAATTATTGCTAAGCTGCCTTCTCTTCCTAGTGGTAAAACAGAAGTCTTTCGAATCTCCCCTATTGATATAGGTGTATTTTTCTTCCACCTGGCAAAGAATAGCAAAGCTAATATCACTGCCCCGAATGGAATAATCCAAAGAGGAACTTCTGGTGCTTCTAAAGGGGTGTATTCCTCTGGAACTTCTTCTATCTCTCCCAAGAGCCTGGATTCAAGTTCAGACTCTGCATCGGTAGTAGCTTGGGGTGTCTCCTGGGCATAAATAGAGTTAACCCCAAGAAACATCGAAGTCATTCGTCCCCCCGACGACCTACTAATTCAATGATTCGTAAACCTACACGCCCATTAACCATTACCAGTTCACCACGTGCCAATAATTTGTCCCCTACGACTATATTCAAGGGGGAATCAACTGTCTGTTCAAGATCAACAATATCATCTGATTTCAATGCGGCAATATTACGTAGCAACATCTTTTTTCTACCAAGTTCAACCACTAGTTCAACTGGAATATCTCCAATAAAATTATCACTTACAGCGTTATCACTTTGTTGTTCAGCCATTTTATTTTCCTAATACATAAAATAATTAGTCTTCGTAAATTGAAATCTTCTTTATCTGAACAGAACGTAGTCCGCTAGCTTCCCCGAAGATTCCCACAAATCTTTTCTTCCCATTTACCCGTAAACAAACATCCATCTGAGAATGTAATGGTATAAAAGATCCATGATTTAATGAACGTAATTCACTTACGGTCATCTTAATTCGTTGTAGCTCAGCTACCAAGTCAACTTTCACATCCATAACCTGTTCAAAGGAAGGATTGTCATTAACTTCTACTTCAGGCTTTAGGGTAGTACCCAGTGCTCTTTCAAAGAGTTGCGATGGCAATGCAATCGACAATAACCCGTAAGGAGATGTCAACGGTCCAACATCAATGGTCGCTGTGATGACTTCCATTGTCTTTGCTTTGGGCCCAAAGTTCGGCTGATTTAAAGAGGGGGGTGAAAAATGAATATCAATTGATTTCCGACCAAAACCCCATGATTCTTTCATTTGTTCTTTTAAGTGGTGATAAGCTCGCGCAGCAAACTGTTCTTCAAAGGTAGTAAGGGTTCTTACAGGCGATGAGAAGTCAGTATTGCCACCACCCCCTGTCGAGACCTCTAGAAGCTTACCAAACAAGGGATATTGCATCATTACGCAACCCTCTACTGGAACACCTCTAATATTAACTACTGAATATATGACAGAATCGCGAAACTCCTGATTGGTCAATAGCTCAGATATGTTTGTTGATTCAACAGCAGCTACCCTTGTCGGAATATCCTGACTAGCCCATGAAACTATTTTCGATCTAAATCGTTCTGATACATGCTTAAAATACTGCTCCACAAGAGGGATTATAGAATCACTCTTTTTATTTCTGTTTGCCAGTAATGGATTTTTTTGTGGAGAGGACATTCTGTTACTTACCAATAATAAACTTCGTAAAGTATACTCGTTCAACACGATGAGGTTTAAGAATTGAATTAATTCTCATCAGAATCTCATCCCGTAAGTTCATTTTGCCTTCCATACCGGCTAGTGAAGTTACTGTATACTCACTTGCAAACATTAAAACTGAGTCTCTTAGTTGGGGTTTTTTTGCCTCAATCTCAGGGGTAAGAGCTGTCTCACATTCGAGAACAATACTCATTTGTAATATTCTCATAGTTGAAGGATCTTTAAGATTAATACTAAATTCACCAAGATCGTAGGTTGTCGTATCAGCAACTACGGAAGGAGCAGCACCGCCACCAACACCAGCTGTAGCTGAAACTTCAGCCCCACTTCCAGCATCATCACCCTTTACAAGGTCAGCTGCAAAAATTCCGCCTACCGTGCCTACAATCAGGGTTAGCAAACTTGCAAGGATAACAGGTTGTATTCCTTTTTCCTTTGGTTCCGCAATATTTTCAGTTTCTTCTGCCATTTCTTTCACCTAACTCTTGCTCTATATGATTTATTGCACCATGTGCAGCAGTGTCTCTACCACGTATAACTATTTCTACTCTTCTATTCCACCCAGAAGTTCCTTTTTCCACATCTGCCGGTCTAAATTCACCCAAACCATGCGCTTCCAAGTACTTTCCAGCGATAATTGGAATTCCTGCATCATCTACTCTTCTTCTCATCTCCATGATCACAGCTACGGCGCGTTCAGCACTAATTTTCCAATTTAATTCCTCACTGGTACCATCGGAATCAGCATGTCCTTCAACTACAACTTTAACAGGTTGAGATTTAAGTGCCATAGTAATGTCACCAACCAACCCAAGAGCACTGGAACTTAAGTCCGATGAACCTGGCCTAAATAAGATCGTCTCATCAAGAGTAATTCGAATCTCTGTTTTAGTATTGGTCATTCTTACAAGATTCTGTGACATCATCTCAGCCAAGACCGATCGAAGGACAGAAATAAGAACATGCATTGATTCTTGTGATGACTGGTCAAAATCTGTATTCCTAGAAGAACTCTTCTCATTCTCATCGTCTTTTTGAGCTCTATCTTGACCACCAGTACCAAACGCCGATCGTATTGCTTCCAAAGCAGCGTCTACCTTCCCAGGATCTTCAAAATTGGCAAAGGCCAACTGCATAATAAAAAAGCAGAGGAGTAAAGTAACCATGTCTGAGTAAGTTACCAACCACAGAGGCGCCGAGGGTTCCTCTTTTGGCTTCTTTGGCTTTTCTTTGCGAGCCATTAGCTAATTTGTTCCAAACGTTGAGTCGGAGCCAATTGAGTATTTAAACGATCAATTAAGAATCTTGGCGTCTCACGAACAAGGATAGACAACAACCCTTGAGAGATTAGTTCCTTCTCTTGTATCTCTTGATCAGAACGATACTTCAGTTTCTTTGAAATAGGAATAGCAATCACATTAGCCATCAAAGAACCGTATAGCGTAGTAAGAATTGCAACAGCCATTGATGGACCAATGGTCGTAGGGTCATCGAGTTGTTGAAGCATATTTACAAGACCAATCAATGTTCCAATCATTCCAAATGCAGGTGAGAGAAGAGCCATATTCTCCCACATCCCGATACCTTCCTCATGCCTTTCTCTTATTTTGTCTATTTCATTGAAAAGTAAATCTTCAATGGAACTGGGTTCGTGGCCATCAACAACCAATTGAACCCCTCTAGAAAAGAAGTCATCTTCAAGACTATCTATAAATTCCTCTAAGGCCAGCGTTCCCTCACGCCTAGCTCTATTAGACATTTCTTGTAAGGTTCTCAGTATCTCCTTGGTATCCCTAGGCTGATATGTCACGGCCTGCTTCGTTATTTTAAACATATTAACAAATACATTCATTGGATAACAGACAGCTACTGCTGCGGGGGAACCTAACCCAACGATAAGCACAGAAGGAAGATTGTAAAAGTTAATTAACTGCCCTCCCTCCATAATACCGAAAACAATTAGGGTAGCACAGAGAATTAAGCCCCCAATGGTCGATATGTCTAATTTCATGATGACATCCTCAAAACTATATAAAACTCAGCATTTAATATATATTAGATCATTCTATTAAAGATTATGAATCAGTTTTATTGCTAGGCTGTATTATCGTTAAGATCCATTAAGAAAATAACCAACATAACCAAGGAACAACGTTCATTATACTAGATTTACTAGCTCCCGAAGAAGTTCGTTTGTTGAACTCAGAACCCGTGAATTTGCTTGGTAACTTCTTTGCGCAGTAATCATATTGATGAATTCATCTTCAATATCAACATTACTTGCTTCAAGATTTGCACCAAAAATGTCACCTCTACCGCCATCACCAGCTATCCCAAAAGAAGGCTCTCCAGGAATACGATGTGCTCTAAATAGATTTGATCCAACTCTCTCTAGCCCGTCTGATGTATCAAAAGTAGCAACAGTTACACGACCCATATTAATATCTTGTCCATTGTCATAAATACCAACGATTGTTCCATCACTTCTAACTTCAAGATTTGCTAGGTGTCCAACACCAAAACCATCTTGATCAATAGAAGTCACGGTAGATTCAGAAGCAAGCTGGGTTAACGTCGCATTTCCAGATGCAATCAAGTTACCAGTTCCGTCATCAACCAGACCAAAGTCAAATAAAATGTCATTACCAACAGCTGATGTGGCTCCTTCAAACTCCCAAGCTGATGTGGCAGACTGATTAATTTGTGTAAAGTTGATCAGGTCTCCACTTGTATTGAAGTCTAGAGTACCACTGGATACACGAAAGGCGAATTCTTCTTGATACCCAATATTTGTTGGGTCAGAAATTTCGCCGGCATCCGCAATAACATTATATTCCCACTGATTAATACCGACCTTCTCAAATACAATGGTAAGATCATGTTTATCACCCAGAGAGTCATAAACTGAAATCGAGGTAGAATAATCAGCAGCTTGAGTTACAGTATCAATCGTTTCTGTCAATCCATCCAAAGTCATATTTTGAACAGGGAAACTTGTAAAGTCAGAATCAGATTCAAGATTTGCTGTAAGAAATACACTATCTGTCTCTTGACTGGAAACAGAACCAACAGCAACTCTTAAGTCACCCAATGTTGGCTTGATATAACCAGTGTCATTGGCAGTATACCCTTGAACACGCAATCCACTAGAATTGGTTAGATAACCACTGTCATCAAGGAAGAACTCTCCATTTCTTGTATAATAAAGGCAATTTTCTTCTCGTACAGTAAAGAATCCATTTCCATTCAATGCCATATCAAGAGCATTTCCTGATGCCTGTAAAGAACCTTGGCCAAAAAGACTGGTTGTTTTACCAACATAAGCACCAGTCCCAATTGAAACCGGGCCATGAACGTAAGCAACAGACATCGGAAAGGAATCGGAAAAGCTTGCTCTTGTCCTTTTGTAACCAATGGTATTCACATTGGCTATATTATCCCCGATGATATTCATCGAAGTGGCAGATACATTTAAACCTGAACTTGCTGTATGTAGATTACTAAATAGAGACACACTACCTCCTAATGTAGATTAGACTTGTATTATTCACCGATTTCGACGCGAAGAATTTGACCTAGACTAAAGTCAATGTCATTTATGCTTGGTAAGGGGACACCCGTTTCATAGGACATCCCATCAACTGTTCCAACCATTAATTCCATAACCTCTACGGTTTCTCCATCACTATCAAAACCTGATATTGAAAATCGATATGTACCCTCTGGTACCGGTTGTTTATTATGATCCAAACCATCCCAATAGACTTTACCTTCACCACCTTGTAAAGATCCAGCAGAACCAGTGTAGACAATAGACCCAGATTCATCATAAACAGTTAGCTTAGATCCAGTTGTAGATGCAACTGAATTGTAATGAAGGTCATGCCCACCCTTTCCTGAATAGGTAAAATGATCCCCTACTGCAATGACTTTCTTCCCGAGCAATTGGGTCATCGAAGTGTTGTTAACCGAATTCATTGCCAAATACATACTATCAAACTGATTAGACATATCCATCAACTGTTCAACTTGTGTAAATTGAGAGAGTTGAGCAATAAACTCTTCATTGGATTGTGGGTTTAATGGATCCTGATTCTGCATTTGGGTAATTAATAATTTAAGAAAAGCATCCTTGCCCAACTTCGTATTATCACCTGGGTTGATAACCTCAGGACCGTCCTGCATTGGTAAATATGAAACACCTTCTATTGTTGTAGACATAATATATCCCTTTTACACTCTTCGATTTACAAATATACCACCGATTACATCTTGTTCAAACTCATCTATTGAGTCCAAACTATCAATATGTCGTGAACCATTGACACCATCGGAATTGTTATGTTCTGCATCTCGTTCCTCCAAGTGGAAAGAACCCAATTCCATTCCTTGATCTTGTAGTGCAGATTGTAGGTCTTGTTCTAAGCCCATCATATCTCGAATAACATCAGTTGGCATTACCGCTTTAACATGAATCCCAATTGCATCTTGAGCGATTTCAACATCCAGGGTTCCAGATGGGTCATTTATAACCAGCTCCAAACGTTGAAGTAGCTTTGAGTTAAATGCCATTTTAGCCTCTTCTATCTCGTTGGCTTCGGAGAGCATTTGAGCGAAAGGCTTACGAGGAACCTGTTGAACTGGTAGTTTCGGAGCTTTATTTTCATTTTGTGAGTTATTAATCGCTGAGACACTACTGTCTACTACCGGTGCAGCATTCACAACTTGGGGTGCACTTACCGCAACAGCAACTGGATCCGCTTGGACAACCTGCGAATTGACATTGGTATTGTTCTTTGGGATATCTACTTCAGGCGAAACATCCTTTCCTATTGTACTTACATCCGTGTTACGTCGAGACATTAAATCTAGATCTGGATCTTCATCGGTTGAACCTTCGAAGCTCCCATCTTCATACTCATCCATATCAATTAAATCTTTAAAGAAGTTTCTATCTAATGGCTTAGGTTCTTCCTGTTCTATCTCTTCAACGACTATTTTCTCTAGAGAAGTGACCACCTGTTTTACGATCTCTTGGTATGCAGACTGTATATCAGGAACAACTTGAACAACAGGCTTGATCATCTGGGGCTTCGTTACATCAGGGTTAACATTAGTGTCAACCATCGGTACTGGAACAATCGAAATGGGCTCAGGTGTTTTGAAAGACACTGGAGTAGCTTCTTCAGGTGCTTTTACCTTGTAGTGTTCTAAGTCAACTTCTTTTAAATCAAAATCCAAATCCCAGTTTATAGGGTCTATCACACCTTCCAACTCAATTCGCTGTTCCTCTTCTACCATGCCTGCTATCTCATCAGCTATAAAACCATCAACATCTTGTAATGAGGCTTCTTCATCAATAGCAAATTCTTCAGCACCCTCCTGATCTCTTTTTTTAAAGATTTCTTTTTCTGGAACGATGAATTCTTCAGGCACGAATTGTTCTATTTTATTGGGCTCTCTTACTGTTTCCATTGATTTCATCATTGAAAAATCATCATTCATCACATTCATCAAAGAAGAGAATTGCATTACTTCTCCTTCCAATGAATCAACACCACGTGCCGCCTTTGTTCCTTGCATTACACTCGTTGATAGTCTATTCAAATTTGATAATTCAATCTTCGCCATTCTGATGCCTTTATTACTTTATTACTGTATTCTAATTTCGTTTAATTTTCTAGTGGAAAGTCCGAGATCATTTCAGTAATTTCTGAAGCAAATACAGGATCCATTGCTGCCAATGCTTCACCAGCTCGCTTTTTATCCATTCTTTTTAAAACCTCAACAACAACAAGAGGGTCGGTATTTTCCATTATCGCAGCAGCCTTCTTACCTCTCATCTTTGAGAACATTTCCGTTAAACGCTTAACCTCTTCCAATTGTTGCTTATCAAGACCTTTCATTGCTTCTCGTAAATCACTACGAATCGACGTGAGCTTTTCCATTTCAGACTTTAGGCGTTCTTCTGCACTTTTTAAATCGGATTCACGTGCTTTTATGGTTCTTTCTCGACGATCAAGTGCTTCCTTTTTCTTTTGCAACAAAGTTGACATCACCGAATCACATTCTCGAGGTTCAGGCGCTGCCGTTTGTCTGGCTTGAATCTGAGGAGTGTCTTCTGCAACAGCAGAGGCAACCACACTAACAACCAACCCAAAAGCAAGTACCATAAATAAAAATTGTCTCATTTTCTTCTCCACCAAGCCATTGTTCCAATTTCATCGGACAACTTACTCAACATTCTTTTGCGCTCCAACTGTTCTTTAGTCTGTATGGAAGATATAACCTCCTCCATTATTTGGCTTTGTTGTTGGGCTAATCGTAACTCTTCTTGACATATTTCAACCTTCTCTTCTTGTTCCTTGAGCTCACCTTCCGATCTGAGAACCTCGTAATATCGATTGATTAACAACCTATCATGCAGTGAAACCGCACCTGCTGTTTTGGGTGTCAAGCCTCGTTCATTCTCTAACTCTTCTTGAAGATTTTTCATATGGATTTCACAAGAACGACGCAGTTCTTCAGCCTCTGCAAACTGACGCTGTCTCTCTTTCTTTTCTTGATCTCTAAGTCTTTGAAGAGTGTAATAAATTGAACGCATAAGATTTGTTAATCAGTATATCCTATCAAAGAAGATCTTGAAAGAACTTTATTGGCTTCTGTAAGATAATTTCAATTCGAGATATATTTTGCAGAAATAAAATATAGATTTATTGATCTAAGCGGTAATCAGATGATCATATTCATTTTTATCAGGAAGAAATTAAAACTTAGATCTATTGTTTTTTGGGTCATCGAGTTGTTGAAGCATATTTACAAGACCAATCAATGTTCCAATCATTCCAAATGCAGGTGATCGTTGGAAAAGAATTCAAAAGTGTTGCTGAAGATTATTTAAAGGACCGTACTGGATGGACTGTTCATGTAAGTGATGATGTCAGTGGTGGAGCTATACTGGAATCAGATTCAGGCGTATGGGATGCTCGTCTTAGCGTTACGCTTGATGAGATTGAACATTTAATTCAAACTTGGCTGATAGAAAAGGGCGGAGATTAATATGAAACTGGGGTTGAAGGATCTCAGCGCTCGATTGGGTAAAATCCAGGGGATTCGACAATGGGGTAGGGTTGTTCAGGTTGTAGGTGATATCGTTGAAGCAGATGCACCTAATGCATCATTGGGCGCCTTTGCTAAGATAGGTAAATCAGTATGTGAGGTTGTCGGTTTTAGGGCAAATAGAGCATTGTTAATGCCTCTTGATTCAGTTCAGAACATTA
>JACLAC010018969.1_pt1 | contig 13795 bp, 25 predicted proteins | sample 8027881 | NCBI WGS metagenome assembly JACLAC01 (sample SAMN15725517, study PRJNA655200) | protist metagenome | isolation source: fluorescence activated cell sorting (FACS) single amplified genomes of... | place: Spain: Blaines Bay Microbial Observatory, Mediterranean Sea | collected 2016-01-19 | reverse complement strand
TTCAGCATATTCAGGCCACAGCGCCGCTTCAACGTGATCAGGCCGCAGCGCCGCTTCACCACTCTCGTTGAAGCCACAGCGCCGATCGTTAAGCTACGTCAATTTGGTTCAAGCACGCTTTCCCCGCACGGGATTCAACGCGTGCTTGGGCGGTCGGTCCGTACGCCATCTTGGCCCAGACCTTGGCTGCCCTTGATGATCGTGTGAGTTGGGGCCCACGTCCATCCTGTTTCTTGTTGCCGGTTTGGCAGTGACCATTCGGGTCCCGAGAGCTACCCTGTGCCTCTCGCTGGCTTATTACGCTGTGCTTGTGGATATGTATTGCTGGTGGTTTGGCAACATCAGCACGGCGGCTCGATTTGCGTGGGTGCGAAGTCACTACACTCGTCCAGGCGATGTTTGCGCAGCTTCGCCAGCGCGCCCTGACAAATGTTTGCTGGGAATGGGCCGGAAACGTGATATTGCTGGCTATCTACTTGACGCCGATCTTCCTGACGCAGAAGAGGAGCCTGGCATGGGGACGGCTTTATCGCAAAGCATGAGAGAGGGTGGCACAGGCATCATTAATGTCGAAGACTTGGAGAGAATGAGAGCCCCTGACTACATGTATGCTATTGCTCGTGGCATCAATCGCGGTGCCAGGACGACGCAAGAGGTACACAAACCGTTCAGCGACGTTGCAAATGCAACGGAGTTGCGCTTCCAACGTCAGGACGCCCGAATGGACAAGCATGAAGCCAGCATAACATGCATCGATGAGAGACTTGGCTGCGTTGAACGAAAACAAGTTGCGCAGACGGCACAGCCGTCAACACCTGGTGCACCCTTCAACCTTGGCTCCGTCAGGAATGCGTTGGGGAGAGCAGGAGCAAAATAGCACCGCATCGACTGCTTCTTCCTCAGGGTATGGAAAGCCTGTTCACACACGATGAAGGGTCAATCACAGGACTAAGCGTAGATGGCTGTTGCACCCTACACGAAGAAATAAGAGATCACGGAATGTACTAAATAGCGTTTGCTACCTAAGCTGGCTACTACTGCTTGCTACATAGATGGCGACCCATATGGGGCTGGGGCGTGCAACGGTTCCATGCTTCTCAGCAGTTGCGGGGATGGGCCGGCGACAGGTCAATGCAATGCTGTGAGTCATTCGTGAATTCAACAGGGTTGATAGAGCGACAGAATGCAAATGCGGGGGCAGGAACATTCGACTGCAAAAACGACAAACACGCACGGAGACAGGGCGACGTGCTTGCGTTACGAGATGCATCAGCGCAGCGCAGGCGATGTGGCAAACTAAAGACATAAATGCTTGTTGGGAGTTTGACAGCTTGTACGTGGGTAAAGTCAAAATAGCAGCGCAGAGCAAGGAGTATCCTGAAGCAATGGTTTGGGGATGCGGCAGCGATTCGGACATCCGTGGCAACGCCAATCAACATTGCTGAAATAAACACAATTATTGCGCGCAATGGCAACACGTTCAGTGATCAACGGTCGTTTGGGTAACACACAGCAGCATGACGTCACCATACTTGCATGGAATGTGTGTGGTATCACCGAAATGGCATGGAGCTCGCAATGCAGACTGGTGTTAAGGAAACATGTTGGGATGTGGGGCCATTCAAGAATTCGCCCCCAAGTCAAATTGTTATGATGAGCATACGGTTGCGCGTGCTGACGGGCACGGTATTGTCATTCCTAATACAGATACGATGCGAAATGGGCCCTGCGATCACAGCAACTGGGTCAATGAAGTTGTCAGTATTCGATCGTGCACGTATGGCATTGCTGTACGGCTCAAAGAATTCGTTGTCCCGTCCATACATTTACCTCATTATGAGCATAGTGATGACCTATATGGAGCTGCATGTCGTGAATGTGAGGCAATGCTTACCAGCTGGAAATCCCCGTGTCTATGTGGGCATGGACGCCAATATAGCACCAGCTGGGCCGACGCTGTCATGAATCGGAGCTGTATTACCAAACGTTTGCGAGCCGCTGGCTCCGGAGGCGGATTCCATCGCCATGGTGACAGAACTGAGAGTGGGCCTGGCTAACACCTTCACTCCAGTTGAGACAACCCACACCGACTGGCGCCATGGCAAGGAAACTGTGTGTGATTTTGTCGGACCCCCTGAATGCCAGATCAAGGTTGTGCAAATATGTGAACCCCTTGTTTTCTTTCATCGGTGCGACCAAATATGGCCAGATGCCCCTTGCTATGTGTGACTGAACTCCCGCGCCCTAGGATTCGGAAATTGCACGAACGAGAAAACGATTGGCCAAAGGCGAAACAAACGAAATGTCCATGCTTGCCCAATGGATGACGGGACCCCCTGACGACAATACGTTTGTCAAAAACCTTAGCTTTGCAACGTTCAATGCGCTGGCAGCACAACATGAAGGTGATACCATGCCCACTCTCGACGAGGTCACACGTTCTAGCATTGGTGCTGCGAAAGGGGAAAGCCTTTTTTTACGTCGCAACCCCTGAATTGCAACGACAATCACAGCTGAGGAGCGCAAGTACCTGCGATCACTGGAACATGTGAGAACCAAGGGGTATGTCAAACAATTTACGACGTGAACGCAATCACGATTTTTCGCGAAAGAAGACGACTCGCGATACTCAATGCAGCGAGAAAACTCGACCTCCAAACGGCATGCCTGTATTGGAGTTATGGGCGCAGACAAAACCCAGTCGCTGTTACTGCATGCACGATAGCCGAGTCAAAGGGGAACGAATGCCCTAGGCCACAGTGGGATAAGGCCATGGGCAAAAAGGACTTTGCTGCGCTGTATTCGGCGAATGATGGCGACGCGACAACAATCACGAAATTGTTTACAGACATCGATCGTTATGCTATGTTTGACTGCCGTGCTGCTGTTTGTATTCATTCCGTTCATCTTGCACCGCTTTTTTTGCGCCGGAACAAGCGATCATGGCAGCGACGACGACGATTTTCGTGTATGGCAGCAGAGCAGGAAAAAGGGCGCAAACGAATGCTGGCTGGGCCTTCCTTGCTACGCAACGTTCTAGCTGCATGGACAGTGGCGGTGGACGAGCAATGCATCGTCCTCCTGCCTGCCTGCGTATCTGCGGGGACACAGCTACTGCTGTCTATGACGGCCATACTGTTGCATGGGCAGTCGCGGCTGCCGAGGCTGAAGTTGTTGCGGTTGACGCAGCACTGGTGTTGGATTGCCACTGCAGGGTCCGCATGCTCGGTTATATACTACGCGTGCGAATTCGCAGCAAACAGTGTACGCGGTATATGTACATCTGAAGTTGGAAAAGAGCGAGTGCAGCGAGCGCAATAAACAACGTACAACGCGGCACGAATTGGGGAACGGTGCACTTCCTGCACGCCAGCGCACATTAACAAAAGGGGGAACACGGAACGAGGAGGTAGACAAGCTGGCGAACGCAGCGACAATGAATATGACCATCGATGCGGGCGTACGGTTAATGACGACATGTATGCTGATGATGATGCCGCCTGCGCTGGTGAACAGGATGGAGCAGCATACCATGCGCTATAATGATTAGCTGGACCGTTTCCCACTGATGTGACAGGTGGCCCAAACATAGCTGAACATCCCTTATTGTAAACGAAGGGACACACTGCTTTCACATGGATATACTTTTTGGGAAGCGAAATGCAGTCTGGCAACGGGGCGCGGTGTCGGCACTGATGGTGTCCGTACGGAGCTCATCCACGTGTATGGCTTCATGTTACTGCTATTGCGTTGACACCTCCTCCTGGCCCGATGTTTTGTTGGGGGGGGCGTGCGACGCCGCAGTCATGGGAATGCAGCGTGACGGTTCTTTCCAACAGTTCAACTCGGCCAAATCGCTGACTGACTTTCGGCAGGTGTGCCTTGATGCCGCTAACAGCAACTTGTCTGGTGTCACCATGCGGAGAAATGCTGAGACCGTACTTCAAGCGCGATTGGCTCATTGAACAATCGTGTAACAAGCCAACCGACAATGTGCGAACTTGATCACCCATGCCATGTTGCGCATGGAGAAATATCGAGCAGTGGGGCGCCCCCCTTTTATTCAAAATTGACGTGCGCAAGGCCTTCTATCAACTTGTCATATCGGTGGTGGGGTGATGCTATTAGCAAGCATCATGTCAAAGCAACGTGTAGTTGTCATGCGCAGAGAAATGATTGGTATTGCAACCAAGCCCTGCCTTGCTGGTGTTGCTGCAACTGCTATACCCTTGCTCAGAGGTGTTCGACAGGGACGGCCTGAGAGCATGAACCTCTTAACCGAACGCTGTGCTTCCGCATGCAGCCCTTGATAGCAAGCTGGCGAAACATATCGACGGGCTTCTTTGTTGCCGCAAGCTGGTGCGCATGAGCCGCATGCTTTTTTGGTGGGCGCACTGATAGGGTATGCTGACGGGTTGTTCCTTTTTTGTTTCGCAGATTGCATGGGCGATGTTGCGACAATGCCAGAGGAGCTGGTAGACCACATCGACATAATCGCCCTTGCACGTGTGCTAGTCAACTGTGCGTGGATGGCGAGTGGCATGGTGCTCGAGACAAGCATGCTGTTCCAGGGTGTTGCGATTCGCCGATCCCGATCACGCAAAGTTATGGGATGCTGGCTTAGCCAGCATGGTTCATCATATGGCGCCTTGACTGCAAGAGTAACGTTGATGTGGCAGGCCTGGCACAAACGAACGCATCGACTGTTGAGGCACTGCGCTGGTCTTGAAAACGCATGAGACGGTTGCAGACTGCAGCGATGCGTGGTTCGTATTGGTCCTTGTCGGCATGACACCTTGCGCAGAGTGAAGCCCGCACACTGCGACACATGCATTGCAGTATGGTAGCCCGAATGATGCGACTGAGCAAGAAGCCGAACCAGACATGGGATACGTGGCGAAAAAAAGGGGACAGCTTTTTATGGTGTACTGAATAAAATCCATGAGTTAGGCTTCCCCACATCGCAGATGAGGTGTACGGGTGCGGTATGTGGGACTACGGTGGGCACTTCGCTAGGTTTTATAGAACAAGAAACCTGTTCCACTTGCTGCGAATCAGACCTCTAGCATGGTGGAGAAAGAGCAAGCGAAGAAGCGTTTCGAACATAATATGTCACGCTAGACCTGGACCACAACGAATGTGTGAATAACCCATCGACGATTTCTGCCTCGAATTTCGTGACCCGTGGTTTGACATCACGCAGGATAAACAAGACGGGGCAGATCTGCGACAGTCATTGTTGAAGGAACATAAACTGCAATCACGGCCTGGCGCGGGCCCTGCCAGCATCAGCCGGCGCTGAACAGTGTTGACACATCGTGTGACGCTCGCTACAATTGTGAGCGCAGGTCGTGTGTGATCACCGTTCGCTGGCCGGACGTCAGGTGAGTCGTAAGCAGCAGCATCAAATACGCACGTGGCAACCCGCGTCACATTCGTTGCAACTGGCCACAGCGCCGCCTCAACGTGATCAGGCCACAGCGCCGACGTCACAGCATCGCGCGTTTGAACGCAGTGGCTGCACGTGTTGGGTGGTGCCGTCGCACCATTGTGACGTTCCGAGGGAAACAAGAATAGCAGTTTGCGCGACCAGATGGCCACAGAGCCGATCGTTCTGGATCAGGCCACAGCGCCGAGCGTTAACAAGCATACGGCCATAAACGCTCCCCGTTCGAGGCCACAGCGCCGATCATCGATCAGCATATCAGGCCACAGAGCCGTTTCAGCACGATCAGGCCACAGAGCCGCTTCAGCATTATCAGGCCACAGCGCCGCTGCAGCATGATCGCCAGGCCACATCGCCGCTTCAACATGATCGTCAGGCCACAGAGCCGCTTCACCACGCTCGATCAAGCCACAGCGCCGAACGTTAATAAGCATATGGTCATCAAAGACGCACGTGGCAACCCGCGCCACACTCGTTGCAAATGGCCACAGCGCCGCTTCAACGTTATCAGGCCACAACGCCGACGTCTCATCACCGCGTATTTGAACGAAGTGGTTGTACGTTTTGGGTGGTGCCAGCACACATTTGTGGCGTTCCGAGGGAAGCGCGCGTATCCGTTTGCGCGATCAGATGGTCATTATTATCGGAACACGTTTGGCCCAAGTTCAGCGGCGTTGCGTTTCACACTCATATGGTCGCGCTTCTCATTCAAGCCGCAGCACGATGCAGACGCTGCAGACGCGGCAGACGCTCAACAAATAAGACGCATTGCGAGGCGCATGCCTCGCCGTTGGCGTTCATCCAAGCACGCACTGGAACACGTGGGAACTTAGCAGGGCGAGCAAGGACGCAGTGCAAGCACAGCCATACGTGTACAGCGGCACCGCGAACAAACGGGTTTCTGGGAACACAGCACACGCAATCTTACATATCGGAATGTTGCGTAGACAATTCCGAAGCAACGTTTAGACGCGTTCGTCGCGGCGTCCCAACCAATGCAGGAACATACGTTGCGCAGCAACAACGGATTAATGGGGCAGCTTCTTGGCGACATGGACGGCGACAGGGGAGACTAGCGTCACGTCGTGGTACAGTCCACATCATATGGGCGGCTTGCACCAAGTTGGCCAGAGTTCAGAAGCTTCGAGCACGGCGTTATCGAACGAGCTCGTTTCAAGCGATATCCTCGCCGTGGGTTGGATGCATTCGCACCCAACGTTCGATGCCTGTCGCAGCTCGATCGACCTGCACATGCAGGCGGACCTCCAAGGCATGATGCCGCGAGCCATCGCCGTCATGTTCGACAAGGACGACGACCCAAGCTTTGTTTTGCGTGCACGCTCCTTGACGACGGCTTGACCATGCTGACGTAATGTCCAAGTGCGGGCGTGTTCCATGAGCACACCATGCTGAACGCTATGATATGCGAGAGGGCGGTGCCGAACACATCGGACGTCGAATATGTCAAGCTCATCAACGAAAACGCACAACCACCGATGGCCGTGCCAACCGTGGCGATCGCTGATGCTGCAGACTCGCCACCCACAGTTCGCGACCACGGTTGGCGGGGAGCTGGGGCACATATGGATGCGACGCCAAGCACGCCAACCCCCTTTAACAGAAATGCATGCCGCACCAGCGGCTAAACCGTTCGCTGAGGTTGAAACGCCGGCGAAATATAATGTTGCAGCGGTTGAAGATCAGATGGTCGCACCGCATGGCGCGGCGCCAAATGACATATGTTGAAGTTCAGAAGGTCGCAACGTCAACGTAAACGCCATAAGGAGCAGCGGCTTACTATAATGTGGTCGCACCGTGTGATGCGGCAGCATCAGAAGGAGCAGTGGTTGAATAACAGATGGCAGCGCAGACAACGTCAACACCATAAGGCGCAGCGGTCGAATATAATATGGTCGCACCGCCAGCGTCAACATCAGAAGGAGCAGCGGCTGATGCTCATATGCTCGCAACGTCAACGGCCGCCGTTGAAACGGCGCCAAGCACGCCGCCAGTTCAGAAGCCCAAACGAGTCCCCTTTTCACCAGAAGTGCCAGAGACCGGCCCGGCGGTTGATAATAAGATGGTCGCTGCCCGTTCCCAAGCACATCGTCTTTGACAAGAGAAAGAGCAGGGATGCATACATTGTAGAGTACAGCATCATGTCAGCCAAAGAAGTTTAGGCCCTGACGCTCACGTTTCAACGCAAGGACTTCAATGTGGACGAGACTAGGGTGCGGATGACCGCTTTGGATTTCGGCACGGAGTATCGTGAGTGGCGGGAGCAGGCGCTTGAAAAGCCAACGGCTGATCTAACCGATGAGCGCAACAGCGAGTAACAGCCATACTGGGGCACGAATGTACAAGTGGGCGATAGTTTGGCGAAGGCCCGTCTTCTAAACAGATGTGCAAGCTTTGCAAGAAAGACCGCATCTAATTCCATGTGCAATCATATGGTCCGACGAATGAGTCGAAGGCTGCGAGCAAGCGAAACCAGCTCATTCGAACGAGTCCCCTGAAAAAAAGGGGGGCTGCGAGCAAAGGAAACTAATTCGAGCGAGCCCAATGAAGGGTCTGCGAGCAATGTGCATGCAATGCAAATGGCGATCGTGCCCGCCGACATATTCGACTACCCCGTGCCAACGGAGGAGTTGAAACCGATACATAATGTTGATAAGCCCTTCTTACTGTCGTCGCTTGTCGCGACGGTGAGCGAGGAGCTGGCCCCGCCACGAAAACGCCTACCCATTGCTATGCGAAGTGTGGGGAACACGTCCAGCGCGTATTGCAACAACCGCTTGCAACGCGATACAGCTGCGATACGCATTGTGGGTGTTGCGCTCGCAGAGAACGGCGAGCGGTATACTTCATTGTCGCATGCATCATTCACTGGCGCAGTGCTTCTGGCTGGGACTGACGCTTATGTCAAGCTCAGGCAAGCGTATGCAATACGTGCTCTCGATGGCGGGCTGTCGAGGGCTTTGCTTGCGATCATGGACCCCGAGCCGTCGGATGACGGGCTGTCGTTTGCTCACTACGAGCTGTGCATTCGGAGCGCAGACGGCGTGCTGGCGTTCACGGAGATCACGCAGTCGTTGCAGCTATTCGATGACGGCGTCGATGGACAGGCAGTTATCTGTGATCCTAGGATGTCCAATGCTTTGAACGGGAAGGACATGCGTTATACAGTTGGCAAGCTCGTGGAGAACGTGGAACGCCCGACCGTACCAGAGACCAGCCCCGCGGTTGACGATCATATGGTCGTAGCCGAAGAGACGACAACATTCGAATCGGCCGCACTGATGCCCCCGCCCAACTCATTCGCTTATGTACGGTGGCTGCTGTGTGTTCAGCAACGGAACCGCCAGCTGCTTGGCAAGCGCGTCTGGCGTATAGTGTGATTTAGGAGTGCAGATACTCACCGTTGGCACGATCGTTTGGGGAGACGCAAGGGCTTGAATTCGAGGACTGCGTCGTCAAAAAAGGGGAGCTGGACATCGACAGTTTGCAGGATGCCACCGTGCGCTTGCTTTTGTTATGCAGCGTTGAATTACAATTCGGGCAACAAATGCGAATCGTAGTCGCAAAAGACGCACGGCAGAATAAGCGCGTGCTTACAACTTCAAGCGAGCAAAAGCATACCCTAGATGGCAGCCGCGACCTCGCCGCATAAAGAGCGGCGTACCACAGGAAACGCAACGCCAATGCAATGCAAATCGCTGTCGCTGGTTCAACTTCAAATGGTCAGAAACCCGATGTCCCAGCCTTGACTGATCATGCAGCTTCATATGGTAACGAAGCCACCACGCTCGATGAGGGTGTTGGGAACGAGTCATCGCCACCCTCGGCGCGCGCGATCGTCCAACGGTCGACGCCAGATGCGGCTGCATCGCCACCACCTGAACGGGCGGTGAAAAGCAAATGCAGGAAAGGGAGTACGCATCCATTCCGGAAGAAACTCGAAGTCTTGGACGCGTACGATCAGATGGGCGGCGGGCCAGCAGTGAGGTAATGATGCACCTTATGACGCACTTTTTTATTCTGAAACGCTGCGAGACTACAATCGTGGTATTGGCATTCGACAGCCAAAAGAGCACCATACTGTTATGCGCCTCATCTACAAATGGAAGAGCATGCAAGTGTCAACGTTGGCGGGGCATTCCTCGAAAGCTCCCGGAAGGCAGAAACGGTTGGAGAGAAGTGCCTGAGTGGTGGAAATGGTGCAGAAGTTGAAACACACGCCGAAAGGGGTGCGTCCAAGGTTGGACCATGCCTACGGAAATGCAATCGTCTTTGGCCCGTCTGATCGGTGAGTGGGCCGCTGGGAGCAACGCGACGTTGCCGAATGGCACAACCGGCCTTCACATCCACCGCGTGACGACGGCGAAAGGAATGCTGCCCAAGCGTGAAGGCCGCTGGGAAGAAGCAACCATGAAGTATTGGGATCTTATATAACGCGCTTGATTATGATGTTGTCTCTGGAGCTAAAACTCCATTGGAGGTGATCGATGCACACAAAGCAGCTTCCCAACGTACACATATGCCGTCGCAGGCCGAACCGCATGTGGGCTTCGCGATTCATGTGGAAATGGGGCATTGACACATGGGTGTGCAACACGGCTGGCACGTATCTTTCCGAGAACCATCCAAGCATGGTGCGGTGGCAGGACATGTGGAAGACTCAACACGATATTGCCCATGCACCTCTAACGCTTCGTATGAGTTACGATAAGTTGTGGAAGAACCGATACCGAGCACCAAAACGCAGCATGAGGAGACAGCGAGCAAGGCTTGGCACATGTCGGGAAGACAGGCGGGCGGATCCAGCATACATGGCGCAGAATCGGTCGTTGAAGAGCAAAGTCGATGAGGCTCATTCACATTCAGATGGGCAGGAATATAATGTACGCACGTCCATGGTTGAAGACGCGAGGTGCGGCATGATCCAGGACTATCGAAAGGTCATGCACGCTCGTCACTTCCACATACGTGAATGGCACAAAGGGAATCCTCGTTCAAGTGTATGCAGATGGCCAGTGCCCTGCACAACTCATGGAGGAATACAACATTATGTGAGTTGGGAAGCACTTCCTTGTGAGCTCGGAGTCCTTGACGCACTTCATAAGCGCCGACGCCACGCTCGCCTTCCTGCATCGTGCTGTCAAACCCTCACGGAAGCGCCAACGAGAGAGAAATGATCTCACCCATTCGACACCAGCTTCGATCACAGCGGATGCATTCGCAGGCAAGTACGCATTTACCCAGGGCGAATATCGACGTCGTGAAACGTGGTGCGAGGAAGAAAATGCCATTCAAGCCGACAAGCCGCCTGGCGGGTGGAGTGCAATGGGGCAACCTTGCGACGCGTTCCACCTGCATTTTAGGAAGCGCGTAGACGCGTGCATGGACAGGTACTTGGGATATGCTTCAGAGCTGGGAACGAGGCACAACATTTCCTTCGAACCCAGACATGTCACGGGCGTGGTTCACAGGAAAGTCTCCATAACGACGAATATCGAGTGCAACATAGGGGCATGGGATAGCATGCCGGAGTGGGTTTTCAGATGGTCATGGTGCAGGTGACGGTTGGTCACTGCCGAAGAGATGGCTTTGGCGAAGAGTTTGACCGTAGAACAGATGAGCACATCCCTAGAACGGGCAGAGCGCTCGCGTCATTTATGGAACCTGAGCGAATGGCCACGCTTGGCAACGCCATCGCAAGCAGGAGTCAGGCAGCAGCGCGTACCTGGTGAAGTGAAATATGTCTGGCAATGTTTCGCTTGATGTCGACACCATTGACCGTGATGGCCCCCTTTCCACAACGTTTGGAACTAGTTTTCCAGACATGTTGTCAGTCAAGGTCAGCCAGGTGGCTGCAACGTATCGCAAGCAACTGCAAGTTGTCAAGGCGAGGCTAGTGCTCGCTCGGGAACAATCCGTAATTTTCGAATAGCATGAAGCAGCAGTGGACAAACATATGGGTCAGCATACGTTTCAAACGCTTTCCCACACAAAAAGCATTGTGTCCCTGCGCCAGCAGGGGAAAGGGAACGAAGACGTCTTGCATGGCAGAAAAGGCCGCTCTTATGTTCATATGGTCGTTCATGCAACAAAATCACAGTCGTTTTCAACACGAAAGACGCACGTGACAAACCACGTCGCATTCGATGCGTCAGGTTGAGGGCCGAGGTCACCATGGATGCCCCACAAGGCGATCGCCCAGCGCAGCTGCGCAACTTGGTCACGATAGATGGTTATGGCACCGACGACGACCTCGACCACGCCAGTGACGATTCCAACGACGACGGCAACCACGACGACAACGGTGACAATGCCCCACCAATGGATCTTGTCGATGCAGCGGCACATGCAGTGCCAGCGCTAGTGCCTGGAAAATCAGTTCGACCTTCTGACGGCGAAAGCAACAACCGTGAATCCGAAAACGAGGGCCCTGAGTGGGAATCTGTTGAAGTTGCAGTGGGCGACCCACGACAAGTCGCATAGCACAGCGACCACCGCCCACTGCACGCAAGACGTCGCCGCAATGAAAGCATCAACATGTATCGCGTGTACGACGGCAACGGCAGACATTCCATGCCAGTGGTGTGGGAACGTATGGCGTGCCGTTTCGTGACAAAATGCATAGAATGGGGTGTGGTCAGAAACAGGATATTATGTCGATTAGTACTGATTGTTAACGATGTAAACGAGGTCGATAAAGGGCCCATCTGACTGTGAATGGGGAAGCAATGCCAACGATGCCGGCGTCACGCCATCGCGTTTTTTCAGCGCAGTGGTTGTACGGTATGGACGGTGTCATCACATCAGTGCGGCAATGTGACGTTCCGATGGAAAAAGAGCAGCACAACACTAGCGCCGTGTATTGTGCGCGATCATATGGTCAATAAACACATCCAGTCATGCGTATGTGTTGCAATCGTGCGTGTATGTGCAACACGCAACTGTGTTGCGGATCTTGCGCGATCCGATGGTCAGTAGACGCGTCCATTCATGCATGTTGCAATCGTACGTGTATGCTCAGTAAGCAACTGCTTGTTGTGGAGCTTGCGCGATCATATTGTCATTAGTCAAGGAACAGCCGTTGTGACGTTCTCCCACGCTCAGTGCGCTTGCACGATCATATGGTCGGTAAGTGCAGTTTGCAATCGTACGTGTATGCTCAACAAGCCAACGTGTTGTGGAGCTTGGACGATCAGATGGTGATTATTCATGATGGAGCAAGTGTTGTGGCGTTCTCCCAATTTCAATGGTGCACGATCAGATGGTCATTATGCAAGGGACCAAACGTTGCGACGTTCTCCCAATGTCAGTGGCGCTTGCACGCTCGTATGGTCAGTACGTGCAGTTTGCAAGCGTGCGTGCATGCTCATCAAGCCACGTGTTGTGGAGCTTGCACGATCAGATGGTCATTATTCCTTGTTGGAACAAGTGTTGTGGCGTTCTCCCAGTTTCAATGGAGCTTGTACGATCAGATGGTCATTATTCAGTTTGGAACAAGTGTTGCGACGTTCTCCCAATTTCAGTCGCGCTTGCACGATCATATGGTCAGTAAGTGCGGTTTGCAATCGTACGTGTATGTTCAACAAGCCATGCTTGTGGATAATGCACGTTCAGATGGCCATTATTCCTTGTGTAGCAAGTGTTGTGGCGTTCGCCCAATGTCAATGGGGCTTGCACGATCAGATGGTCATTATTCTCCGAACAAGTTTGAGCCCCCCATTTGCAGTGGAATTTGCCAGATCAGATGGTCAATCGCCTCCAAAACAGGACGCGATGTTTGGTCCGCTGGATACGCGGTATCCAGCCACCTTTTTGGTCAGCCGTAGGTCCTGCCCGAAAATGGCCGTTTCATGCCCATCTGAAAAACGAATAATGTTCGGGGGCGTCTACGCACAATCACTTGGTCCGAATCTCCCTTGCCCATCTGCTTGTGCCCTACTATACATTTAACATAGACCTCTTGCCAAGAGTTCAACGTGATCGTTGGCACACCGAGGAGCAGTGATATGTCAAATGCCGCATGCGACGCGAGATGCTCTGCATTTCGGGTTTCAAGGGCGCCCCACCGTTCAATAGACTTCATGCTGAGCTACCAAACCTTGCGCACCATGGCACCAATGTGTCAACACCTTTTGGGCGACTTAGGCGCTCCTGCGGCACGCGTTGCCCTTGCCCAGAGGGAACCATGCGAAAGAGGCAGGCAGGAAGAGCTTAGCATCCAACTCACAGCGAAAACGACAGCTGCTGCGGCAAGTGCCTTTGCTTAGCAAGGGGCGTTAGAACCACTGCATCACATGAGTCAAATTCAAGCCGACCGTGTTGAGCCACAGG
>JACLAC010003838.1_pt1 | contig 13798 bp, 8 predicted proteins | sample 8027881 | NCBI WGS metagenome assembly JACLAC01 (sample SAMN15725517, study PRJNA655200) | protist metagenome | isolation source: fluorescence activated cell sorting (FACS) single amplified genomes of... | place: Spain: Blaines Bay Microbial Observatory, Mediterranean Sea | collected 2016-01-19 | reverse complement strand
GGTCATAGTTCACTTCTCCCAACGGTTTGTCCTTGAAAAACACCTTACCTAGCGAGTAATGTATGAGACCATACTCTTCGGGAAAGCGAGAGACTGTGAACTGCCGAAGCTGATAGCTGTAGTACTTGATCGCGCGGTCCTTCTCGGGAGGAGCCTTGGAGCAGATCTCATATCCATTCGGGGAGTCTTCAAGGATTTCTAAGTGCTTCATTCCCCTGGAAGATTTCTGCGCAATGGCTTTATATGCATCAACCTTTTTACCAAGTCTGTACTTTTCGAGACGAATGTCCTCATCGTCCTCATCATTCAGGTGCTCACGAGCCTGCGAGAATCGACCTCCCGCAACAAACCCTCGGTTGTTGGTGGATAGAGCCTGAGCACGGCGCTTGAGATCTTTCGTATGTTTTGACATGTATCCAATCAGCGTCCGGACCCAAGAGCCCTTCAGGTATTCAGAGCAAGGAGGCTGAAGCACCTACGAGGCAGCTAAAGAGACTGATGAACTTATCCAGTATACGATGCGGTTCGAAAAACACTTTCCAAAGCTTCAAAGCTGATTAATTCTCCGTCTCCCTTCCCTTCTTCTCCAGTTGCCGCGAAGGAGCAACCCATGTGGCAACTGCATTAGTCCAGTGTTTTAATTTGGATGTTGAAAGAGTCACTTTCTCTTCCTATGCTGAGGTTTTGGGCCTTATCTCTTCGTCAATCGGGGAGGAAAGCTCTTTTTTGCTGCAGAAATGCTTCATCTGATGCCTTTAGTCGGAAGGAGCTGATCCCCTTGATCCGGAAAATCCATCCAGATTTGTACCATAGTGAGAGCGCTGCTGTGCGCGATGCGAATTTGCGCTGCATCCAAGATCTATATGAAGTGTTCGATTTCTTGCATGCTTTTAATGAATCCGCCAACGCTAACCAAAGTGTCGATAGGATGAGTCCTCTACCAGCCAGCTACAATTTCCACTACCATTTGCGTCAAGACAACCAAGTGAATGTTGATGAGAGCAATGGGCGATCCCAAGGTGGGGAACTAAGAGAAGTGAAGGTAAATATAAAAGTGCCTGTCGCTTTGAGTGAGAGATCTGCTGGATCACAACTCAGCAGAACAAAAAAGAGGAGAGCCCTCGCAGACCTGCAGCACCAACTGGGCAAAGTGTTCACCAACGCACTGCTGCCTCTTCCTTGGCCGGACCCTGGAAGGAGTAGTCATATAGATGAACCTGAAAGGAATCTCAAGTCGGAGAAACCCATGGAAAGTTATGAAAGCAAAGCCCGTAAGATGGGCGTCGACATCGCGGCAATCGACAGAGCCGCTGTAGATCACTACCTCAAGCAAGTCTTGTATAGTGGAGCTAAGTTGGGCTCAGTTGGTGAAAGGGAGCGGTGGTTGCATACCGAAATACGACAGTTCTTGCACCAAGGCAACGTCCTTTTTCGCAGTATCTCTGAAATCGAGCAAAAACGGATGGCTGTGGAGCGGTTTTACGATTTCTTGCTTTCGCACGGTGCCAGTATCAATTTCAGCTGCTCGGCGTGGGAAAACGTCGTGATCATCCTCACTGGAGAAACTGACAGTGCTCAGCATGACGAGAAGGGCAGAAAGGCGAGAAATATGCCGAGCAGTTACGTGTGCACTCTGTTGGGGCCTGCCTGCGACGGAGCAGAGGAGAGACCTGCTGTCGTAGAAGTTCCGCACGATTTCCGCTCGAAGCTGGTCATGGAGATGCTGGGTGATCTGCCTCAGGCACGAGATCCGGATTTTCGGGGGACGTAGTCGATGCTGCGACAGCTCTAGCCATGTGTAAAGCCATGTAATTGTGAAATATAATAACAGATTTACAAACAAAGAAGAAGGCTCCATTTCAAACATCTTGGAAAAGGTTAATGACACCATCGGCCCCCGCACTGACGATCCAGGGCTGGTGGGGGTGAAAGGCAATGGTCGTAGCTCCCATCTGTCCTGTCCTCATATCGGCACTCTTGTGTCCCCGCAGCACTTTGAGTGGCACAATCATGGGATTTCTTTCCAAATCGGAGTAAACTGTGGAGTGAAATATGTGAATAGTTCCATCGTCCGCCGCAGAGGCCATTAAAGGATAGCGTGGATGATAGGTCACGTCACGGACCGCCTTTTCGTGATATTTCATGGTCTTATAAGGTGTTGCGGACAAATCTAAATCGAACCAGATCACACGTCGATCGTAACTGCCAAGCAGCACGTGGTCTCCTGAGGGATGCACGGAGATGCTGCTGAGCCATTTACAGTTGCTAACAAGCTTTTTCACCAGTTTTTGTTCAACCAGATTGTAGATTTTCACATGCTGCTGCGTGACAACGAAAAGAAACGGTCTAGAAGGGTGAAAACGCACATCCTGAACCCTGCCTGGACTTTTGCTGAAGGGAGTTTGGGTGCGAGCTTTCGAGATTTGATGAACGCAGAGCGCCTTAGAACCTTGTGTGGGTGCCATGGTGGCAAGGTAGTCACCTTTGTGGTGCCATGTTAGCTTGGTTACCTCGCCATTCAAGTGCAGCTCGAGGCGAGGACCTACAACTGCACCATGTCTCTCGGCGTACAAGTCCGCGTCGACCATATCAGCACTAGATTTCACAGTATGCCATCTACAGACATTCTTCTTGGAGTCATTGCCACCACCCATAGCTTCATCATTCTCCTCCTCACTATTTTCTCTATCGTTTTCGTCACTAGAATCTTCGTCTTGCGCTACACCGTTCTCTTTCGCACACTCCTCTGCTGCACCGAGCAGTGATTCAGTGACATGTATGTCATCTTCTGCCCCAGTTCCAGTGGCAATAAGGACAACTTTAGTTTTAGTGGCCGCGGCGAGTATGCAATGAGCAGACTGTGGATTCCAAGCTAGGGCTACCACAGAACCACCAAGTTTCCAGACATTCCTGCACAAACACGTGTCCACTTCCCAAAGGCGCACTGTACCATCCTCGCTAGCAGATGCCAAATACTGGCCATCAGGGGACAAGCATACTGCTCTTACTGCCTTGCTGTGTCCCAGAAACTGTAGACAAAGCGTGTTGGGATAGGGCTTGAGCTCTCGTGGGCGAGGCAAGCGTGGCAATAGCGTCTCTGGGTCGATGTTGAGCCTTCTTTTCAGTTTTCGAGGACATAAATACAAGTCAAGACACCTCTCGAAGCGCTCCCGTACGAAGTTTTCGTAACCTGCGACGTGACGTAAGCAGTCATGTTTCTTCGGAATGAAGTTGTATTTACGATCTTCTATATCTCTTTCCAACTCTTCCTTCATCTCCTCCTCAGAGAGCAAGTACTCGGGCGGTGGGTTGTACGATTCTGCGTGTCCCGGCAGGGCCATTTTCGGGGCGGGAAGGTGCTCCATTTTGCTCTCTGCGAGCACGTCCTCTTCAACGTCTTGCCATATAGCTCTGTTGGGGTCCTCTCCTTTTACGGCAGCCTTCTTCTCTTCTCTCACCTGCTCCAAACTCTTATATCTACCTTCCTTTATGGCTTTCGCAATCTTCACTACACGCATCGTTTCCCATTTTGATGGTTGGAATCTACGCTTCGGCTCCGGGGCTGCTCTGATAGGAACCGGCTCTATAATGGAGCTGAAGTATGGTACATAGTCTGGTGTATCGTCGTGCTCAGGATGGGCAAATGCACCCGCCTGCATTCGGCGGATAATCTCCATATCTCTCTTACTAAGGACTACCTCTCTATCATTGTACATGTCATAAATGGTCCTGCGGGACGCGGGGTCGTCGCGGTTGGCAATAGCCTGTTCCATGCGTGACAAGCCTTTGCTCTTTGCTACCTTGGCACCGTGCAAGTCGTAGCCTATGTGGTCATATGCGTCGTACCAATGCAGCGGGATTCTGCCTACGGTGTTGCGCTCCGGTGCCTCGTCGTCAGACGACAGGTCGTCGGCGTCCATGTGGAGTGCGAGGGCAGATTGAGGACCACTAAATCCGGTCTTGACTGTTCTAGCTTGTGAGCGAGTGAAGCGACGATTTGCTGCATTGGCTTCGATTTCTCTCGTGGCTCGCTCTTCTGCTTTTGCTTCCTCCCCTCCGGATTCGTCGGAGTCTTCATCCCCAGAAATGACATTCAATGACTCTGCATCAGAATCAGAGTGTTCTTGAAATTCATTCTGTGAGTCAGGTGATTCGCTTCCATCATCATCAGAGCTGTCACCCTGCTCGCCGCCTGAAGATCCATCTTGGGAGGACTCTTCTATGGACTCCTCACTGTCATCATCGGAACTCTCTGAAACTTCAGATACTACTTTTTCCTTTTTAGGCATAATTTTGACCGCAATTTTCCCCACTATCACTGCGAATGGGTCAGCCAAAACCTAGGCATCTAGCCTCTTGAAAGGTCAGATTTTGCACCCATTTTGGGGAAAAAAGGCCCTACGATGCACATTTATCATCCTGTAGTTATCATATAGCTTACAGCTAACTTCCCTGGATGGCTTCGGTTGAAGATGTCGCTTGGGGACTGGGAGTATTTGGATGTATGATTTTTGGTAGTTGCGTCATTGCAACAAGAATACGAACCTCTTTTCGTCCATCATCCTTGCCAGGAAAGGTTGCTCTGTGGTTACTTGTGGACGGGATTATAAGATTATATGATGGTTTATTTGGTGTCTTACGCCCTGCTTCAATGAAAATGTGGATTTTCAAGCCATACTTGATCTATTGTCAAGCTGATTTTACGTATTGTGATTTGAAAAATCCTTGGATGTGGACCGAATCCTATATGGATCTCTGGGAGATTACTTTAGGCACAACAGCTCTGTGGCTGGCTTCACAAGAAGGCAAGGTCAATGCTCAAGCTAGCCGACTGCTCGCCCTCGTTTGTACGGTAATGACATGCCACAAGACGTGCATGTATTTGTTGATGGAACCTATGAGTGACTACGCCAGTACAGGCCACAACGACTTTCTGAACTTTTGGTTTATCTGGTTCGTGCCTAATGCCATATGGGTGGTGGCACCGGCATACTGCATCTACGAACTGTTTCAAGTCCTGCTTGAACACGGCCACAGTACAAGTGCAAAGGGGAAAGGGGCGTGAGGTTGTTTGTTAACGAGGCTAAATAAACCCAGTCATTATGAATTCAGCTACAATTGCTCATCATCAACAAATTCTCATATTCTCATTCTTGATGGTCTTGCTCGTTCGTGATCAGCCTTTTGCGAACTCAGACGCAGTCATATTCCGCTGGCGCTGAGCGTGACCCCCTATGCGAGGGCGTGCCGTGCTAAGGGAGGCGGAGGGTCTGTTTCTGGCCGCACCTCCAGACGATATTGGTTTGAGTTTTTGCAATGTCTGTGCGTTTTCCCATTTACGTCTTCCTTTTTCCTTCTTGATCGCCCTTACGGACGGCACGGTTTTATCTGTGTCGCTTGCGCGGACGGCAGCTTCAATATCATCAATCCTCTGTTTCTTCTTATCTCTCTTGGATTTCCCACTAAGACTGTACTTCTCATCGCGTAAACGCTTCTTTTCCTCCCTATTTAACGGCTGATTCGTTGGCACCTTGCCATCCTTTTTCTGCATATATACCCCGTTGTGGATTTTAGCCAGAACATCCTCTGCGTGACTACCCATCACCCCAGCTTTGGGGGGGTCTCTCAGAGCGAAAGATCTCGCCACGTGCCCTAGATGCAAGGAGCTTACTCGAAAAATGCCTTTGCTTTCCTTACTATGGGTGGCGTACGCCCGAACGTGCGAGCGAAACGCCTGTCGTGCGGCTTGCAGCAGCGGTTGGTTACCCTCGATAGTCCTCTCTAACCGCCTCTGTATAATTACAGCGGCCATTTCCTCGGTATTCTTAAAAGCTGCTGCCCCAGGGACGTACGTAGCTACGTCACCGAACAGCTTCTGCAAGCTGAGTGCTTCAGTTGTCAACCCGTGGCTGGATAGCAAGGAGACGTAAGGATTTTCAGATGGAAGCAGAAACAAGAGAGAGCTACCAGCCTTTCCTCTTCTAGCGGTGCGACCACACCTATGTACATAATCGGTAGCTTCACATGGTGGATCGTATTGGAGAATCCAGTCTAATCTAGGCAAATCCAGCCCTCGAGCTGCGACATCAGTGCAAAGTAAGATTCCTCTAGACGCTGCGGAGAATTCCGAGAAGACTGATACCCGTTCTTTCTGTGGAATATTGCCATGAAGTCGGAAAATGGGACAGTTGCCTCCGAGAATGCCGTGGTTCTTGCATTCTAGCGGTTGCAGGAACTGCTGTCTCTTCTTGCTCTTCAACTCTTCCTCTTTCATTGCGCTCATAGAGTTCTCAGCAGCCCCAGAGTCGTCGTCGAGGCTGTTCGAAGCAGCACCAGCAGCCTCAGCATCCAGCTTTAGCGGCCAGTCTGCTTCCCGGAGAGCCAGCGTGTGGAAGTCTACTGAGTCGCACGTCGCTAGAAACACCATAACTTTTTGGTCTGAATGCGTCTTCAAGAACGATAGCAGTGCTGCGAGTCTCCATTTGCACGATACAGACATAAAATACTGCTGTAACTGCTTCGGAGCGTTCAGAACTTCAGTTTCCATCAGCCCCGAAGAGCTGATTTTCTTTGGGACAGTGCTGTCGTTATTGTCTGCTTCTTTATGTTGCTTCATCGCGCCTTCATCGGCATCCAGATCAGCTGAACTCCGGATAGTTCTGACAGCTTCCGAATCCGCATCGACCAAATAGAAAGGTTGGTTCCCCATCAGAGGAAGAGCTAGGCGCTTCAGAGCCATGGTGAGGGTCGCGGATGCCATGATATGCACTAACTCCTTTGGTTTTAGGCATTTCTTCGCATTCTGAGCTTGTTGGGAAGCGAACTTCTTCTGCAGTGACTGTCCTGTTTCCTCTTGTGCCGTCGCGCCACCTCGGATGAGGTGGATACACTCCATGATCGTTTTCTCGAAACCTAGGTCGAGCAATCGATCGGCTTCATCGAGAACAATATATTTGAGATGCTGCAAATTGAAGCAATCCGTCGTATGCATGTGATCGTGCAGTCTTCCTGGGGTGGCAACGAGAATGACAATTCCTTTTCGGAGCCTGGATTTCTCACTTTTTTTCTTTTCGCCGCCGACAAAGCACCCACCAACAATATTCACACATACTGACGTCAGTTTCTGTATCACATTTGAAATCTGAGCACACAGTTCACGAGTGGGTGAGATAATCAATGCGCGAGTACCGTCAGTGCGCGATACTTGCTTAGTGAAAGTCATGAGATCATGAAGAATCGGCAGCAGAAAAGCGAGAGTTTTCCCACTTCCAGTTTCACTTTTCAAAAGAACATTTTGCGCTCTATGCTTTGATGAATTGCTATTTTGCAGGCGTGTGAACAGAGGGAGCACACAGCTCTGTGCACGTGTACTGGTTTTCAAGTTTAGTCCGCCATCATCGACAGGTTTGGTAAGAACCGAGATGAGCTTCTGCTCCAGTCCTAGTGATTCGAAGGATGTTTGACTGAAGATATAGTCCGCGGTAGCTGGTTGTTTGTCCTGCTGGCTCGCGGAGACATGCGCTTGGTCTCTGCGAGCCAGTTCTCTGGGCCGCGCATGAAACATCAGAGGATCCTCGGCGACGGTCGGACGGCGCGATTTCTTTCGGGCCTCTGCGCCCTGGCGCTCCGGTAGGGTGTCTTCCACCACATTGCGAGATCTCAGCGGTGCGCCAGGATGAAGAAGGGCATCACTTGGTGCCGGTACAGAGGTCCCCAGGGAAGACTCCGGCATAAGCGAGTTGACATAGTCATGATATTCGTCATCTTCGTCATCTCCAGGCAGGCGTACCGCCGAGTCGTACTCTACGATGCCATCAATCTTGAATGTGTTTATTGGGTTACTGCTTTCGGTTGGAATAGCTGCGATTCGTCTCTTAGTGGTGGTTTTGATTCTGCTGGTGGCACTGACTGCTGCTGCATCTGCTGTCTCAGCCTGCACTGGCGCCGCAGTTTTGGGTTCCTCATTCACTTCTAGCGCTCTCTTAGCTTTGCTCTTGGGTTCTTTAGGTTGCTCTTCTTTCTGCTTTTCTTTGGTTTTCTTCCGAGCTGCAGCCACAGGTGAAGGAGCAACAGGAGGGGGGGCAGCACTCGAGCTTGAATCTGTAGATCGTGAATGAGCCCTCGGCTTCGGAAGCTTGTCTTTTCCACTGCCACCGCTGCTACCCTTGAGAAACGCGCTCAGATCATCTTCCGTTGACTCATCGGCCGCACAGAAGAAATTGACTTCGAGCCCGTCTCCAATATCCATGGTTAAAGTTCGCCAAGAAAAAGCGTCTCCTTCAAGTCCTAGCTTTGAAAGAGGGAGCGCCGGTTACGCTACTCACCTTAACGCTAACTCAACACCCACCTAAATTTTAAATGGAAGAAAACTTAAGTAAACGGCTAGAGTAAGTCTTTCCTCCCTAATCGAGGGTCTCTCAAAAAGGATCATGTATGTGGCTTTCTTTTAGTACGTCGTACGACACTCCCGACGGAGGCGTTGTTCAGAGGAAAGGCGGTGCTAGAAGAATAGGCTTCAATTTTCCTTATTAAAGTAGCAGTTTGCAAAGATGGTTCGTGTATTTAGGTCAAATATTCTTAAACTTTGTGTGATAGCGTGCGATGTGTGAAGTTATTAACCCCCTTCTTTCAACAATTTCCAAACCTACAATGGTAGGCGTCTAAGGCAAAAGGAGGATCAAAGAACAAGAAGTTTGAGCTCACAGAGGAGCAGAAGCAGGAAATTCGTGAAGCTTTCGACCTGTTCGATACTGATGGTTCGGGAACTATTGATGCCAAGGAGCTCAAAGTGGCAATGCGTGCACTCGGATTCGAACCAAAGAAGGAAGAAATCAAGAAGATGATTTCTGACATTGATAAGGTACGTCACCATTTCCATTTTTTATATGCGTGCTATAACTTCAAAGTTAGCACGTGATATACCTATGAAGCGTGTGGAACTCGTAAACTATGTTTTCGTCAGCAGCTTTCTTTCCATGGGTGTCTCGTCACAGCCTTATTCTCAGTCGAACTAACCGTTTATATTGCTTCAACCCCATTCTCATTAGGACGGTTCCGGTACCATCGACTTCTCCGAGTTTTTGGAGATGATGACAGCGAAGATGTCTGAGAGAGATTCGCGCGAGGAAATTTTGAAAGCCTTCCGTCTCTTCGACGACGACGAAACAGGCAAGATATCCTTTAGGAACCTAAAGCGCGTTGCCAAGGAGCTCGGTGAGAATATGACAGACGAGGAGCTACAAGAGATGATCGACGAAGCAGATCGCGACGGTGACGGAGAGATCTCTGAGGACGAGTTCTTGAGAATCATGAAGAAAACATCTCTGTATTAAACATCTTCCTCTAGAGGAGTGAGGGCTAGTGTTTGTAAATATTTCAAGTAGAACCACTTTATCATTGCTTCAGCCCCTTCTCGTATCTCTTCGGCTGTTTTAATAATTGTTAAATGTTGATTTCGTTTTTTTCCGAAAAAAAATCAAATCTTTTCCAAAAAAAGAAAACTGTTTATGCAACAGCAGCTAAGAAAAAGGTATTTTTGGGAGGAAGCTGGAGTCGTCTATTCAAGATTTACTATTAGAATCAATCCTGAAGGTTTCTTTTTTCTTGTTTGGAACCGGTTATTACGTCTATAATACTTGTATATAAGCGCGAAAGATGTCTGGAGGATACGCTGCTTACGATGCTTTAGATCAGGCCATGATGGACGATCCTATGGCCGATTTCATGAATACAGAGTTTGACAATGGTAGAATTGTTACGAGAGAAGGTTTTACTCCTGCGATCCTGAACAATGCTGGAAGTACACCTGGTGCACTTCGGGGTAGCAGTCCCAGCAATATGCGACCGAAGAGTGTAAACTGGCCGGATGACCCGGAAAACAGCAATGGCTCCGGCATTCTTGTTGATACAAATGAGTGGGGCGAGTGGGGCAGTGCTACTCCGGGTATAACCCCCGGGGACCAAGCCGTGAGGAGACTGCCCCAGACCGAAGCTAGTGCAGCGGACGACGACGACGGCACAATCCCCGATGGCGGAGAGCAGCAGCGTGCGCCCCCTAGTCCCATAGCGGCCACGGGAGTCCCACGAGGCATTTTATCTCGAGCTGTGTCTAGAGCTGTGCAGAATACGCACTCAAACAATAATCGTATGGGACAGTCCATTCAATTCGATAAAACCGGCTTTAGCGATTCTGCCTTTCATTTCGATGAATTGGAAGTGCCTGCAGATGAAACTATGGGAGATCAAGGCTCAAAGTATAACAATAAGTACCTGGAATACAGAGCCAGGCAAATCAACCGTTCGCGCGCACCGGTCACGCAGAATAACAGGCACGCACGTACGGACACAATCAGTGGTTCTGATGAAATGCTACCGCCAGTATATTCTACAAAACTACTATCTCAGGGCATTCAGCAGTATGAACTCATCAACACAGGAGTCAATCTGCATGCAGCAGTAGCCGCAGATGAGAAGCGAAAGTCTCAAGAAGAATACAAACAACAACTGGACCTGGACAAGCTACGTCAAATTGACCAGACTCGCAGGCCAGCGCCGAGACTGGATCCTACTATCGAAAAGACGGGTTTTCTCATCGGAAGGCAGAATCTTTCCACGGCTGAAAGCACCCCGAATAAGCGCAAGCTTGCTAGAGAATACACGCGACAACTGATGGAAGACTCCCTGATGGCGCCTCCGGGGGCTGAAATCGCACGCAAAGAAGCTGTCCGTAGAGCAATTACCCCTAAAGGGTTCGTTTACAAGCCTAACACTGCCCAGACAAGAAGGGATCAGCAGCCCACTCGTATTGCACATCTTGAAAGGGCGCAGCACAAACGTGAAGAGTTACGTCGCAATAGAGAGGATGTGCGCTCTCATATTATTTCTAATGAGCTTAGTCTCGCAGAAATACGGAAGGCACGCTCCACTGTGGGAGGCTTTTCTACCTTTCATATGGAAAGGGAGTTTGATCGCTCTCATGGACTCAGAGACTCCTTAGATGGACAGCTTGGCAGTACTTCATCATCCCACGAGCTTGGACAGTCGATACTTAAGGACACTCCGTTCTAGATCATCATCTTCTAGAATAGATTCTATTCTAGGCCCTAGATTCTAGAACGAATCTGTGCATTGTTCGATGAATGAGTGGCAGGATGCCCAGCTGTGGTTCATACACTTCGCATATGCTGCCTGCTGTATTTGCGGTCCCAACCCCGTGTAGTTAGTGACTTGTACTTGTAAAAGTGTGGTATTGTATTAGCTGAGATGGTGGAATTTTAAAACCTTAATATATTAAGCAGAGAACTGAACATACATAGCAAGTTATCAGTATGTCAGTCAAAAATAGTACAAAACACTTTATTATTGAAGATAAAAATTACAGTGAAATTTCACATTTCAATGAGCTATTTCAGTGAAAAGACGATCCTAGGATTTCTTACCAAAAACGACCACCCGCCTGAAAAGGCGAGGTGGGTGAGCTTCACCAAACAGTACCGTTTGGAAAAAGTCGCTCAATTAGTTGATTATACGGGAGTAATGACCAAATGATTAAAAAAACGAAAAAAATATTTTTTAGTTTTTTAAATTATGTATTGAAGATAAAAATTACCCATCCACCTGCCTCCAGACGCCACCATCGTCTCTTGCTTTTTCCGCAGCTTCTTTCGCCTCCTTTTCTGCCTCCTCCTTGGCTAGTTCCTCTTTTGTTTTGTATTCATCGAAGCGATACTGATGCAGACGAGTGTTATCTGCCGATGGAATGCACCTGCCTTCTGTAACCCTCCACTTTACCATCATAATCAGCATGACACTTTCCCAAGCTGGCATAGTTCGGACACCTGCTTCATTCAGTTTACCTTCCACTATATAAGCCCCTGTATTATAATACATGCGCATCGTATACAGCTTCCGACCACCCCACTCGGTATCGAAACTAGCAGTTACAATCACCACACCGATGCGTTTGTTATCAACTCTGGGTATCCCGTCCTCATCCCATTTGACTATACCATGGTTGCTTTCATGCAGTGGTGATGTTTCATCAACAACATGGTAAATGAGATTGCTATTTCCACTAGTAAATTTGCAATAGGGCTCCAGCTTGAGATCGTAAGACTTGCCCCGTTTCTTACCTGTGACTTTGTCTTCAAACATCACCGAAAACATGATACTTGCATCAACATTGGTTACAACTCTGCCTGTTGGGTTATTTAACTGGATGCTCAATACGGGATATCCATTAGTAATGTTCAGTAGCATATTATTTGACAGTTGTGGTGGTGCTCCGAGAGGTGCCAGAAGCCGCACAAGCAGCACGGCTCCGAAAAGTGGAAGAGAGATGTAGAGCCCGAAGAAGGCTGCAGCTGCATTGCTCCAAGAGCATACGGCGACCTCGTTATCATACTGAGTCATTCCGCTGAGAAGCAAGAATGCTCTGGAAAAGAACGTTCCAGGCGGAGCAGTCTCAACGAAGCAATATTCCCCTATGGCCCCAAATATCGAACAGAGGACAAGAAAGTAAAGCAAGAGCAGCACACCGCAGAACCACAGCTTGCTCTCCTTTACTATATCATACCAGTCAAAAGGCAAGCGATCTTCTGGCTGGTTCAGCATCCTCTGACATTGCAACTGCACATCGGTAACATACTCGGTTCGTATTCTCTCAGGAGTCTTGTACTTGGCCAGTGCAGCATCATAATCTTGCTTTCCAAGAGGTGTAGCCACTCCTGCAACATGTGCAAGCCAGCGCAAGAAATGAAAATACAATGGCTCATCAGCAAACTGCGCTTCCACCACTTCTGGATCGTTGTAAGCTTTTTGCCCGATATTTAACGTATTGACGAAGAAGCTTGAGAATGCATTTTTGTTTGCTTGTTTCACCTCGGGTTCAGCAGGTCCCACACTATTCAACAAGCTCGAGGTCTCCTTACCGCTTGGCTTTAAAACAACGTCACCTTTATCTTTCTTCACTGCAGTTGGGAGTTCAATCTTGACGTCGCTCGCAATACTCATACGGTTAGGGTGATATCAACAGAAGAAGTTTGAAATATAAAAAAATATATAATAGGCCACGTAGTTGTTGAAGGTTTTAGTAAGTATAGTAAGAAAGTAAAGAACTATTGGTGTTTGAACTCGGAGTGTTAAAAAGCAAGATCCAAAAATCCAGACAGAAGCGGCAACCTTTGCATTTTCCTCCACTTGACGGCACAAACAGGTTTTTATTTGATCTCATAGTTACATGAAGGGTATGAGTTGAATTCTATGACTGACTTTGGAGGAGAATGGATTTGAGGACTGCGGTGAAGCGAAACACACTGAAGCAGGTCCAGGAGATCGCACAGAATACACAAGGTATCCAGGAAGATGAGCCTCTTAAATCATCTGTAAAAGATGAGAAGGATTCCTTTGAGAGTAATGCCTCCATGAAAGAGTCTGCTTCTAAAGAATACACGGATGGAAAGGAGATTGCAGGTCGATCGGTAGAGAAGCCGCGAGCGCAAGTACAAGCGCAAAGCGAAGAGTTCCCACTCCCTGGACTCCCACACACTGAAGATAAAAGTTCTCTTCAATCCAGTTTAAAATTCTCAGCGTCAGCCATTGATGGGAGCTATCCGCCACCTGACATTCCGCCTTTCCAGAGCGCCAAGAAGGATCGCGATGGTAGTCAGACTTTCAATATATTGGGAGCTCACTACGACCCCTGGCAGTACCCGAAGAAGCTGTTCTACCCCGGTATTAAAGACCCGGACGGCTGGACGCTCCCCAGCATGCAGTGCGAGCACTCTGACAGCTACTTAAT